>ENA-OQER01001011-OQER01001011.1-human-gut-metagenome-genome-assembly--contig:-NODE-1011-length-14554-cov-2.033687_pt1 | contig 14554 bp, 20 predicted proteins | sample MGYA00242797_ERZ504639 | MGnify/ENA primary metagenome ERZ504639 (study PRJEB26092, sample SAMD00036306) | human gut metagenome | host: Homo sapiens | study: EMG produced TPA metagenomics assembly of...
CTCCGTTTGTATACCTGCTGCTTGACGCCGGTATCGACGAGTTGAACTGCGCCAAAAAATTTGTTCGCATCAAAGAGACTGTTCGTGTCGAAGATGGCGATAAGTGGGCTGAATTTAAGCCGTACAATGGTTTTTCGCTGGATTTCACCATCGATTTTAACCATCCGGCTATTGATTCCAGCAACCAGCGCTATGCGATGAACTTCTCCGCTGATGCGTTTATGCGCCAGATCAGCCGTGCGCGTACGTTCGGTTTCATGCGTGATATCGAATATCTGCAGTCCCGTGGTTTGTGCCTGGGCGGCAGCTTCGATTGTGCCATCGTTGTTGACGATTATCGCGTACTGAACGAAGACGGCCTTGCGTTTTGAAGACGAATTGTGCGTCACAAAATGCTCGATGCGATCGGTGACTTGTTCATGTGTGGTCACAATATTATTGGTGCATTTACCGCTTATAAATCCGGTCATGCACTGAATAACAAACTGCTGCAGGCTGTCCTGGCGAAACAGGAAGCCTGGGAATATGTGACCTTCCAGGACGACGCAGAACTGCCGTTGGCCTTCAAAGCGCCTTCAGCTGTACTGGCATAACGACATTTATACTGTCGTATAAAATTCGACTGGCAAATCTGGCACTCTCTCCGGCCAGGTGAACCAGTCGTTTTTTTTGAATTTTATAAGAGCTATAAAAAACGGTGCGAACGCTGTTTTCTTAAGCACTTTTCCGCACAACTTATCTTCATTCGTGCTGTGGACTGCAGGCTTTAATGATAAGATTTGTGCGCTAAATACGTTTGAATACGATCGGGATGGCAATAACGTGAGTGGAATACTGACGCGCTGGCGACAGTTTGGTAAACGCTACTTCTGGCCGCATCTCTTATTAGGGATGGTTGCGGCGAGTTTAGGTTTGCCTGCGCTCAGCAACGCCGCCGAACCAAACGCGCCCGCAAAAGCGACAACCCGCAACCACGAGCCTTCAGCAAAGTTAACTTTGGTCAATTTGGCCTTGCTGGAAGCGAACACAACGCCGCCCGAATTCGAACTATTCCGTTGATTACTGGCATCAACATGCCATTCGCACGGTAATCCGTCATCTTTCTTTCGCAATGGCACCGCAAACACTGCCCGTTGCTGAAGAATCTTTGCCTCTTCAGGCGCAACATCTTGCATTACTGGATACGCTCAGCGCGCTGCTGACCCAGGAAGCACGCCGTCTGAAAAGGGTTATCGCATTGATTATGCGCATTTTACCCCACAAGCAAAATTCAGCACGCCCGTCTGGATAAGCCAGGCGCAAGGCATCCGTGCTGGCCCTCAACGCCTCACCTAACAACAATAAACCTTTACTTCATTTTATTAACTCCGCAACGCGGGGCGTTTGAGATTTTATTATGCTAATCAAATTGTTAACTAAAGTTTCGGTAGTCGTAACGATCGCACCCTGCGCCGGATGCGCAAAGTGGTCAACATCATCAATGCCATGGAACCGGAGATGGAAAAACTCTCCGACGAAGAACTGAAAGGGAAAACCGCAGAGTTTCGTGCACGTCTGGAAAAAGGCGAAGTGCTGGAAAATCTGATCCCGGAAGCTTTCGCCGTGGTACGTGAGGCAAGTAAGCGCGTCTTTGGTATGCGTCACTTCGACGTTCAGTTACTCGGCGGTATGGTTCTTAACGAACGCTGCATCGCCGAAATGCGTACCGGTGAAGGTAAAACCCTGACCGCAACGCTGCCTGCTTACCTGAACGCACTAACCGGTAAAGGCGTGCACGTAGTTACCGTCAACGACTACCTGGCGCAACGTGACGCCGAAAACAACCGTCCGCTGTTTGAATTCCTTGGCCTGACTGTCGGTATCAACCTGCCGGGCATGCCAGCACCGGCAAAGCGCGAAGCTTACGCAGCTGACATCACTTACGGTACGAACAACGAATACGGCTTTGACTACCTGCGCGACGAATATGGCGTTCAGCCTGAAGAACGTGTACAGCGTAAACTGCACTATGCGCTGGTGGACGAAGTGGACTCCATCCTGATCGATGAAGCGCGTACACCGCTGATCATTTCCGGCCCGGCAGAAGACAGCTCGGAAATGTATAAACGCGTGAATAAAATTATTCCGCACCTGATCCGTCAGGAAAAAGAAGACTCCGAAACCTTCCAGGGCGAAGGCCACTTCTCGGTGGACGAAAAATCTCGCCAGGTGAACCTGACCGAACGTGGTCTGGTGCTGATTGAAGAACTGCTGGTGAAAGAGGGCATCATGGATGAAGGGGAGTCTCTGTACTCTCCGGCCAACATCATGCTGATGCACCACGTAACGGCGGCGCTGCGCGCTCATGCGCTGTTTACCCGCGACGTCGACTACATCGTTAAAGATGGTGAAGTTATCATCGTTGACGAACACACCGGTCGTACCATGCAGGGCCGTCGCTGGTCCGATGGTCTGCACCAGGCTGTGGAAGCGAAAGAAGGTGTGCAGATCCAGAACGAAAACCAAACGCTGGCTTCGATCACCTTCCAGAACTACTTCCGTCTGTATGAAAAACTGGCGGGGATGACCGGTACTGCTGATACCGAAGCTTTCGAATTTAGCTCCATCTACAAGCTGGATACCGTCGTTGTTCCGACCAACCGTCCAATGATTCGTAAAGATCTGCCGGACCTGGTCTACATGACTGAAGCGGAAAAAATTCAGGCGATCATTGAAGATATCAAAGAACGTACTGCGAAAGGCCAGCCGGTGCTGGTGGGTACTATCTCCATCGAAAAATCGGAGCTGGTGTCAAACGAACTGACCAAAGCCGGTATTAAGCACAACGTCCTGAACGCCAAATTCCACGCCAACGAAGCGGCGATTGTTGCTCAGGCAGGTTATCCGGCTGCGGTGACTATCGCGACCAATATGGCGGGTCGTGGTACAGATATTGTGCTCGGTGGTAGCTGGCAGGCAGAAGTTGCCGCGCTGGAAAATCCGACCGCAGAGCAAATTGAAAAAATTAAAGCCGACTGGCAGGTACGTCACGATGCGGTACTGGAAGCAGGTGGCCTGCATATCATCGGTACCGAGCGTCACGAATCCCGTCGTATCGATAACCAGTTGCGCGGTCGTTCTGGTCGTCAGGGGGATGCTGGTTCTTCCCGTTTCTACCTGTCGATGGAAGATGCGCTGATGCGTATTTTTGCTTCCGACCGAGTATCCGGCATGATGCGTAAACTGGGTATGAAGCCAGGCGAAGCCATTGAACACCCGTGGGTGACTAAAGCGATTGCCAACGCCCAGCGTAAAGTTGAAAGCCGTAACTTCGACATTCGTAAGCAACTGCTGGAATATGATGACGTGCTAACGATCAGCGTCGCGCCATTTACTCCCAGCGTAACGAACTGCTGGATGTCAGCGATGTGAGCGAAACCATCAACAGCATTCGTGAAGATGTGTTCAAAGCCACCATTGATGCCTACATTCCGCCACAGTCGCTGGAAGAAATGTGGGATATTCCGGGGCTGCAGGAACGTCTGAAGAACGATTTCGACCTCGATTTACCAATTGCCGAGTGGCTGGATAAAGAACCAGAACTGCATGAAGAGACGCTGCGTGAGCGCATTCTGGCGCAGTCCATCGAAGTGTATCAGCGTAAAGAAGAAGTGGTTGGTGCTGAGATGATGCGTCACTTCGAGAAAGGCGTCATGCTGCAAACGCTTGACTCCCTGTGGAAAGAGCACCTGGCAGCGATGGACTATCTGCGTCAGGGTATCCACCTGCGTGGCTATGCACAGAAAGATCCGAAGCAGGAATACAAACGTGAATCGTTCTCCATGTTTGCAGCGATGCTGGAGTCGTTAAAATATGAAGTTATCAGCACGCTGAGCAAAGTCCAGGTACGTATGCCTGAAGAGGTTGAGGAGCTGGAACAACAGCGTCGTATGGAAGCCGAGCGTTTAGCGCAAATGCAGCAGCTTAGCCATCAGGATGACGACTCTGCAGCCGCAGCTGCACTGGCGGCGCAAACCGGTGAGCGCAAAGTAGGACGTAACGATCCTTGCCCGTGCGGTTCTGGTAAAAAATACAAGCAGTGCCATGGTCGCCTGCAATAAAAGCTAACAGTTGAAGTAAAAGGCGCAGGATTCTGCGCCTTTTTATAGGTTTAAGACAATGAAAAAGCTGCAAATTGCGGTAGGTATTATTCGCAACGAGAACAATGAAATCTTTATAACGCGTCGCGCAGCAGATGCGCACATGGCGAATAAACTGGAGTTTCCCGGCGGTAAAATTGAAATGGGCGAAACGCCGGAACAGGCGGTGGTGCGTGAACTTCAGGAAGAAGTCGGGATTACCCCACAACATTTTTCGCTATTTGAAAAACTGGAATATGAATTCCCGGACAGGCATATAACTCTGTGGTTCTGGCTGGTCGAAAGCTGGGAAGGGGAGCCGTGGGGTAAAGAAGGGCAACCCGGTGAGTGGATGTCGCTAGTCGGTCTTAATGCCGATGATTTTCCGCCAGCCAATGAACCGGTAATTGCGAAGCTTAAGCGTCTGTAGGTCGGATAAGGCGTTCACGCCGCATCCGACATTTGCACAAGATGCCTGATGCGACGCTGTCCGCGTCTTATCAGGCCTACGTGCGGCATCAGACAAATGTCACTGCTTTGGCTCTTCGCTCCAGTCATCGCTTTCGGAAAGATCGCCACTGCTGGGGATTCGTTTTTCTTCAGCAGCCCATTCTCCGAGGTCGATCAGCTGACAACGTTTGGAGCAAAATGGCCGAAACGGGCTGATTTCACCCCACACCACCGTTTTCCCGCAGGTTGGGCAATTCACCGTAATAGTTTCTGACATTTTCACTCCTTAGCAACAGGCCAGTTCGAAATCCAGACGTTCCGGTACCTGTCCGTTTTCAGTGTCCAGCGGCATAAAACGAATGGCAAAACGGCTCTTATGTCCGGAATTTGCGGATAAAGCTGTGAATCGAGCGACAGATTCAGGCGCAGCAAGTCGGCATCGCCACCGTTATCCTGATAAAAACCATTCAGGCTGGTTTGTTTACGGAAGGGGGCCGACTGGCGAATTAAATCCAGCACCATGGTAAGTGCCTGGGTGAGCGGGTTCAGGCTGGCAATCCAGGTTTCTACCTGGCTGTCGCGCTGCGCCTGGGGTAGATGCAGCCAAATGTGCAATGTAGGTAAATCAAAGCTGCAACAGCCGCCTGGGATGCTCAGTCGCTGACGCACCAGAGCAATCAAACGATCTTCACGCAGAAATTGCCCGATACGCGGCGCGGAAATTAATACGCTCCCCGCCGCTTTTAACTGCTGAATTAATGCTTCAATACGGCTCTGGTCCACGCCAGGCACGCCAATCCAGGTCTGGAGTTTACGTTGCTGCCGGTCAAGTTCTTTCAACAGCTCAGTGCGGACTTCGCCGCGCTCGAAAACATCCAGTAATTCACTGACATTACGGAAGAAATGCAGCGCGCCAGCGTGGTCAACGATGGGTAAATTAACGGTGAGTTGCTGAATCAAAACTCAATGCGCAGCCATGTACGCATTTTTTCATTTAGTGGATGTTCAAAAAGGACCTGGGTCTGCATTACGGTTTTTCCTGTGAGACAAACTGCGACGCAAGCTGCAAATAGTGTGCGTGCAGGCGGCAACATCCGATGCGATAGCATCCGGTGCGCCGTTATTATCAATGACGTCATCTGCCACGCAAGGCGGGCTTCGCGCGTTGCCTGAGCAGCAAGGATTTGTTCGACATGTTCGCGAGTTACATCATCGCGCTGCATGGTGCGCTTAAGTTGCGTTTCTGGGCTGACATCCACCACCAGCACTCGATTCGCTTTTTTATACAGTGAGTTTTCTACCAGCAATGGCACAACCCACAGTACATAGGGGGAAGTTGCTTGCTGGATCTGGTGTTGCGTCTCTTGCTGAATCAGCGGATGCAGCAGGTCGTTAAGCCAGTTTTTCTCTTCCGGGTTGGCGAAGATCCGCTCGCGCAAGGCCCGGCGCTGCAATGTTCCATCAGCAGCAATCATGTTAGCGCCAAAGTGATCAGCAATGGCATGTAGCGCAGGTGCACCTGGTTCAACCACCTGACGCGCAATAATATCGGCATCAATGACGTTAATTCCGAGATCAGCAAACGCATTGGCAACGGTACTCTTGCCACTGCCAATGCTCCCGTTAAGGCAACTATATACCTCATAATTTATATTCCCGGGAATTCATCATGATTATCAAAACGTTAAAAATGAGCGCACGAAAGCGAAATTGATGAACGTTCGCTCACTATTTACCAGGTAAATTTATGGGATTGTAGCGTAAAAAAAGACAATTTCGCAGTCTTGCGCCGCATTGATTAGTGCGTATGATAGCGTCACTGGAGTTGCGCTCTTACCCTTATAGCCATTAACCCCAGGAATCCGCACATGCGTATTGAAGAAGATCTGAAGTTAGGTTTTAAAGACGTTCTCATCCGCCCTAAACGCTCCACTCTTAAAAGCCGTTCCGATGTTGAACTGGAACGTCAATTCACCTTCAAACATTCAGGTCAGAGCTGGTCCGGCGTGCCAATTATCGCCGCAAATATGGACACCGTAGGTACATTTTCTATGGCCTCTGCGCTGGCTTCTTTTGATATTTTGACTGCTGTGCATAAACACTATTCTGTCGAAGAGTGGCAAGCGTTTATCAACAATTCTTCGCTGATGTGCTGAAACATGTGATGGTTTCTACCGGTACGTCTGATGCGGATTTCGAAAAAACTAAACAGATTCTCGACCTGAACCCGGCATTAAACTTCGTTTGTATTGATGTGGCGAATGGTTATTCCGAACACTTCGTGCAGTTCGTTGCGAAAGCGCGTGAAGCGTGGCCGACCAAAACCATTTGTGCTGGCAACGTAGTGACTGGTGAAATGTGTGAGGAGCTTATCCTCTCCGGTGCTGATATCGTTAAAGTTGGCATTGGCCCAGGTTCTGTTTGTACAACTCGCGTCAAAACAGGCGTCGGTTATCCGCAGCTTTCTGCGGTAATCGAATGTGCCGATGCGGCGCACGGTCTGGGCGGAATGATCGTCAGCGACGGTGGCTGCACCACGCCGGGCGATGTCGCAAAAGCCTTTGGCGGCGGTGCCGATTTCGTCATGCTTGGCGGCATGCTGGCGGGCCACGAAGAGAGCGGCGGTCGCATCGTTGAGGAGAACGGCGAGAAATTTATGCTGTTCTACGGCATGAGCTCCGAGTCTGCGATGAAACGTCACGTTGGCGGCGTTGCGGAATATCGCGCAGCAGAAGGTAAAACCGTTAAGCTGCCGCTGCGAGGCCCGGTTGAATACCGCGCGTGATATTTTGGGCGGCCTGCGTTCAGCTTGTACATACGTTGGGGCTTCACGCCTGAAAGAACTGACCAAGCGCACCACATTTATCCGTGTGCAGGAACAAGAAAACCGCATCTTCAACAACCTGTAATCTTCCAACGCTGGTGTGGAGCAACACGCCAGCGTTATCCCATCCCACTCATCGCATCGCCTAAATGGAAAATTGGCAGATACATCGCCACCACCAGCGTACCGATAATTCCTCCCGTTATGATCAGCAACGCCGGTTCCAGTAAGGCTGCGAGGTTATCCGCCAGCGCCATTGTGTTATCCCGATGATGATGGGCGAGGTTGTCTAACATGAGGTCCAGCGAGCCGGATGCCTCTCCTGTTCTCACTAATTGCAAACAGAGCGGGCTAAACTCCCCGGTATTTTTTAGCGCCAGCCAGATGGGATGACCGTTACTGATATCGTGCTGGATTTGTGTCAGAAGTTGCACCCAGTACGGGCAGCGCATTGTTTCTCTGACGCTCTCTACGCCCTGCAAAAAAGTAATGCCTGCACTTTGTGTCAGCGCCAGAATCGTAAAAATCTGCGTGAGTTTTTGTCCCCGCATCAGTGAACCCATAATCGGGATGCGTAACAGCAATTTCTGCCGCACTATAAGCCAGGTCGGTCGGCGCATCAGCAACTTATTGGCTATCGCCAGCAGAAAGCCGAACAACACCAGCAGCCAGCTCCATTCGCCACTAAAGTCTGCCAGCGTCATGATCCCCTGCGTTAGTGCCGGTAGTGGGGTGTTGAAGGTCTTATAGATAGCGGCAAACTCCGGCAGAACAAAATGCAGCATTGCCACAACCACCATGATTGCCATCGCTAAAATGATGATGGGATAACGTAACGCTGATTTCACTTTGTCGGTCAACTGACGCTGGGCTTTTTGCTGACGCGCCAGTTCAAAGCAGCATTCATCCAGCTTACCGGTCAGTTCACCCGTGCGGATCATCGCCTGATAGAGTGGCGGAAATACCTCTGACCAGGGTAATAAGGCATTGGAAAAAGCAATGCCCTGTTCGAGATCGTGCGCCAGCGATTGCAGCAACGCTTGCCATTGCTTACTGGGATGCTGTTCCGCCAGCAGTGCCAGCCCTTCAGAAAGCGTTAACCCGGCTTTGAGTAGCGTCGCCAGTTGATGAATGACTTCCGCGCTTTTATCTCCTCGCCACTGCGCAGAATTGATGGCGATTCGCTTCAGGCTAAGTGGGGTAACCATCTGTTGCTGTAGTGCCATGAGCAGCAAAGCACGGCTCTCTGCCCATAGCATCCCATCTTGCGCATTGCCGTCGCCGGTTATGCCATGCCAGCGCCAGAGTTGCTTACTCGCCATGCGGCATCCCCAGTACGCGGATTAACTCTTCAAAGGTGGTTAAGCCTTGCTCCACGGCCAGGCAGCCGTTTTCAAAAAGCGTACACATACCCGCCTGTCGTGCGTGCGTTTCCAGCGATTCAACGTCGGTATTAGCGGAAATAAGCTGACGAATGACCGGCGTTATGGCAGAACTTCAAATAAGGCCGTACGACCATAAAAACCGTGGTAGCAATGTACACAACCGGGTGCCTGCCAGTGGGGCAGCGGCGACGGCCATACATTGACTGGAATATGGATGGGCTCCCCTGCTGCTGGCGACAATGTGGGCAAAGTTTACGTACCAGACGCTGGGTTATTACCAGCGTAAGCGCTGATGAGAGCATCCAGCGGGCGACTCCCATTTGCTGTAAACGTACCAGCGTTTCGCAGGTGGAATTAGTGTGTAGGGTAGACAACACCAGGTGACCAGTTTGCGCCGCTTTAATAGCGATCTCTGCTGTTTCGCCATCGCGGATCTCTCCGATCATGATGACGTCAGGATCCTGGCGCAATAACGCACGCAACACGCCCTGAAAGGTGAGTCCGGCACGCGGATGGATTTGCGTCTGGTTTAGTCCGGCTATGGGGATCTCAACCGGATCTTCGACGCTACAAATATTAATGTCAGCGGTATTCAGCGTTTGCAGGGCACTATAAAGCGTGACCGTTTTGCCGCTGCCTGTAGGGCCAGTTACCAGCACCAGTCCCTGTGGTTGTTGCAAGGCATGAGCAAAGTCCGCCAGTTGTAACGGCTGCATTCCAAGCGTGTTGACATCCAGTGCCTGACCCACCTGCTGTAACAACCTTAATACCACCTTTTCACCACCCCGACATGGTAAGGTCGCAATACGAAATGAGACGGCGTTTCCTGCCAGTTCGACAGTGAATTGCCCGTCCTGCGGCAGGCGATGTTCCGCAATATCCAGGTTTCCCAGCACTTTTAATCTGGCGGTTAATGCGACTCCGGCATCCGGTGAAACATCCGGTAAAGGATGCAATACGCCGTCGATACGCAAGCGGATGCGGTAGGCATTGTCCGCTGGTTCTGCTGGTCAAAATTTATGGAAGGGGCAGGATATCAGGTGCGGCAGGCATTTTCCGGAACAGAGGCATTATTTTGTATGGAACGGGAATTCCGGACTGTGTGCTGTTGGATCTGATGCTTCCGGGGATGACAGGAGAAGAGGTGTTGGAGCAGATCCGACAGGAACAGAAAAAAGAGATGCCTGTGCTGATCTTATCAGCGAAAGTGTCAGTGCAGGACAAGGTAAAGCTGCTTCGGCTTGGCGCTGACGATTATATTACAAAACCATTTGATCCAGAGGAAGTAATTGCAAGAGTAGAAGCTGCCATGCGGCGTTATACAAAAGAAGACACAGAATATGGAAGCAGAACAGGAGGTTTTTCGATACAAAAATCTGAGCTTATATCCACAATCCCGAAAAGTTGAAGTATCAGGCATTGAGCTTCCACTGACCATGCATGAATATGATATTTTGTATTTGCTGATCCAGAATCCACAGAAGGTATATTCCAGAGAACATCTCTATGAGCAGGTCTGGAAAGGCGGGTACTATGGGGAAGACAATACGGTCAATGTGCATGTCAGCAATCTGCGCAAAAAGATCCAGAAGGCAGACAAAGAAGAATCTTATATTAAAACAGTCTGGGGAATCGGGTTTAAGCTGGAGTAATCTTTATAGTTTCTTTAAACTTTCTTGAGGACTCCTTAAAACAGAAAACGGTATACTACGAATGGAAACAGGGAAACACAAAAAGGAGAAGGAAAGTTGAGAGAACGAGTCATAGAAACAACACAGATTACAAAGACATATGGAAAAGTCCTGGCACTCGATCATGTGGATATCTGCGTAAAGCGAGGAGATATTTACGGGCTGATCGGGGATAACGGAGCCGGAAAGTCAACACTTTTGAAGCTTCTGGCAGGGCATAGTGCGGCATCCACAGGAGAGATCAGGCTGTTTGGAGAACAGGGAGAGAAGGAACTGCAAAGGGCGAGACGGCGCAGTGGAGTGATGATCGAACAGCCGGGCTTTTCGGAAACCTGACAGTGGAAAATAATATGGAATATTATCGGATCCAGAAGGGAGTTCCGGGAAAAGAAAAAGTAGAAGAGATGCTTCGCATGACGGGCATCTGGGAAAAAAGAAGGTGCCGGTGCAAGACTCTTTCCATGGGAATGAAACAAAGACTGGGACTGGCGATGGCGATGCTCGGAGAGCCGGAGCTGTTGATCTTAGATGAACCGATCAACGGACTGGACCCCAGTGGGATTGTAGAATTCAGACAGCTTTTAAAGCGTCTGAACGAAGAAAAGAAGATCACGATTCTGCTTTCCAGTCATATTCTGACAGAACTGCAGCAGCTGGCAACGGTATATGGCTTTTTAAGTAAGGGAAGATTACTGGAACAGATCACTGCGGAAACCCTGCATGAACGATGTACGGATTCTGTGGAGATTACAGTGTCAGACGTGCAGCAGTATGCCGTATTTCTGGAAGAACAGTTATCAGGAGAAGGATACAAAGTACTTTCGGATGGGAAAATCCGTATTGTAAATCCAAAACAGGATATTGAAGTCTACAGCAGGCTTGCAGCAGAACATGGAATTTTTATCCGGGAGCTGACCAGAAAACAGGCATCTTTGGAAGCGTATTACATGAATCTGAAGAAGGGGGGGGAATCAGGGATGTTAAATTATATAAAAAGTGAATGCTACAGAGTGATGCACAGCCGCTCGACTTATGTGATGACAGGAATTATGCAGTATTGCCGGTGTTGTTTCATATTATTTTGTATGTGACAGGTGTGGCCAGTAGTACAACGCAGGATTTTCCCTATGATATTACTTCTTTTTCATTCAGTTTTCTGGCAGGAAGTCCGATGCTTTTTACTTATGCAGGGCTGATTGTTGCAGCAGTTTTGTATGAGGAGGAACATAAAAACGGAAATATGAAAAATGCAGTGGCGTTTGGGATTTCCAGAGAAAAGCTGTTTTTAGGGAAATGTATGACTGCAGTTTTGACGGCAACGGTTATAATGGCGCTGGTATTGACTGCTATATAGGAAGTGCATGGTTCTTGTTAGAGCATACGGGACCGACAAGCCTGAAAATTATTTTAACCGAGATTCCGGCAGTGTATGGAACAGTAGTTGCATCTATGATCCTGGGGATCGCACTTCTGGCATATTTCAAAAATGAGGTGATGGCAGCAATGCTGTGGGCAGTAATTGTATATGCGATACCGAGAGTGTTACTGTTGGCTGGAATGGTTTTACTGGGACAATGGGGCATAGAATTTTTGTGGGATTTTGCACAGCTTCTGCCTGCGAATCTGTTTCAGTTTGGAGCCAAGGTCAATATGTCTCATTGTGAAGTGCTGTGGAAGACTTCCCAGGGAATGACAAAATGTGTGATTGTGGGAATCGTGGGAACAGTGCTTGCGATAGTGGCAGGAATTGTAATGCTGCGGAAAAAAGAGGTATAAAAGGAGAATGAAAACATGGAACGAGATATTTTATTGCTTGGCAATCCCAGATTGTATGAGATTTCAGAGGAGGTGAAACGTGAGGAATTAGAAGAACTGCGCTCTGTTTTTACGGATATGTTTGATTGTATCAGAGGTATCCGACGAGATTATGGGTTTGGACGGGCAATTGCGGCACCACAGATTGGGGTACAGAAGCGGCTGATTTGTATTTTGACAGATCAGCCTTATGTCATTATCAATCCCCGGTTAGAATTTGTGGGCAATGAAATGATGGAGCTGATGGATGATTGTATGTCATTTCCAAATCTTCTGGTTCGGGTCAGACGCTATCGCCGCTGTATTTTACACTATCTGGACGAGAACTGGAAAGAACAGGAAATGTATCTGGAAGACGATATGTCTGAACTGATTCAGCATGAGTACGATCATTTGGATGGTATCCTGGCCACAATGCGGGCAATTGATAACAAGTCTTTTGTGATAAAACAATAGACAATTCTAATTTGAGCGAGAAAGGGATGAGAGAGATCAAATTACATCAGATATTTACGAAGGAGGGAAAGAGAAAATCATGAAATCTATTTTAATGATCGGTCAGTCAAATATGGCAGGAAGAGGATTTATAAATGAAGTACCGATGATCTGTAATGAAAGAATCCTAATGCTTCGCAATGCAGGATGGCAGATGATGGCGGAACCCATCAACTATGACCGTCCGAATGCAGGAATCGGGCTTGCGGGTTCCTTTGCTGCGATGTGGTGTATGGAGCATGAGGGAGAACAGATCGGGCTGATTCCATGTGCGGAAGGGGGAAGTTCACTGGATGATTGGGCAGTGGACAAAAATCTGTTCAAGAATGCAGTGATACAGGCTGGATTTGCGATGCAGGACAGTGAACTGATCGGTATCTTGTGGCATCAGGCGAAAGTGACAGTTACGGAGGTGGTTATCAGACGTATTATAAAAAATTACAGGTGATTATTGAGTCACTCCGAAAAGAATTAAACGCATTCGAAGTTCCTTTGATTATTGGTGGATTAGGGGATTTTTTAGGAAAGAACGGATTTGGTCTGAATTGTACAGAATATGAACTTGTGAATGAACAGTTGTTAAGGTTTGCGAGAGAACAGGAGAATAGCTGCTTTGTGACTGCAGAAGGTCTGACTCCCAATCCGGATGGAATTCATATGGATGCGGTTTCGCAGAGAAGATTTGGTGTGCGCTATTATGAAGCATTTGTTAAAAGAGAGCATGTGCTAAAGCCGATAGAAAATGAGATGGAATTGTTGGAGCGATGCATCAGCGGACCACATACAAAAAGGGAAAAAATGTATCTGGCAATGGCAGAATTTGCAGCGGGGAAAATGACAGATGAGGAATTTGGCGAACGAATGAGAGTGATCACAGTAAGTTCAGAAGCGATGGAGGAATAGATGTGCTATGGGTATTATTTAGCGTTGCAATCGTGATCGCAGTTTACTTTGCCACTCGTTTTTTCTTATTAAAAAAAGCAATGAAAGAGGCAAATCGGGAGTTTCAGGATATTCTGAAAGATATACAGCAGAATCAGATCCTCACATGCGATGCCGGATAAAGAGCTGGAAAATATGGCGCAATCTGTCAATCAGGCATTGGAACAGATTCGAACAGAGCGTCAGGAGTATGAAAAGCGAGAGCGGGCATTTCAGTCAGAGATTGAGAATATCAGTCATGATCTGCGTACCCCGTTGACTGTGATATTGGGATATTTAAAGCTGATGAAGGGACAAAAGGAGACGGACATGGAGATGGTGGAGACGATCGAGCGGAAAGCAAAGACCATGCAAAGACTGGTGACAGATTTCTATGATTTGTCCCGACTTAGTGCCAGAGATTATGAAGTGGAGATCAAGGAAACAGATGTAGGAAGGATTCTTAGGGAATCACTGATGGATAGTTATCATAATTTTAGAAAACGCGCGTTGGAGCTGGAGGCGGAGATTCCGGAGCATATCATAGAAGTGTTAGGGGATGCATCGGCGTTGGAGCGTATTTTTTTAAATTTGATTCAGAATGCAGGACGATATGCACAAAGTTTTTTTGCATGTGTTTGTCAGAGAGCAAAAGCAGCAGGTGTGGATCTGTTTTGAAAATGATGCCTTCAATGTGACAGAGGCAGATGTGGAGCATTTGTTTGAACGATTTTACAGGAAAGACCGGGCAAGAACACAGGAAGGAACCGGTCTGGGACTTATCGGTAGCAAAGCAGCTGGCAGAAGCAATGGAAGCAAATTGACTGCAGAACTGATCAGAGAGCCTGGAGGTGG
>ENA-OQER01001012-OQER01001012.1-human-gut-metagenome-genome-assembly--contig:-NODE-1012-length-14543-cov-1.865705_pt1 | contig 14543 bp, 15 predicted proteins | sample MGYA00242797_ERZ504639 | MGnify/ENA primary metagenome ERZ504639 (study PRJEB26092, sample SAMD00036306) | human gut metagenome | host: Homo sapiens | study: EMG produced TPA metagenomics assembly of...
TTGATTTTGACCGAAATGACCATGACCGGATTTGACCGGAATCACCCTAACTACAAAGTAAAGTAACATTACACATTTACCATCTATCAAGTAGTGCAGAAACAGAAAAATAATCATATTCAAAACTCCAGCCTTTCCTTAAAATCTTGACAATTCAGTACAGGATTTACACTCTTTTTTACTACAACATTTCCCGGTATTGTTCCGGGGTCATGCCGGTCTTTTTCTTGAAAATACGGAAAAAGTATTTCGGATTGTCGTATCCGACGGCTTTGGAAATCTGATACATCTTACGGTTGGAATCTTTTAATAATTCTTTGGATTTTTCTATCCGGACTTCGTTCAGATAATCAACAAACTTCATTCCTGTCTTCTGTTTGAACAGGGTACTCAGGTAGCTTCGGTTCAGATAAAAAAGAGAAGCAATAAATCCTGAGTCAGATTTTCTGATAGTTGTGCTGCATGTAGGTCTGGATTTTTTCTATTACATCATTTCCGGATAGATGCTTTCTGTTTTGAGAAGCTCAGTGATATTCATAAAGACTGATAATAGTATTCTTTGAGCTCTTTCAGGGAAAAGATGTAATTGACAACATTCTGAATACTGTTGGAGGATTTTGGAGTTTCCTGCTTCAGATAGTAATTCAGAATATTGCGGCACTGTCCGGACAGATGATAGCAATAATATTTTGCATCTGCGAGTGTAAAATTATTTACATTGCTCATCAGATCAAAAAGCTGTCCGGTCAGAGACTGTACTTCACCAGGCATTCCGGCTTCCACACGGAAAAGGAATTCTTCTTCCTGTTTCCAGATAAATGCTTTTGGCTCCGGGGTTCCAGTGTAATAAAAAACAGTTTCAGAAGAGCCACGCAGTTCCTGACGGTTTAATGCGGCAGAAGTTTCTGTAAAAGCAGTGTGAAGTTCACTGAGGTCAGAATGCGCCTGGCTGATACCGATGATCAGAGAGTTCTGCAGATGTCGGGCATAATCTGTAAGAGCAGTAGAAATCTGACCGACCAGACGACGGGAATGGATGACTTCTGTATTTGGCATAAAAAAGAACCAGAAAGCCCATCTGATTGGAAGCGGAATTTGGAAGATACAGAGCCAGATCACCAAAACATCCATCTTCCAACCAGCCCTGAATATTGATATTTTTCATTTCAGCAGGTGACTCAAAATAAAGAGTCAGAAGCACCAGCTGATGTGTGTCATTGACAAAATTCAGTTTTTTGGAAGAGATAGATCCCTCGCCGGTATGGTAGCCCAGAATCAGGTTTGTGAGATACTGGATATCATATTCATAGTAAGCAGCTTCACGTTGTTCATCACTGTCGGAAATGCGGGAGAGTGTCTGGCTGTCTTCCAGGCGTTCAATTGCGCGGGAAATGCAGTCCTGGATTGCCTCCTTGCTGAATGGTTTCAGAATATAATCGATGGCAGCTGCGGAAATTGCCTGTTTACATAGTCAAAATCCCGATATCCACTGATAACGATCAGTGGCATATCAGGATAACTTTCAGCCAGATAAGGAAGCAGTTCTTTCCCACCCATGATCGGCATCTGCATATCCAGAATCACAATGTCCGGATGCACTTCCTGGATCAGTTCGATTCCAGCTTTGCCGTTATCAGCTTCTCCAATACAGGTAATCTGTTCCTCCATGGGCTGAAGCTTTTTGATGGTGCCTTTGCGGATGAGCGATTCATCGTCTATGACAATATAAGTATACATATGTTTCTCCTCCTGTTATTTCAGAATAGGAAGCCGGATCTGTATGTTGGTCCATTCACCATGAATGCTGGTAACAGTAAGTCCATAGCCTTTGCCATAATACAGTTCGATTCGACTGTGAATGTTTTTTAGTCCGATGCTTTGCTTGTTGCGGTGCCCAAGTTCAGTAAAAGAAGCCTCTTCACTGAGCGAACTTTGTAATTTGTTTAGTGTTTCAATAGCCATTCCCTGTCCGTTATCATGTACGTCTATCATCAGACAGTTGTTTTCGGTATATGCATGGATGGTGATGGTATCGCCTGTAGTACAGTAATTTAGCCCGTGATATAGTGCGTTTTCAACCAGGGGTTGGAGAATCAATTTCAGAACTTTGTTATCCAGATATTCAGATGGGATATCCAGATCCAGATGAAAGCGATTGTCAAAACGGATTTTCTGGATAGTAACATAGTCATTTACGTGGCCTAGTTCATCCTGAACCGTCACAAGCTCGCTTTGTGTCTTCAGGGTATAGCGGAACATATTTCCAAGCGCAAGCGACATAATGGCAATAGTCTCATTATCTTCCAGTTCAGCAATACTGTTGATCGCTTCCAGTGTATTGAAAAGGAAGTGAGAGTTGATCCTGGCCTCCAGAGATTTCATCTGGGCATCCAGAAGTACCAGTTTATCCTGGTAGTCCTGCTTGACCGCGGCATTCAGGGATTCCACCATGGCATTATATTCATTATATAAAGTACCGATCTCATCTGTGCGGTTCAGATACCGGGTAGACTGGATCAGAGAGTGTCCTGTCTGGGAAGACATCTTGCGGCTGAGATGCTCGATCGGACGAACCATATAACGTGAAATGATATAGGCAAAAATAATGAATCCGATGATGCAGACGGCGCAGATTACGATAATAAGAACTGCTGTGACATTAAATTCCTTTGACAGATTTGCATAGTCCATTACCATGGTAAGACGCAGAGGAGAAAGATTCAGCTCTGCCTGTTGGATATTATTTCCAGTGCTTGTAAAATCAGATGGCAGTTCATTATAATTGGTATACAGGACTGCATTGGTACTGGTATTGTCAATGGTCAGCATGGTGACATCTGGCATGGTGTTTATGGCACTTAAGTTTAGCATATCGGAATCACAGTCAAGCATCAGAACTCCGACAACTTCGTGAGTATAGATATCCTTCAGGCACTGTGCAAAGAAAATCGTCTTTTTACTGCCAGTAAAACAGTCATGTATCGCGTTGCTGCTAATATAGAGTGCACCATCAAGATTCAGTGTATCCTGATACCAGTCTTCATCCTTGAAATCGTAATTGGACTGAATTGTACCATTTTCGCCGTTTGTACAGTTAAAAATGTAACCGGACGGTGTAAAAATGTAAATTCCATAAATATCCTCGTCGGAGTACAGAAGGTTCTGACAGGTTCGTTTAAAATTCTGGGACATGGTGAAATATTCAAAGGTGCCAGGCGGAGTATCTGCATCTTTGAACTTTTTTCAGGTCGCTGATGATGCTGGATCCATCATTATAATAGAAGTTAAACGTACCGGCAGTCTGCCGGACACTGTTCAGTGTTGAATTGGCAGCATTCTGTGCATTTTCGAACAGATGGGAAGAAATCACATCCATCCGTTCATAGGTTGTCTGTGTATAGCGCTGATAGCAGAATGCAGTGAAAATCACCAGTGGAACAGTGGCCAGAATACTGAATATAAGAAAGATTTTCGTCCGTAGTTTCATTTTGTTACCTCATTTATAAAATCTAAAAAAAGTATACTATCAAACCCAACAAAAGTGTACCATGCCTGTGCTAGAATGTAAACATCAAATGAATGACACGTAAAAAATGTGTGAAAACATGAAAGGGAGGAATTCAATCATGAAATTCAAAAAAATGGCAGCAGTTGCACTTGCAGGCGTTACCGCATGTGCTACCGTACCGGCAGCAGTTACGGTATTTGCAGCAGATGGTTATGACCATGAAGCAATCGAAAACGCAGGAGATATCACACTGACTATGATGGTTTCCGGTGTTGCAACAGACAATGACTTCGAAACAGAGCAGTTACCAAAGCTGGTCAAAGAAAAATGGCCGAACGTAACACTTGAGGTAACAAAACTTCCGGATGATAACTACTACACCTCTCTGAAAACAAAACTTGCTTCCGGTGAATGCCCGGATATCATCCTGACACAGCCGATGTATGCCGGACAGAACTCCTGCTACGCACTGGCAGAAGCAGGATATCTTGCTTCTTTAAATGATCTTGATTCTGTAAAGACAGAATGGACAGTCTTTCTTCTGTTACCTATGACGGAGATGTTGTAACAGATACAACAGGTGTATCTATTCTTGGTACATATTATAACAAAGATCTCTTCAAACAGGCTGGCATTGAGAGTGAGCCACAGACATGGGATGAATTCCTGGAAGATTGTAAGAAACTGAAAGATGCTGGAATCCAGCCAATCGTAATGGGAGACAAAGATCAGTATGTACTGCAGTTTGGTCTGTATCAGCTGGCTGCAAATGAAATTTATTCCAAAAACCCGGACTATGATACTCAGTTAAGAGATGGTGATGCAAGCTTTACAGATGAAGGAACATGGGATACCGTTCTTGAAATGTACAAGACTTTGTATGATGAAGGATATATTGATGCTTCCAAATCTCTTGGATATGGTGCTTCTCAGGCAATCACCGATTTCATCGATGGAAAAGCAGCTATGACATTTGACGGTTCCTTCAACGTAACAGCTCTTACAGCTGAAGGTGCTGCAGGAAACTTCGAAAGAGGATACTTCCCGATTCCAGGAACAGACGGAACTTATACAGCTACATGCCTTTCTGGAGGATATAGTATTTACAGCAAATCTGAACATGTAGATGAATGTAAAGAACTGCTTGACTACTGGATGGATGGAGAATCTGAAGTATGGGATGCTTACCTTGCAACAGGTAAGATCATTGCTACATATGGAAATGGTGCAGATTCCATTCCAAACTATGAACTGTTCAAACCATTCGTTGATCTTCTGAATGATGGCAAAGCTTTCTACTGGTGCAACCAGGCATGGCCGGCAGGAACAGAGACAGAAATGGAATCCCTGTTCAGTGAAATGGTAGGCGGTCAGGGAACAGAGATTGAAGATATCACTGAGGGAATGCAGGATAAATTCGAAGATCTTCTGGACGAATAACAGGGTTTAACCATAATAGAAAAAGATGACTTATCGCTGCCCTGGAACTTAAGACAAGCTTCAGGGCAGTTCCATCTTAAATGGAGGGAAAAGGAATGGCACAAACTAAAATGAAGAAAAAAGGTGCAAACACATCTCTGGTATTTACCAACAAGATGTACTTCTTCCTGATACCGGCACTTGCATTTTTCCTGGTCTTCTGGATCTACCCGGTATTGCAGCTTTTTTATTACAGTATTACAAACTTCAACGGTGTCAATTATGATTTTGATTTCGTTGGAATGAAAAACTATATTAAAGTATTACATAATGGTACATTGACTAACTCCATGAAAAATACACTCATCTATGCAGTTGTAACTGTCCTGCTCAGTAATGTGGTAGGTCTTGCTGTTGCGATGATCCTCAATACAAAGATCCGTCTTAAGGGTCTGTTCCGTACCTGCGCATATTTCCCGGCACTGTTCAGTGCGATTGTAATTGGTTTTATCTGGTCTTATGTTTATATGCCAGGTTCTGGTATGATTGCAAGCCTTCTGTCCATGATCGGACTCGATGGTGGTGCATTTAACCCGTTGGGAAACTATAAGACTGCACTTTATGCGATTGCGATTGTGGAAGCATGGAAAGCTTTTGGTACAACAATGATCATTTATCTGGCAGGTCTGCAGACAGTTGATGAAGTCTTCTGGAAGCAGGACGTATTGATGGATGTACAGAATGGCAGCTGTTCCGTAAGATCAAACTGCCGCTGATTTCATCTACAGTTACCATCAACGTTATCCTTTCTGTAATTTCCGGTCTGAAGGCATTTGACTATTCCTTCATTATGACAAACGGTGGTCCTGGTAAATCTACCAAGACACTGATGTTCCAGGTATATGAGACAGCTTTACAGATATGAAGATGGGACGTGCAAGTGCATTCTCAGTACTCGCATTTGCATTCATTATCGTAATCACAGTATGTATGCTTCTTTACATGAATAAGAGGGAGGTGGAATTATAATGGCATTTGGAAAGAAAAAAGAATCTCGTGAGGTTGAAGGATATATGAAACTGACACCAAAGAGTGCACTTATCTACCTCGCGATTATTGTTTTCTGTATCATCGTAATTTCACGCTGGTCATTGTATTTTCCAGTTCTCTTCGTTCTCCGGGAAATCAGGCATCTCCGTTGCTTCTCTTCTCAGAATTTACTCTGGCAAGTTACAAACAGGCGTTCAGTAATATGAATTACCCAATGGAGCTTGTAAACAGTGTACTGACAACTGCTGGCTCTGTACTTTGCGTAGTTATTTTTTCTACAATGGCTGCATATCCGATTGGACGTATTAAAACAAAAACAGCGAAGTTTTTGTATTACTTCTTTATTTCAGTCTGATCATTCCATCTCAGATGGTTATCGTTCCGATTGCTCAGACACTGAACAGACTGGGTATCCCGAATACCCGTTTCACACCGATGATCATGTTTATTACCTGTTCTCTTCCGTTCTCCGTATTCCTGTTCTCAGGATTTATGAAAGGTGTTCCGGTTGAGATCGAGGAATCTGCATACATCGATGGTGCCAGCCTCCCGAAGCGTTTTGCTTCTGTAGTATTCCCGCTTCTTCAGCCGGCAATTGTATCCTGCGTTATTACACAGGGACTCTGGATCTGGAACGATTATTTCTATCCAATGGTATTTATTTCAAAGAAAGCGCAGTATTCTCTGCCGGTAGGTATGCTTCAGTTCCTTGGTGACAAGGAAAACCCTGCACAGTGGAACATACTGTTTGCGGCATGTGTACTCTGTGCACTGCCTCTGATCGTTGTATTCCTTGCACTGCAGAAACAGTTCGTAAACGGAATCGCAGCAGGCGCAGTCAAAGGCTGATGCTTTTACACAGAATTTATATGGGTCGGTGTTTACGCCGGCCCATTGACTTTATAAAGAAACAAAAATATACTTAAAACAGTATGGCAGAAAGGAAGTATTTCAGATGAGTGAACAAAGTGAGAAGAAAAAAAATATAAAGAACAATCTGGAATACTTCTGGATGTATTATAAACTGCCATTTATTGCAGGTATGATCGTGGTGGTGCTGGTGTTGTATTTCCTGATCACATCTCTGACGGCGAAGGACACGGCACTTTCCGTCATGCTGATCGATGCTCATACAGATGTAAGCAGTGAGAAGATGGCAGAAGAATATATGGAAGCTTCAGGGCTTGATACAAAGAAATATCAGATACAGATCCAGAATAATTTGATGTTTCAGGGAACAGATTCTGGAAGCTATTCCATGACAAGCCTTTCGAAATTCATGGCGGATATTGGAAGTGAGCTTCTGGATGTATGTGGCATGACAAAGGGTGATTTTGTAAAATATGACGGTTCGCAGACCTGGATGGATCTCAGGGACTGTCTGACGGATGAGCAGATGGCAGTACTTGAAGATAAGCTTCTGACAACAGATGACGGAAGAGTGATCGGTATTATGGCAGATGATCTTCCGGTTCTTAAGGCAGACAATTGCTATACCAGTACAGATACAGAAGCAGCAGTTGGAATTATTTACAATACACCACACAAAGAAGAAGCGGCAAAATATCTCCTGTATCTTGCAGGAGCCATGGAATAACAGGAGGTATACAGAAATGGGAATTTTTGCACCAGACGGAAAACTGGCAGGTTTTTTGAATGCTCTTGGGAATCTGATCGTATTGAATATATTGACGTTGATCTGTTCCATCCCTATCTTTACATTTGGAGCATCCATGACTGCGTTATATACAATGGTCATGCGAATGGCACGAAAAGAAGATGGAAAGATCATTTCAGAATATTTCAAAGCATTTAAGGCTAACTTTAAACCAGCAACGATCCTGTGGCTGATCTTTGGCGGCCTGATTGCGTTCATGACATTTGACATCTGGCTCCTTCGTTCCATCACAGGAAACATTTGGAACGGTATACCGTGTGATTCTTTTTGTGATCATACTGATCTTCGCAATGGTACTGATTCATATTTTTGCAGTACTGGCACGTTTTGACAATTCGATAAAAAATACAGCTAAGAATGCCCTGCTGTTTTGCGTCGGCAAACTTCCACAGGCAGTTCTGATGCTGATACTGACGTTGATTCCGGCAATTCTTCTGACAGTATCTTACCGTTTCATATCGGTAGATTTTCTGATCGGATTATCCGGACCGGCATATCTCGCAGCAATTTATTTTGCAGATTTATTTAAAGCTTATGAAGAGGAGGAAACGGTGGAATGAGAACAATCAAGACAAGACATTTCACAGGAACAACAGATAATACAGTAATGAAAAGAGAACTGGATAACCGCAAAATTGCCAGAAGAGCAGCGGCAGAAGGGATGGTACTTCTGAAAAATGAAGGACAGCTTCTCCCATTGAAAGAAGGAACAAAAGGTAGCTCTTTATGGAGTTGGTGCGTCCAGAACGATCAAAGGCGGAACTGGTTCAGGTGACGTAAATGAGCGCGAAACAGTCAGTATCTATCAGGGAATGAAAAATGCCGGATTTGAGATTACGACAGAAGACTGGATCAAAGCTATGATGAACAGTATCAGGCCGCAAGATATACGTGGCGTGATGAGATTGAAGAAAAAGCTTCCAGTCTGGAAAATCAGGTGTTAGGTTTCTTCAATGTGTATTCCACCACACCATTCAGAATGCCGGCAGGAGCTGCAATCACACAGACAGATGCAGATGTGGCAATCTATATCCTCAGTCGTGTTGCGGGAGAAGGCGCAGACCGCTTCGACGCAGAAGGAGATTATTATCTGACAAAAGAGGAAAAACAGCAGCTTTCTGATATCTGCAGCATGTATAAGCATGTCATTGTTGCCGTCAATACAGGTGGTCTGGCAGATCTTTCCTTTATGGATGAATATTCAAATATCGAAGCTCTTCTTCAGATCGTGCAGCCTGGTATGGAAGCCGGAAATGCATTTGCAGATATCATCAGTGGTAAAGTAACCCCATCTGGTAAGATGACTGATACATGGGCTTATAAATACGAAGATTATCCGAACAGCAAGACATTCTCTCACAATAACGGAAATGTAGATAAAGAGTATTATACAGAAGGTCTGTATGTTGGATATCGCTACTTTGACAGCTTTGATATTCCGGTAAGATATGGATTTGGATATGGCCTTTCTTATACAACATTTGAGACAAAGGTTCTTGCAACAGAATTGAAAGAGAATAAGAAAATTGTTATAGAGACAGAAGTCACCAATACTGGCGATACCTATAGTGGAAAAGAAGTTGTAGAGCTTTATGCAACCTGTCCGGCAGGAAAACTGGAAAAAGAATACCGTCGTCTTGTTGCATTTGCAAAGACCGGACTTCTTGCTCCTGGACAGAGCGAAAAACTGACTCTCGAGATCGGACTGGACAAACTGACTTCCTACAGTGAGAAAGAAGCTGCATGGATTCTGGAAAGCGGATCTTATGTGATCTGGGCAGGAAACAGCCTGGAAGCTTCTGTTCCGTGTGCAGTTCTGAAGCTTGATAAAGAAGTTGTCCTTACAAAAACACAAAATATCTGCCCACTGAAAGAAGAACTGGAGGAAATGAAACAGTCTTCTGAGAAAATGAATCAGAAACTGGAAGCTCTTTTGAAAACAGCAGAAGAAAAGAAAGTTCCAGTCATGGAACTGAAGGCAGCAGATGTGGAGACTCGTGTGGTAGAGTATCGTTCCAACGTAGAATGTGTACCGGAAGAGGCACGCAAATTTGTAGATACTTTAAGCAAAGAGAAACTGGTGGCACTGGCAAGTGGAGATCCGGGCAAAGGACAGGGAAGCAACCTTGGCTCTGCCGGAATTTCCGTACCGGGTTCTGCAGGTGAGACAAATAACTGTGCACTGGAAGACGGTGTTCCGGGAATCGTTCTTGCTGATGGCCCGGCAGGTCTTCGTCTGATGAAACATTACAATGTTCATGAAGGCAAGATCGTCAACAAACCATTTAAATTCAGTCTGGAGGGTGGACTCTTCTGCGAAGGTGAGCCAGCAGATCCGGGAGAGACTTATTATCAGTACTGTACAGCAATTCCGGTAGGAACACTGCTTGCTCAGACATGGGATACTGCACTGATCGAAGAAATTGGAGAGATGATCGGTGGAGAGATGCTGGAATTTTCTGTAACCTTATGGCTGGCTCCTGGAATGAACATTCATCGAAATCCGCTCTGTGGACGTAACTTTGAATATTATTCCGAAGATCCGCTTCTTGCAGGAAGAATGGCCGGAGCCATGACAAATGGTGTACAGAATGTGCCTGGCTGTGGAACGACCATCAAGCATTTTGCATGCAATAATCAGGAAGACAACCGTATGGGCTCTGACAGTATTTTAAGCGAGAGAACACTGCGTGAGATCTATCTGAAAGGATTTGAGATTGCCATAACAGAATCTCAGCCAATGTCCATCATGACAAGCTATAACCTGATCAATGGTGTTCATGCGGCAAACTGTGAAGATACATGTACGAAGGCAGCACGTTGCGAATGGGGATTCCAGGGTGTGATCATGACAGACTGGACAACCACAGAGTATGGTCCGGATTGTACTGCTTCCGGTTGTATGAGAGCAGGAAATGACCTCGTAATGCCGGGTGCATTCAGTGACAGAGATAATCTGAATCAGGAACTTGCGGATGGTACACTTTCCATGGAGGATCTTAAGGCATGCATCAGCCGTCTGGTAAATATCACATGGCAGTCTATGGAATTTGAAGATGCAGCGCCATACAAAAAAGTAAAATAAGGTAATTATTCAGAAGGTAGTATCCCGCGCATACAAGGCAAAATGCTATCACCGAAGGTGATTTGGAATGCATTTTGACTCGTAACTGTGAGGGTACTGAACAGTTACAAAATAAGATAGAATTCACAGATAATATTCCGCAACACAAAGAGGCAGAAAAAATGAGTGATAAAAATTTTGAAATATATGATCTGAGAGTGAATCAGATCGCAGAAGCACTTGGACTGGATGTAGAGAAACCTGTATTTTCCTGGAAACTGAAATCCGAAAAACAGAATACGATGCAGACAAAAGCACAGATTCTTGTAGGAAAAACAGCAGGCGGTGTGGATGTCTGGGATAGTGGTGAAATGTCTACAGATAATTCCGCAGGAATTACATTTGACGGTGACGTATTGCAGCCGGAAACAAGATATTATGTGACAGTCAGAGTCTGGAACCAGGACGAAGAAGAGGCAGAGGCCTCTTCCTGGTTCGAAACAGGACTTATGAATGGAAACATTTCCGCATGGGATGGTGCAAAGTGGATCGGAGCACCGGAGTATATGGTAGCTTCCAATAAGCTTGTGTTTTTGTGATCGAAAGTACGTTCCGTATTAAAGAGGGAACAAAAGAGGAATCGTTTTTGGTGCAAATGATGCAAGACTTATGGACATAAGCAAAAATGAGCTGCAGGTGGAAGGACCAAACGATATCCGTTTTGTTTTGAATATTGCAAAATCACCGGCGGTGATCGAAGTTTACAGAAGAGGATACTGCAGAGAAGATGTAGCAGATGTTCCACTGTACGAACTTCCGACAAAAGATCTTAAGACAGGCAAAGTGCTGATCACAGAAGAAAACAAACATGCTTTCCATAAACTGACCATCGAAGTAGAAGGAAATGGAGCCTATACATATCTGGATGACTGCAGGATTGATGAATCCGGCAGAGAAACACCGTCCGGAGATATTGTAAAAATGCCGAGACAGTTAAATCCACTGGGAGCATTTGATGTGACCACATTCCCCCGTCTCTGTGAGATGGGATATTATGTAGGGGCAGACAGCGAAGCAGAATATCAGGGAATCCGTGTACGGAATCTTCGAAAACCATGCGCAGAGATTCTTGCGGTTGATACCGAAAACGGAAAGACTCTTAAAGGAGAATGTCTGGAGATTTCCGACCCGAGTCGCTTTTCTCTGCCAATGCTTCGTACCAACTTTACAGTGAATGGAAAAGTGGCAAGTGCGAGACTATATGCAACTGCACGTGGAATCTATGAATGCAGCATGAATGGAGAACTTGTTACAGCGGAATATTTTGCGCCTGGAGCAAGCCAGTATGACAGCCATTTGATGTATCAGACCTACGATGTGACTGATCTGGTGCAGGAAGGATGGAATGGTCTGGGATGTGTTCTTGCTTCTGGATGGTGGAGTGATTCGTTTAGTTTCCGACTGCACAATTATAACTACTGGGTGATAAGCCGTCTTTTCTTGGAATTGGTACTTACCTATGAAGATGGGCACAGAGAAACAATTGTTACGAATGAGGAGACCTGGCAGTATTTTGGTGAAGGTCCGTATCGTTATGCAGGATTCTTTAATGGGGAGACTTATGATGCACGCCTGGAAGAGTCTTATTATAAATTTTCAAAACCGGATTTCAAGGCAGATGGCCTGAAGAAACCTGAAGTTATCACACCGGTCGTAATGGAAGAGCAGGAAGGTATTTTCCCTGGGGCAGCATGCTGGCCGGCTATGAACGAAAAGGAACCGGAGATTGTTGGCAACTATCAGGCACCGGTGCATGAGGTAGAAACTTTTATAGCAAAATCCATGACAGAACCGTTGCGGGAACTTATATTTATGATTTGGAACAGGAGATTGCCGGTGTGCCGGTTTTAAAACTAAGGGGAAAAGCCGGACAAAAAATCACAATCCGTTACGGAGAAGTTTTGTATCCGGATCTTCCAGAGTATGAAGGTCTTGTAGGCAGATGCTGCAGGCAAACCTGAGAGAGGCTTCTAATGAGGACACTTATTACTGCAAGGGAGATGGAGTGGAAGTTTACAAACCACGTTTTACATTCCACGGATTCCGTTACATTGAGATTAGTGGTGTTGATGAAGCACCGGCTCTGGAGGATGTGCAGGCAGTTCTTCTTTCCAGCGTGGATCAGATCACCGGTAAGTTCCATTGTGATAATGAACTGATCAACCGGTTTACACAGAATGTTAAATTCAGCCAGTACTGTAATTTTATCAGCATTCCGACCGACTGTCCGCAGAGAAATGAGCGTATGGGCTGGATGGGAGATACACATATTTTCTGTCGTACTGCAACCTATCAGAGCAACGTAAAGAATTTCTATCTGAGAAATCTGCAGGCAATGAAAGATATGCAGACAGAGGACGGAAGACTGCCTAGTATTGCTCCGGCAGGCGGTGGATTCGGCGGACAGACTTATGAGAGTGCATGATCCTGATTGTATGGGAACTGTATCAGCAGTATGGTGATGCAGCTCTGATTGAGGAATACTACGATTCCATGGATCATTGGATGGACAGCATGAAAGCATTTGGACTTCCAGGAACACCGTCACTTCATATAAATGAATGGCTTGGTGACTGGCTGGCACCAGTTCCGGCAGATGATTATCTGATCTTTAATGCATTCCACTACAGAAATGCAGCTCTTATGGAGAAGTTTGCAGTCCTGAACGGAAATGCAGAGGGTCAGAAGAAATATCACCAGATTGCAGAGGAAACAAAGAGATATTGGAATGATACCTTTACAGATAAAGAGACCGGTATCACAAAGAATGCAGATGGAAGTACCTGTGATGTACAGGGAAGCTATTCTATCGGATTGAACTGTGATGTATTTGCAGATGCAGTGAAAGAAAAGGCTTTTGCACATCTGGAACGTACCACAAGAGAAGGTAATTATACAATCCAGTCAGGATTCTTTGGAACAGGACCGATCAATCCGATGTTAAGCAAAGGTGGATATCCGGAAGCTGCACAGAAAACAATCACCCAGACTGCTTTCCCAAGCTGGCTTTATCCGGTTACACAGGGAGCAACGACAATCTGGGAAAGATGGAATAGCTTTACACGTGAGAACGGATTTGGTGGTAACAATTCCATGAACAGCTTTAATCATTATTCGTTGGGAAGTGTACTAAGCTGGCTGTATGAGAATACACTTGGCATCCAGAGAGATGAGGAGTATCCAGGTTACAAACACTTACCCTGAAACCGGAGATGGGAACCTTTGAATTTGCTGAGGGCGGAATTGATACTCCTTATGGCAGAATTGAAAGTGCATGGAAAAAGACAGACACAGGATATTCTTATACCTGTCATATTCCGGAAAATACAACGGCAACAATTGTTCTCGGAGGAGAGCGCAAAGAAATTGGAAGCGGAGAATACACATTCACTGTATAACAAGAGGTCTGGAGTTCAGTCTCAAAAATTGAGAGACTGGCTTCAGACTTTTTGTATATGTTTGATTTTTATAAAAAAAAATATAAAAGTTTGACAAAAAAGAAACTTGTCTGACAAAAATGAAACTGGTATAGTATATAGCAAATACTTTACATGATGGTATGAGGCAAAAGGGGTGGAGAGATGTTAAAGATTTTTCTGGCAGAAGATGAGGTTGTAGTCCGTGAGACGATCAAACGAATGATCCGTGGGAGGAACTTGGCTTTGAGCTGGTAGGAGAAGCGGCAGATGGTGAGATGGCATTGCCGTTGTTGATCAGACAGCAGCCGGACCTTTTGATCACGGATATCAAGATGCCATTTATGG
>ENA-OQER01001013-OQER01001013.1-human-gut-metagenome-genome-assembly--contig:-NODE-1013-length-14540-cov-2.275376_pt1 | contig 14540 bp, 23 predicted proteins | sample MGYA00242797_ERZ504639 | MGnify/ENA primary metagenome ERZ504639 (study PRJEB26092, sample SAMD00036306) | human gut metagenome | host: Homo sapiens | study: EMG produced TPA metagenomics assembly of...
CCAAAAACTGCACCGGACGGTCCCCTCGCCCCTTTGGGGAGAGGGTTAGGGTGAGGGGAAAACCCGCACCCTATTTTCAGATCAGTTATTTCGCATTAATATCCAGCAGACCCGCTGCAACCGCTGGAGCCATGCCGGGCGCTAACGGGATACGCGGGATCACCAGGCAATGCAGCAGGTGATAAATATCCTGTTTGCCGTCCCAGACTTTGGTGGTGACCTTATTGTCCGCATCCAGCTCCTGCCACCAGGAACCATTTTCATAGTCCATCAGGTACTTAATGCAGTACTCCCACCATGTTTGATACCAGGTTTCATACTGGCGATCGCCAGTGACGGTGTAGAGCGCGTAGGCCGTACCCATTGCTTCGACGATAGGCCAACGTACACGTTCGCGGACCACCGGTTTTCCTTCCCAGTCAACGGTATAAACAATCCCGTCCGCGCCATCGGGTGCCCAGGCATCGCGCACGGTGGCGTTAAACAGACCTTTGGCATCTTCTAGCAGCCATGCTGGTGGTTGTTCGCAACGGGCTTCCAGGGCAGCATGGATGTGCAGCATTAAACGGCCCCATTCGATCCAGTGGCCTGGTGTACCTCCAAACGCGCGGAAGCGATGCGCCGGGTTATCTTTGTTGTAATCCGGCAGCGGATTCCACTGGGTATCGAAGTGTTCGTTAACGCGATAATGATTATTTCTGGCGACGTCGTGGATAATCACGGAAGCCACGCGAATCGCGCGATCCAGCCATTTTTTGTCGTGAGTGACGTCATAAACAATCAAGAAAGCTTCCACCGCGTGCATATTGGCATTGCCGCCGCGGTACTCTTCGGTTTTGCTGAAGGCTTCGTCCCAGGATTCCAGGCACATCTGCTCTTCTTCGCTCCAGAAATATTTCTCGATAATTTCAATGGTGTAATCGAGCAGCTTGCGCGCTTCCGGGTGACCCGTTGTGACGGCGCTGGCGGCACCCAGCAGAGCAAAGAAGTGTTGATAGCCCTGTTTGGAGGCATCCACCACGCCCTCGTCATTCACGCAGGCATACCAGCCGCCATATTTTTTATCACGCAGTCGCCGTTCATGGCTTTGATACCGTGATCAACCAACGAGTAAGCGCCAGGTCGACCCATCGCCGCAGCAACGGAATAAACGTGCAACATACGAGCGGTGATCCACAGATGGGTGCCCATCTCTTCTTTGATTTGCCCTTTATTGCCTAACCAGCCAAAACCAGTCGGCACTACGGAATTTTTACCAAAATCAAAGATGCGGTCGGTTTCCTGTTCCAGCCAACGGTTGTGGCTTAGGGTGTTAAACCATTTCATTCCTTTTATCCTCATCTTAGCGGCGTTTAGCCATCATTTCGTCGACGATATCGCCAAGTTGTTGTAATTTCGGTGCGCAAACGTCACGCAGCATCAGCTCGTTGTCTGGTAAACCGACGACCGATGCCCAGACTGCACGGCCTGCCAGGAATCCCGATGCGCCCGCCGTCATTGCCACGCGTACGGCACGCGGGAACAGTTTTTCGTCGACACCGGAAGAGAGGATCACCCATGGCATATTGATATGGTCATTCAGACGTTGTGAAGCACAGAGAAGCTCTTGTTGCGGACCTTTGCCATAAAGCGGCATTTCAACTTTGTAGAGGTCAGCGCCACTGTCGCCCAGCTCTTTGGCGGCATCGATGATCGCTTGTTCGCGATCGAATTTATCGCCACGACGCGGTGGGCGGACGACTGGCTCAATGATGCTTACCAGACCGTGTGAGTGGCACAGTTCGTTGAACTCTTTCACCATATCCAGACGTTGCTGCGCATCTTCATCACTACGCCACAGCACCAGCAGTTTTAAGGCTTTGCCACCGTCTTGTTTGATCTGTAGCGGATTGATTTTGCGGTCAATAACCACGCTATCGACCGGAATACCGTTGCCAGGAATGAACTCATCGGCGGCGACAATCATGGCGCAACTTTTGGCAATCGCGTTTTGCTCAACCACCTGGCGGTAGCAGAATTGTTGATCTACCAGAATCGCCGAGGCATAAGGCGAGAGGGCCTTTGCAGCGTTAACTTTGAAATCAGTTAAAACGCTATCGGCTACCGGAGCGGGTGCCCCAGCCGCGGCAAACATCATGCGCATGGCTTCGCGCTGATCGACCGCCAGCATGGCAAAACCGCCCGATGCGCGCGTAATGTCGTTGATGGTGTACTTATTCATTCATTTATTCCTTTATCCAGTCGTTACATTTTTACTTTGGCAGTCATCCCGGCACTGACACGGACCTGTTCCAGAATGGCGGACCAGTCCTGGCGACCGCGACCCGCTGCGCGCGCCTGGCTATAAACCTCCCGTGAGGCGGCCCCCAGCGGCATTGGCACATGCAGCTGGTTGGCGACATCAAGGGCGATGCCAAGATCCTTATGGGCAAGATCGATCATGAAGGCGGGAGAAAGATCTCCGCTGAGGACTTTGTTTGGCCAGGAAGTGGTGAAGTGACCTTTACCGGCGGCGGTACCGCTCATCACTTTGACGGCAACATCGAAGGAAGATTCAGGGCTTCGCACAAAACGGCGGCTTCTGCCGAAAGCGCATTGAGCGCGATGCTCATGTAGTTGTTGATGAGCTTAACGCGGATCCCCATGCCCGGACCGCCAGAGTTGATCAACTCACTGCCCATCGCCATCAGGATCGGTGTGGCACGTTCAACTTGTTCAGCGGTGCCGCCAGCCAGCAGTAACAGAGTACCGGTAATGGCATTTGCAGAAGTACGGCCTACCGGAACATCCATCATGCTGAAGCCTTTGGCTTGCATATCGCAATCAATTTATCGGTTTGCAGCGGATGGATGGTGGACATATCAATGACCAGCGCATCGGTAGATAAGCCTTCGCAAACGCCGTTTTCACCGAACAACACGTTGCGCACCAGATCGCCATTCGGCAACATGGTAATGATAAATTCGGCATCTTTAGCGGCCTGCGCCGGGTTGGCGGCGGGAGTCGCACCTTTGTCTACCAGATGCCGCACAGCTTCGGCGTCACATCAAAGACGCGAAGTTGATGCCCTTGCTGCAATAAATTGCTCGCCATTGGCGAACCCATTTGTCCTAAACCGATAAACGCGATTGCTGCCATAACCCTCTCCTGAATACAGTGATGTCACTTTTTGTCATTTATGACATGCTTTGCTTGTCTGTTTTTGATCGTATTTGTAATTTATCGTCAAAAAATTGACAGCCGTCACTTTTTAAACAATTGGTGAAATTAAAATGAACGCATCCCAAAATGTTTAAGGAATGACCATGATTCGTGTTGCTTGTGTAGGTATAACCGTGATGGATCGCATCTATTACGTGGAAGGGTTACCGACGGAGAGCGGTAAATACGTGGCGAGAAATTATACGGAAGTTGGTGGCGGGCCAGCGGCGACGGCAGCGGTTGCGGCGGCAAGGCTGGGGCGCAGGTCGATTTTATTGGTCGCGTAGGTGATGACGACACGGGCAACAGCCTGCTGGCAGAGCTGGAATCCTGGGGCGTAACACCCGTTACACCAAACGGTATAACCAGGCGAAATCTTCGCAATCCGCCATCATGGTGGATACCAAAGGCGAGCGGATAATCATTAACTACCCCAGCCCGGATCTGCTGCCTGACGCAGAGTGGTTGGAGGAAATTGATTTCTCTCAGTGGGATGTTGTGCTGGCAGATGTACGCTGGCACGACGGCGCTAAAAAAGCCTTCACCCTGGCCCGTCAGGCGGGTGTGATGACCGTTCTGGACGGGGACATTACGCCGCAGGATATCAGTGAGCTGGTGGCATTAAGCGATCACGCGGCCTTTTCAGAACCGGGTCTGGCGCGCTTAACGGGCGTGAAAGAGATGGCCAGTGCGCTAAAACAGGCACAAACGCTCACAAATGGTCATGTCTATGTGACCCAGGGTAGCGCAGGCTGCGACTGGCTGGAAAATGGTGGGCGTCAGCATCAACCGGCCTTCAAAGTTGATGTGGTAGATACCACAGGTGCGGGTGATGTTTTTCACGGCGCTTTGGCGGTGGCGCTGGCAACAAGTGGGGATTTAGCGGAGTCAGTCCGCTTCGCCAGCGGTGTAGCGGCGTTAAAATGCACACGTCCCGGTGGACGAGCCGGGATCCCTGACTGTGATCAAACCCGATCTTTTTTGTCACTTTTTGTATAAAATGCCAGGGTGATGGTTTTTCGAGGAATTTTCATGAGCCTTACCGAACTAACCGGTAACCCGCGGCACGATCAACTCCTCATGCTGATCGCCGAGCGTGGGTATATGAATATTGATGAGCTGGCAAATCTGCTGGATGTCTCCACGCAGACGGTCCGCCGGGATATTCGTAAATTAAGCGAGCAAGGCCTGATTACGCGCCATCACGGTGGCGCGGGTCGGGCTTCCAGCGTCGTTAATACGGCGTTCGAGCAGCGTGAGGTTTCGCAAACCGAGGAAAAAAAGCGATTGCCGAAGCGGTGGCAGACTATATTCCTGATGGTTCAACAATATTTATCACCATTGGTACGACTGTTGAGCATGTTGCCCGGGCGTTACTTAACCATAATCATTTGCGGATAATCACCAACAGCCTGCGTGTGGCGCATATTCTTTACCACAACCCGCGCTTTGAAGTGATGGTGCCCGGCGGTACGTTGCGCTCTCATAATAGCGGGATCATTGGCCCTTCAGCGGCGTCCTTTGTGGCTGATTTTCGTGCTGATTATCTGGTAACAAGCGTTGGGGCGATTGAGAGCGATGGCGCGTTGATGGAGTTTGATGTAAACGAAGCTAACGTGGTGAAAACGATGATGGCGCACGCGAGAAATATTCTGCTGGTCGCCGATCACACTAAGTATCATGCTTCGGCGGCGGTTGAAATTGGTAACGTGGCACAGGTCACTGCGCTCTTTACCGACGAGCTGCCGCCCGCTGCGCTAAAATCACGCTTACAAGACAGCCAAATTGAAATCATTCTTCCCCAGGAAGACGCGTAGATTTTTGTGACCGTTAACCTGGCTTCATACCTTGCCACATAGCCAAACCCATCCTTTCCCGCTACAGTTAATTTCTTGTGGCGCGAAAGGAGGCAAAAATGCTCTATATCTTTGATTTAGGTAATGTGATTGTCGATATCGATTTAACCGTGTGCTGGGAGCCTGGAGCGATTTAACGCGTATTCCGCTGGCATCGCTTAAGAAGAGTTTTCATATGGGGGAGGCGTTTCATCAGCATGAGCGTGGGGAAATTAGCGACGAAGCGTTCGCAGAGGCGCTGTGTCATGAGATGGCTCTACCGCTAAGCTACGAGCAGTTCTCTCACGGCTGGCAGGCGGTGTTTGTTGCGCTGCGCCCGGAAGTGATCGCCATCATGCATAAACTGCGTGAGCAGGGGCATCGCGTGGTGGTGCTTTCCAATACCAACCGCCTGCATACCACCTTCTGGCCGGAAGAATACCCGGAAATTCGTGATGCTGCTGACCATATCTATCTGTCGCAAGATCTGGGATGCGCAAACCTGAAGCACGAATTTACCAGCATGTTTTGCAGGCGGAAGGTTTTTCACCCAGCGATACGGTCTTTTTCGACGATAACGCCGATAATATAGAAGGAGCCAATCAGCTGGGCATTACCAGTATTCTGGTGAAAGATAAAACCACCATCCCGGACTATTTCGCGAAGGTGTTATGCTAAAAACCATTCAGGACAAAGCCAGGCACCGTACCCGTCCACTATGGGCCTGGCTAAAACTACTCTGGCAACGCTTGATGAGGACAACATGACAACCCTGGCAGGTAACCTTGCCTATGTGTCGTTGCTCTCATTAGTGCCGCTGGTTGCCGTTGTTTTTGCGCTTTTCGCCGCTTTTCCCATGTTTTCCGACGTCAGCATTCAGTTACGTCACTTTATTTTTGCCAACTTTCTGCCTGCTACTGGCGATGTTATTCAGCGGTATATCGAACAATTTGTTGCCAATTCCAACAAGATGACCGCCGTTGGGGCGTGCGGGCTGATCGTCACCGCGTTATTGCTGATGTACTCCATCGATAGCGCGTTGAATACCATCTGGCGCAGTAAACGAGCGCGACCAAAAATTTACTCGTTCGCCGTGTACTGGATGATTTTAACGCTGGGGCCGCTGCTGGCAGGGGCCAGTCTGGCGATCAGTTCCTATTTGCTCTCCCTGCGCTGGGCGAGCGATCTCAATACTGTCATCGACAACGTGCTGCGTATTTTCCGCTGCTGTTGTGTGGATCTCCTTCTGGTTGCTGTACAGCATTGTTCCTACCATCCGCGTACCTAACCGCGACGCGATTGTCGGCGCGTTTGTCGCCGCGCTCCTGTTCGAAGCAGGAAAGAAAGGTTTCGCGCTTTATATCACCATGTTCCCGTCATATCAGCTCATTTACGGTGTGCTGGCGGTGATCCCCATTCTCTTTGTTTGGGTCTACTGGACATGGTGTATCGTCTTGCTTGGCGCGGAAATTACTGTCACTCTCGGGGAATACCGCAAACTAAAACAAGCAGCTGAACAAGAAGAAGACGACGAACCATGATTGCATTAATTCAACGCGTAACCCGTGCCAGCGTCACCGTGGAGGGAGAAGTGACGGGCGAAATTGGCGCGGGACTTTTGGTGTTATTGGGTGTCGAAAAGGATGACGACGAACAGAAAGCAAACCGTCTGTGCGAGCGTGTGCTCGGCTACCGCATCTTTAGCGATGCCGAAGGCAAGATGAATCTCAACGTGCAACAGGCGGGCGGCAGTGTACTGGTGGTTTCCCAGTTTACCCTCGCCGCAGATACCGAACGAGGGATGCGCCCAAGTTTCTCCAAAGGCGCATCACCGGATCGCGCAGAGGCGTTATATGACTATTTCGTCGAACGCTGCCGCCAGCAAGAGATGAACACGCAAACAGGACGCTTCGCTGCCGATATGCAGGTATCGCTGGTCAATGATGGCCCCGTGACATTCTGGTTGCAGGTATGAGCCAGCTTCCAGGGTTGTCACGGGAAACAAGAGAGAGTATCGCTATGTATCACCTTCGGGTTCCACAAACAGAAGAAGAATTAGAGCGTTACTATCAGTTTCGCTGGGAAATGTTGCGTAAGCCCCTGCATCAACCAAAAGGTTCGGAACGCGACGCGTGGGATGCGATGGCGCATCACCAGATGGTCGTCGACGAGCAGGGTAATCTGGTGGCGGTAGGCCGACTGTATATTAATGCCGACAATGAAGCGTCCATTCGCTTTATGGCCGTTCACCCGGACGTGCAGGACAAAGGGTTAGGAAGCTGATGGCGATGACCCTGGAGTCGGTGGCGCGTCAGGAAGGCGTTAAGCGCGTGACCTGTAGCGCCCGTGAAGACGCGGTGGAGTTTTTCGCCAAGCTGGGGTTTGTTAATCAGGGAGAAATCACCACGCCAACCACCACGCCGATTCGCCATTTTTTGATGATTAAGCCCGTCGCCACTCTGGATGATATTTTGCATCGCGGCGACTGGTGCGCGCAGCTGCAACAGGCGTGGTACGAACATATCCCGCTTAGTGAAAAATGGGCGTGCGTATTCAACAATATACCGGGCAAAAATTTATCACCACCATGCCGGAAACCGGCAATCAGAATCCGCACCATACGCTGTTTGCCGGGAGTTTATTCTCGCTGGCGACGCTCACCGGTTGGGGGCTTATCTGGCTGATGCTGCGCGAACGCCATCTCGGCGGAACGATTATTCTGGCGGATGCGCATATCCGCTACAGCAAGCCGATTAGCGGTAAACCTCATGCGGTAGCCGACCTTGGTGCCTTAAGCGGCGATCTCGACCGTCTGGCGCGCGGACGAAAAGCACGGGTGCAGATGCAAGTTGAAATCTTTGGCGACGAGACGCCGGGTGCAGTGTTTGAAGGCACGTATATCGTTCTGCCCGCGAAGCCATTTGGCCCGTATGAAGAGGGCGGGAACGAAGAAGAGTAGGGGCGTTTTACTTGACTGAAAAGGTTTTCAATCTGAAAACTTTTCAGGGCCCAGGTCCGAAGTTACCTTCCCGCTCTCCAGGCAACATCCCGTAGTGCCGATCGCGCGGCCTCGCTGATACCACCTAACTGAAAAAATCCGTGGATAACGCCAAGGTAGCGTTGGCAGGTGCATTGCACTCCTTGCCCTGTCATGCGGTGATACAACGCTTCACCTTCATCGCAAAGTGGGTCGTATTCAGCGGTAATGATATGTACAGGTGGCAAGCCATTGAAATCATCGCGCCAAAGAGGGCTGGCTTCAGGATGCCTGCGTTCAATGCCTGGCAGATACATCTCAAAGCCGCTCAGTAAAGTGTCGCGTGTGATGATGTAATCGTGACCATTGCGTATGTAGCTTTCGAAATGCGCAGTCGCATCAAGCATAGGATAAATTAAGATGAGTTGTGCCGGTTGCCACTCGCCAGCACGCTTTAATCGCAAAGCAGTTACCAGCGCCAGATGTCCGCCCGCACTGTCACCGGCAAGAGTTATACGTTGTTTATCAACGCCGAGTCGTTCGGCGTGTTGCCAGACTATTTCTGCACCTCGTTGCGCATCATCATGGGCGGCGGGGAAAGTATGTTCCGGTGCCAGCCGATACTGGACGGCAATAACCCGACATTGCCCGTAATAGGCTAACTGGCGCAGCTGGTTGTCGTGAGTTGCGAACCCGCCGCTAACAAAACAGCCACCGTAGTAATAAATTATCGTCGGGAGTAATGTCGGGGCATTCAGCGGCGACACTATTCGTAAGGTCATCCCTTCAAGTTCGATAGTCTGAATATCTACGCGTTTCTGTCTCACCCGCAAGGACAGCGCTGGCGATATAGCCCTCCCTGCGCTGCGCAATACTTTGTTGACGCGATGAGGGGCGACCCGCAGCGATAAACTTTTCGACTAACTCTGCAATTCCTTTTTCCAGTGCCATAGTAGAACTTATTTTGCTGTATGAATGTACAGTCTTATACACCCGTTTTTGCTGGATGGATACAGGGAAATTCACGGGCGTGAAAAATCTGGAAAGCGCCTCGCAAATCTAAAGACAAACCCGGCAGAGACGTGGTTTTGCTGGAGCACTATCAGTAAGCTAGTGGTTTCAAGGGTACGTCAATGACGTACAAAAAGGATTGTTACTCTAAGCCAATGGCGTATAATTATGCTCTTCATCGAAACGGAAATTTTTACTGAAGATGTTCAAAAACTGCTGACCGACGATGATTCAGTCGTTTTCAGTTTTTCCTGGCCTTGAATCCTGACTATGGTGAGGTAATACCTGAACTGGTGGGTTAAGAAAGGTTCGATGGGTTTCAGGAGGAAAGGGGAAACGTGCTGGTGTCAGGGTTATTTATTTTCATCAGGTTAAACATTATGAGATCAGATTACTGCTTATTTATCGTAAGGGTATTAAAGATGATCTGTCTCCCCAGGAAAAAGCAATGCTCCGGTTGTTAAATACGAGGTGGTAAATGGATAAGGCACTTTTTGAGCGGTTGACTCACAGCATGGCCCAGATGAATGAAATTATTGAAGGAACGCGACAGCCTTCGCGGACTTTGAAGTTGATGCTATGAAAATCAAAGAAATACGCCGCGCTTCAGGGTTGTCACAATCTAAATTTGCCGATCTTATTTCTGTAAGCGTAGACACGTTGCGTAACTGGGAGCAGGGGCGACGTTCACCGACCGGGCCTGCAAAGGCTTTGCTGCGAGCGATTGCCAATGATCCGCAACATGTGCTGCAAGCACTTAACCGTTAGAGGCATGGTTATGCCATACAGAAAGCACTAGCATTCAGAACTCCTGTGAAAGCGGCATAGTGGTCGCCTGCCCAGGAGTTTTGCTATGACCCGTAATCGTGCTGAACGTCGCCACCCTATGATGCGATTAAAAAAACTCATCGTCGCGCTGATGATTGACGTCAATGCTATCGGATGATACCGGGGGGTTCCGGAAGGAATTCCTTGTTTCCCGAACTGTTACCAACAAAATTATAACGATGAGCAAGTAAAGACCGGTTGGTGGCAGTACTGACCGGTCTGTGATGGATGATTAATTTCACCTTAAATCCGGGTGCTGTTAGGATGCTGACATTTTTCGGGTACACCATTCAGATTATGCAAATAAAGATCCAATCAAAAAATAAACATCCCTGAATATAATATATTCATAGCATCCATAACTCATCCTGGGCGATAACTAAACCATTTTTGAGTAATAAATGAAACAACTGCAACACTCTTATTATTTCTGGAAAACACCTCGCAAAAACAAAACAACATGCAAAAATCCGCTTTTTTTAAATGATTTTCCGGCGTAATTTTCGCACATACATTAATGAGTAATATATGTAAGGTGGTGGTAATGGCGATGAATACGGTTTTTCTTCATTTATCAGAAGAGGCAATTAAACGGCTGAACAAGCTTCGGGGCTGGCGTAAGGTTTCACGATCTGCAATTTTACGCGAAGCGTTGAGCAATATCTGGAGCGGCAGCAATTTCCGGTGCGTAAAGCAAAGAGAGGCAGGCAAAGGGGTGAGACAGTAGGTGTTTATGATCAGTGTAAGGATCATAAGGAATGACAAAAATTTTTTTATTCTTGAATATAAAAAACCAGATGCCCTTATTCTGGTATTAATACAAGGTTGTTTTACTTGAACTTATAATAACTGCAACTGTTACATCATATCTGGAAAACGCCTCGCAAAAATAAAAAATGATTCGTAAATGAGCTTTCTTTAAAGATTCGACAAGGGTACTTTTCTCTCCATAGATTCAAAAATGATATTGGCGAGATATTTATGAACTCTCTGGTAGGTATAGATATGGGCAGAATTTTACTCGATTTATCGAATGAGGTGATTAAGCAACTTGATGATCTCGAGGTGCAGCGTAATCTTCCTCGTGCGGACCTATTAAGGGAAGCGGTAGATCAATACCTGATAAATCAATCGCAAACAGCAAGAACCAGTGTTCCTGGCATCTGGCAAGGGTGTGAGGAAGATGGTGTCGAATATCAGCGTAAGCTGCGCGAGGAATGGTAATGGGAAAAAATGATGTCAATCAGATTGCTGACAACGTGCGCGTTGTTCATGCCGGATGCGGTGTGAACGCCTTATCCGGCCTACAAAGTCATGCAAATTCAATATATTGAAGTTTATTGGTAGGGCTGATAAGCGCAGCGCATCAGGCAATCATACGCTTGTCATCAGTGACATACCCATAACCTTATCGATGTGTTGGAGGGAAGAACGAGGCAAACAGACAATTGCGGCATGATCTTGAATGGGTAACGCGGAATACGAGAGATGGTGTCGTCACACCCTATGAGCTGTAATCCGGGCGACCAGCGCCACCCGGAAAACGTCAGAGATTACTCCCCTTCACCCGGAAACAGGAACGTTGATGGAACTGCGGGCATAGCTTCTTGCTCCATTCGCGCGTCCAGTACCAGAGAAGCGAGGTCATCTGCCACGGCTTCAACTTTCGGTTCTTTTTCCTGATAAAGAATCTTCAGGTAAGTGCCACAGTCATCGCAGCTTTCGGCTTTAATCGCGGCCTGTTCGTCATCCAGCGACCAGTAATGCAGTTTGCCGCTCTGCTCGCAGTTGCTGCATTTTACGCGCACTACGTGCCATTCGGTTTCACACAGGTTGCAGTGCAGGTAACGCAGACCCTGAGTGGTGCCAATTTGCACCATGCTGGACACCGGCATAGAACCACAAACCGGGCAATATTGACGTTGCTCGCCGTATTCAGCGCGGGCTTTGCCGGGGATCAGATTGGCCATCTGCGCCCAGTAGAGCGACAGTGCAGCCAGATAAACGGCGCTTTATCGCTGCTGACGGATGAGAAATCAGAGGCAAACAGTGCGCTGGCCATATCTTCCAGCTCCTGAGTTGATGCCTTCTCCAGATTCTCAATCACTGCCAGCGCCGGGCCGCTCATTTCAGGTTTCAGCTCAGCAATCAGCGCCATCAGCAGCTTTTGCCAGTGCTTATCACGCGGCAGAACGTGAATATCCAGCGGGGGCTTGCCCTGTGCGCTGGCTTCTTTAATGCGCGCGGTCAGATCCATCTCCAGCGGATGGTCGTACAGCACCACTTCCTGGGCGTGGGCGATAAGCGCAGCAAAGCGCAGGTAATCACCCAGCGGATTATTTTCTGCCAGCTCGCGCAGACGCTCGGCGCGGCGGTTGTATAAATTCTTGAGCCGAGGGAACAATAACGGCGGAATCATATCCGCCGTACGTTTCTCGCTCGAACCCAGCTCATCTTGCGATTATGCGAATACTCATTCAGCTTTCTTTTCCGTTGTCTTGCGGACCTCACGGTACCAGCGCGGGTGATGTTTCTTCGCCCAGGCGCTGGTAACCCATCCTTCCACCATGGCGGTAATCGTGCCTTTCACCCAAAGGGCGGCGTAGATATGCACCATGATAACCACAATTAACGCCACTGCGGCAAATGAATGCAGCATTAACGCGAATCGGATCACCGGGATTGAGAAAGCAGGCGCAAAATAAGGACGCCAGATAATCACGCCGCTCACCAGCAGCAGAACCAGGAAAATAATCGCCGCCCAGAAAACGCATTTCTGACCGAAGTTATAACGCCCGGTGTCACCTACTTCCTCGTTGACGACGATCTTACGAATATTCTTCGCCCAAAAGATATCATCCCGATTGATTAGGTTGTGATGCCAGTAACGGAAAAACATGATGATGAACGAGGCAAACATAACCACGCCGACAAACGGGTGCAGAATTCGCGCCAGCTGCGGTGTGCCCATGATTTGCATCAACCAGTTGAAGGACGGGAACAAAAAGCCCAGCCCGCTCACCGCCGCCAGGATGAAGCAGAAGGCGGTGATCCAGTGGTTGATACGTTCCGGCGCGGTGTAGCGCACGATGGTGTCACGTCTTTCATTTGCGCTCCTCGTCTTTCTCTTCGTGCAGATTATTCTCTTCCTCATCCGCACGGTTCGGACCGACACCCACGTAGTGGAAGATACTGGCCGCAAAGGTAGCCGCAAAGCCAACAGCCGCGAGCGGTTTCCAGATGCCTTTCCAGAATTTCACGGTTTCGCTGATTTCCGGGTTCTCCGGCAAGCCATGATACAGATTTGGCTTGTCAGCATGGTGCAGCACGTACATGACGTGTGTACCACCGACGCCTGCCGGATCGTACAGACCCGCATTGTCGTAACCGCGGGTTTTCAGCTCAGCAACGCGCTCGCTCGCCAGCGTTTCATCGACTCTTTCGTACCGAGTGAATCGCGCCCGTTGGGCAGGTCTTCACGCAGCTGGTTCTTGCCCAACCACCACGCGGTCAACGCACAGCGTACATTTGTAGACGCGGTTGTCTTCCGGGTTGAGGCGCGGAATGTCGAACGGACAGCCCGCAATGCAATAACCGCAGCCAATGCACTGCTCGGACTGGAAGTCGACGATACCGTTGGCATACTGAATAATTGCACCTTCCGCCGGGCACGCTTTCAGGCAGCCTGGATCGGAACAGTGCATACAGCCGTCTTTGCGGATCAGCCATTCCAGTTTGTCGTTCTGCTCCACTTCCGAGAAGCGCATTACCGTCCACGATTTGGCGCTTAAATCATTGGGGTTGTCGTACACCCCAATGTTATTGCCGACGGTATCGCGAATGTCGTTCCACTCTGAACACGCCACCTGACAGGCTTTACAGCCGATACAGGTGGTGACGTCGATGAGTTTCGCCACTTCTTCCTGGAAGTCCCGCGCCTGAGGCGCGGGGGTCAGACCGTTAGTCGCGGAACGACGAATGATATCTTGAGATTGATAAGCCATATGTCGTCTCCGTTACACCTTTTCCACATTCACAAGGAAGGACTTAAACTCCGGCGTCTGCGTGTTCGCATCACCAACGAATGGCGTTAACGTATTGGCAATAAAGCCTTTTTTAGCTACGCCTTCATAACCCCAGTGAATCGGAATACCGATGGTATCGATATCTTTGCCGTTCGCTTTCAGCGTACGAATACGTTTGGTCACCACCGCTTTGGCTTTGATATAGCCACGGTTGGAGGAGACTTTCACGGTATCGCCCTGGGCAATGCCAAGTTTATTCGCCAGCGACTCCCCGATTTCCACAAACTGCTCTGGTTGCAAAATCGCGTTCAACAGCGCGTGTTTGGTCCAGTAGTGGAAGTGCTCGGTCAGACGATAGGTGGTTCCGACATACGGGAACTTATCGGCTTTACCCAATGCTTCGGCGTCGTCTTTAAAGATACGTGCAGCCGGGTTCGAGATAACGTTTGGATGCAGCGGGTTAGTTCCCAGCGGCGTTTCAAACGGCTCGTAGTGTTCCGGGAACGGACCTTCCGCCATCTTATCGAGGGCAAACAGACGCCCCATGCCTTCCTGCTGCATGATAAACGGCCCGACGCCGCTACCCGGAGGCGCTGCGCTGTAGTCCGGAATATCCCAGCCGGTCCACTTAGTGCCGTCCCATTTCAGCAACTGACGCTTCGG
>ENA-OQER01001014-OQER01001014.1-human-gut-metagenome-genome-assembly--contig:-NODE-1014-length-14533-cov-2.823129_pt1 | contig 14533 bp, 19 predicted proteins | sample MGYA00242797_ERZ504639 | MGnify/ENA primary metagenome ERZ504639 (study PRJEB26092, sample SAMD00036306) | human gut metagenome | host: Homo sapiens | study: EMG produced TPA metagenomics assembly of...
TATATAAATATATTATTTATCCAGTTTGCATATATCTTTTTTAAAGTTTCATAACATGATATTTCTCCATCAACGCAATGCAACACACACTGGTTTTCTTCGTTTTTTCTATATATTTGTATAGTGCGTTATATCAACTATTCTTGTATCTTTAGCAACTGGCACTTCTATATAACGTTCCTCTGCCTCTTTATGGTCAAATGCATACTGAACCATAACAACTGCTCTTGAAAGCACTCTCTTTAACTCAGCATATACAACTGGTTTTACTACATAAGCCAAAGCTTCAACTCCATATGCTGCAATCGCATATCTCTCAAAGCTTGTTATAAAGCATATTATTACATCATCTGAAATCTTACGGATACCTCTGGCTGTATCTACACCATCTATATCCGGCATTTCGACATCAAGAAATATAATATCAAATTTTGATATATCTTTCTCTACATCATCCAGCAATTCACGACCTGCATTATATGTTTTTATATTAATATCTATCTCATATTCTTCAGAATAAACCTCAATATATTTGACTATTCTATCTATATATATCTGCTCATCATCACATACCGCAATCTCTATTTTTTCATCAAATTAATTCCTCATTTCTATTTTTATTAATGTATCACAGGTACTTATAGCTTTCAAGATTGACGTGCTATTTGGTATCCTTTCCGTGCTATTTAACATATCTCCCCAGTATGGCAGGATACTTCAAGCACACTTTCCCCATCAAGAAGCATCTATATTCATCCATCCGACACTGTCGCTCTTTATTCCTGCTTCTTTTGCAAATGCTATCCTGTCAAAGCTTTTATCTGCGCTGTCGGCAATTAAAGATATTGTTTCTTTTATTATCATTAATGCTCTCCTCATAATATGATAAATTATCTATCCTATACTCACGAACCCGCGCTACGCGCTATCTCTCCCTGCTTCGCATGACTGTTCGTTCGTTAATCGCGCAATAAAGATAAGAAGCTACTCTTAAGCCTCCACCTTGCGGTTATAAGTCTTAAGAATAGCTTCTTTAACTACTCATTATATTATTTTCATTTATATAACTTGTATTCTAAGTCTGTAAGCATTATTACTTTCTTACTAAACTTCTTTTCTTTGCAGTAACAAATGCGATTCCTGCCATTCCCATAATTGCAAGTAACATCCACATTGAAGCGTTTGTATCACCTGTCTTAGGTGTTGTATCAGTTGTGTCTGTTGTGCTGCCTGTAGCTGCATCATCTGCTGCATTATTACCATTATCTGGTTTTGTTACTGTTGTATCATCTTTCTTACCATCATCTGGTTTTGTTACTGTCGTATCATCCTTCTTGCCATCGTCTGGCTTGCCTGGCTCTGGCTTATAATTTTCAACAGCTGTGCTAAGACCCTTGTTAGTCCAGTTAAAGCCTGCCATCTTATCGAAAGCTCCCATAGTAGTTTCTGCCTTCCACCATGTATCTCCTGCCTGGATTGTTACTGTGTGGGCATCTGATGCCTTAAGCCTTCTGGAAGATTTTCTTTCTTAATTGTATAAGTTGTTTCTTCTGTTGTCTTTGCCCCATTAACTGGATTGAAGTACTTGTCAGAACCATAAGCTATGCCATCAAGGTATACACGGTATCCGCCAACCTTTGTATCATCCTTTGCTGCATCCCATGTTATAACAATATCACCAGTTTCATTTTCCTTAGCGGTAAGCTTAGCATCACTGCCCCATACAGGCGCTTGTAGTCATAGTTTTCAAGTGTCTTAACTGTTGCCTCTGGATATTTGTATTCTACTCCTGCATCTGTAAATGCAACTATCTGAACCTTGTTATCAATACCAGGTGTAAGACGGCCTACCTGATTACTTATATTATTAGCTGTCTTATAGTTATTTATCTGATAGTTATACAGTGTCTTAACAAGCTTGTCATTAGCATATATTTTATATCCACGTACTCTTGTATCATTTTTTGATATTCCTGTCCATGTTGCCTGTGCACATGTATATATAGCACTTGCAAGCTTAACCTCTGTGTTATCGCCAGCTGCAATAGCTGATGTATCTTTGTTTCCATCTGTTGTGAATACTGCCTTACCAAGATATGTCTTATTGTTACCTGCCTTTAAACTGTTAGCTGTATTGGCCTTTTCACTTACATATACCATAAATGTGTATTCAACACCTGATGATAATCTGTCAATAACAACGGATGTATCTTTAATTCCGTCAATCATATCAACCTTTACACCATCAACATATGTATCTACTCCATAATACACTTCCGTGTCGTTATCAACGGCTGTCCATGTAAGCTTAACTGACTTGTCTGAAGCTTCCTGTGTATCACTACCTGAACCACCTGTTGCTGTTTCTTCCTTAAGTAGAGAATCTGCGTTAGCTACTGGTGCGTTTAAGTATATACCATATACCATTGGCTTAGAACCCTGGCAGTAATAGTAATATGTCTTACCTGCCTTTAAGTTAAATGTCATAATATCATCTACTGTTGTTCCTGTTGCCTTATTTGTTACATTTGCTCCATCAGGTGATTCTACAAACCACCATACCTTTCCAGTTGCTCTGTTATGTAATGTAACTGAACAGTCAGTCTTTGCCTTAAATACATATGTTGCTGTACCCTTACCAGGAACTCTCCACCTGCGTTAGCTGGTGTAGATGCCTGTACAAACTGTGTATATTTAACACCATCTATAGTTACTGGCTGTTCTGGTGTTGATAACTCTGAAAGTACATTAACACCTGCTGTTTCAAGTGTAGAAACTGTAGCATATGCGCTGTCTTTGTTATATTCTGTTCCTTCTGTAAGACCTTTTGTAAGGTCTACTGACTCCTTAGCTGCTGCTCTGCTGTCTGCTGCCTTTGCTGTTGCTGTCTTAATACCCTTAAGATCTCTTACATTGGCAATATAGTTGGCTGTGTTACCTGTTGATGTAAATACTACGAATATCTTATGAGGCTTAGTTGTATCTGTTCCTTCTGGAAGTGTTACATCCATCTCATAATCTATATAACCATCTGCCTTAGTACCTTTAAGTGTTGCCTTTGCAATCTCTGCACCATTCTTAGAATCAAGACGTACTGAAATATTCTGTGTTCCTGCATCTGTCTGTCTGTTTACTGGTAATACAAGCTTAGTAAGTCCTGCTATATCGCAGTTAGTATAAGCATAACCCTGTTCTAATCCAGGATATGAAGTTTTTCCCTTGTTATGTTCATTATCATAAAGATAACCAATGTTATGAGGTGTGTTCTTTGTTTCTAGCTTAGGTACTGTTGTGATAGCATCTGTCTTTCCTTCTGTTGCAGCTACCGCATCATTAAAGAAATCTGCACATTCATCAACGCTTGCTGTCCACTCTGTTGTTATACCAGCATCCGGTTTGTTATCGCCTGCATCCGGCTTATCTGGTGTTTCTGGTGTTTCTTTATAATTCTCAGCCTTTACTGTGTTATCCCTTACAGTTATTCCACTCATAGCAGCTTTCATATTATCTTTACATGCATTAAGTGAATCCCATGTAGTTCCCTGGAATATAAGATTATTACAATACTGGATGTTATTCCATGCTTGTCAGTCTTCTTACTCTCTGCTTTATTGTTATATGATACTGTCTTTACATTGTAAAATACTGAATTGTCACAGCCTATAAGTGTTTCCCAGCCATTCTTGTTCTTGTAAGAACCATTAGAACCTACATTACCAAATGTAATATCCTGGAAATACATATTGTGGTGTGAATGTAATGGCTTGCTTGTATTGCCTACTGGGTCAATATCTGCAAGTACCTGTATTGTATTATGGTTAGCACCATATACTGAAACATTGTATGATGCAAAGTTATAGAACTCACCGATTTCAGCATGTTCTGTAGATGATGCTGAGTTAGGATCACCATAGCTTGTTGTAAATACCCAGCCCTGATTAGTATCAGCTACTGCACAGTCACGCATAGTTATGTTAGCACCGAAACCTCCGTTAGTAGGTGCTGACTTGAATCTGAATGCCATATCAATATGGTTCATAACTGTATCTTCAAAAAGAACATCCTGAATACCATTACCTGTGTGGCTTCCTGCTGCAAGACCACCATGGCCTTCACGAAGGAAGTTATCAAACATCCATACTTCTGAGTTTGTCTGGATTTCTGAATCTCTTGCACCCATACCTACTGATGAACCAAAACCTAAGTTATCATCACCTGTATCTGTAAAGTTACCCCAGCATATTACATTCTGTGAACAGCCATATCCAAGACCGTCACCGTTGTTGCCATCATATGAGAATACTTTTACATTAGTTGTTGCTATATTTCTTGAATCAAGAATATTAACTGAATGGTTTGATGGATTCTCGATAGTGATATCACCAACATAAACATTTTCACAGTTTCTCATAATAAGAAGACTTGAACGTGTTGCATAAGCAAACTTAAGGTCTTCTCCTGATACTCCTTCTGTTGCTTTTTTTGCTTCATCTGCTGTCTTTGCACCAAATATTGCGTTAAGCTTGGCTTCATCATATTTACCTGTATTCTTAAGGTACTTATATGCTGAATCCTTTGACTGGATACCCTGATAGAATACATTTACGTTACCGCCTCCAACATATCTTGGAAGACCCCAGTTTTCAGTGTCTGTTGGATCACCAGCCTGAGTATTCTTACCCTTGTTAGATGTATAACCATCTTCGTATATAGTTGAACCGGCACCATACTTCCAGCCGTTACCATAAAGAGTACCTGTTCCTGTTACTCTTACGTTCTTTATAGGATTAGACTCATCTGCTGTCATCGCATTGATAAGTCCCCAGCCTCTTGTATCTGTGTAGAATGGATACATGAGAAAACCTATCTCAAAATGGTCACTGTTAGGTGATGCCCATAATGTACCATTAACCTCGAGTGTCATATCACTCTTTAACCATACAGCACCACTGACGAAAACCTTTCCATCTGAGTTTTCAGGTATAACAACCTTTCCACCCTCAGGACATGCATCGATTGCTGCCTGGATAGCCTTTGTGTTACTCTCTATAACTGCATTAATCTCATCATTGTAAGATGTGTAGCCTTCTGTTTCAACTGCACCGAAATCCTTGATATTAACAACCTCTGGTGCTTTAGTTGTTCTTTGCTTTATCTCTTTAGCGCTTCCAAGTTCCTTGCCATCCTTGTCCACAGCTACTACCTTAAATGTATACTCTGTATCTGGTTTAAGTCCTGTTGCTCTGTATGCATGGATATCTACATTAACCATCTCAACATCGCTCTTACCCTGTGTATTATAGTAATCATAGAATGATTCCATATACTTTGCTGCCCATGCAGCGTTTACCTTGTAATTTTCTCTTGCTGTACCGGCAGACTCACCATTTATGTATACTTTATAATCTGCTACATTATCGTACTTTTCTGGCTTCTGCCACACAAGACCTATACTTGTATCATCATATGCAAGCGTAGGAACCTGTAAATCTGTGATATCACTTGAACCCTTAGTCTTATCAAATAATGGGCTTTCCAGCTCCTTTGTACCAAATGTGTCACTTGATATAACATCAAACACATTCTTGTTGACATACTTGTCATGCCCCTGTGTAGTTGGCAGCCCTGACGCTCCCACTGTCTGCAAAGTGCCGAGTGAACTGACTGTCATAAGTGCTGCAAGTCCCAACGCTGCAGCCTTTCTGAATCTTAACATACTTCCTCCTATCTGCCTTGACTGATATACGTCTGCAATAAAATGTAAATACCATCTTAAACAAAAGAATACTTACTCCCTGAAATATATTCGTTCCCTACACCGAATACGCTAATAACTTTTATATAAGTCTTTTGTTTAAGTGCCTTGAAAATACATCTTTTTTGCAATTTTGTCAATATTTTAAAGAAAAAGTTTTATCTCTTTGTTACTTTTATACAATTTATTATCATTTTACATACTACAAATGAACATACACTTGTCATTTTCTCTAATAAAAAAAACTATTCTATTTTTATATAAGTGCTTAAGTATGTTTTTAGCTCTATTATAATCTTTCCACTTTTATCTTCTCTGTCTTATATTTTCTCTAAAAAAGAGCCATGGTTTTATCCACAGCTCATTTCTCTCTAAATATGAAGGGGGAACAGTAAACATATATTTACTGTTCCCCTTTGATACATGCTTATGTATTATATAACCTTCTTTACCCATCTTCCACTAAAGAATCTTGTTGTAAATATTATTCCACGTATTGTCCAGTCTGCAAACATACCATACCACACACCAATAGGACCCATACCAAATATTCGTATAAGTGCTATACTTAACGCAACACGGCAGCCCCACATTGTTATAATAGATGTTATCATAGAGAATTTCACATCTCCTGCAGCTCTCATACCATATGCCGGAATAAAGGATAATACCCAGACAAGCGGCTTCACTATTGTTATTGCACCAACCATCTCTATACACATACGTGCACTATCTGTCTCCATTCCTCCAAGCCTTGTAATAGGACCAGCAAATGCATAAACCAGCAGACACGATGCTATTATTCCAAGCTCTGCTATTCCTGCAAGCTTGACAATATAGTACTTTGCCTCTTCCTTACGGCCTGCACCAAGTGTCTGTCCTACAACTGTCATAAGGCACATTCCAACTCCTATTCCGAATATACCATTCACATTTTCCAGTATATTAGTCATCGCCTGTGCTGCTATGGCTGCTGTTCCAAGTGTTGATACTGTTGACTGTATGGCAAGCTTGCCGAACTGGAACATGCTGTTCTCTATACCTGAAGGCACACCTATTGCAAGTATCGACTTAATAAGTCCGAAATCTGTCTTATAGCCGCATAATCCTTTACAACTATATCAAGCTTAGGCTTTGACAAAGCTATAAATATAACTATCATGCAGAACACTCTTGACACAAGTGTTGATATGGCTGCACCAGAAACTCCCAGCTTAAATACAAACATCAGAAGCGCATTACCACCTATGTTAAACACGTTGATATCACGGACACCATCATAGGATATCTTGAGTTACCACAAGACCTGAATATTGCTGAGCCAGCTGAAAAAAGTGCAAGAAATGGATAGCTAAGTGCCGTAAACAAAAAATAATCCACCGCATTATCCATAACCTCCTGCTCAACATGTCCGAATATCAAAGTAAGAAGCGGTCTTCTGAATATAAGCCCAAGTATGGTTATTGCAAGTGATATCACCATAACAGTAAGTACGACCTGTCTTGCAGCCTTATTAGCTCCATCCTTATTTCTCATACCAATATAATGTGAGCATATAATCGCTGCTCCTGTTGCCATTGCAGAAAAAAGCTGCACTATAAGGTTATTAACCGAATCTACCAGCGATACTCCTGATATTGCCTGACTTCCAAGATTACTCACCATCATAGTATCAACCATACCCATAAAAGAGTTAAGAAGTTGTTCTACTACGATTGGTATAAGTAAGGCAAAAAGTGCTTTATTGTGAAACAAAAGGTTATGTTTATCAACATCAAATAGTTTTTTCATACTCATAACGTATCCACTCTCCATAGTTCATTAAAAGCATCTTTTCGGTATACCGGATACAAGCTGCTAATATAAAAGATTAATCCTTTCTTATGGATTAGTCAACCGATACTTATGGATTTATTGTTGGTTTATGCTAATTATGGATTTGTTATAAGTTCTCTTCTCACTACTGTTCAAATACAACTCTTATAGTTGTTCCCGTTCCAAGCTCACTATCAAGCTCTATATGTGCATTATCATGCTTTGCAACTATATGCTTAACAATAGCAAGTCCAAGTCCTGTTCCGCCGGTAAGCTTTGAACGGCTCTTATCAACTCTGTAAAATCTTTCAAATATTCTTTGCTGGTTTTCCTTAGATATACCTATTCCGTTATCCCTGACCTCAATGACAACTGCCATTTTACTGCTATTTCCATAAGTACCATTATTCACACCGCTTCCGCCACCATCAGCATAAGCTTCAGCCTCCCGCTCATATACAGATACCCAGACTCTTCCTCCAGGATTATTGTATCTTATGGCATTGTCGCATAGATTGTAAATAAGCTCGTCAATCATCTGTCTGTCAGCCATTATACTTATATCTTTGCCTGAAAGATTAATTATCACACCATTTTTCTGGGCATTCAGCTCCAGCATCTGTACTGTTGATTTTGCTATTTCATAAAGATTGACACTTTCAAAGGCTTCATCAGAAGATGTTGCATCAAGCTCTGATATCTTGATAATATCATTAATAAGAGTAAGCAGGCGCTGTGAACTCTTATGTATTTCTGTCGCGAAGCGCTTGGCATCATCACCACCAGCCATTCCACTTTCTATAAGCTCAGAATAACCAGATATTGATGTAAGTGGTGTTTTTAGTTCGTGTGAAACATTCGCTGTGAATTCCTGACGCATATCAGCATTACGCATAATATCCTCATGCTGCTTCTTTATTGTATTAACAAAGGGTACCAGCTCCTTATACACCTTTATAGAATCTGATGCATCCATATTATCTGCCAGAAATTCTATCGGCTCTACGATACTCTTTGTAAGCAGATGTGAGCTTATAGAGCTTATCACAAAAAAGAATAACACATAACAACACAGCTACAGGTAATGCACTTATCATAATACTTGTCATACTGCTTACTTCTCTTGAAACTCTTAACACATATCCGTTATCAAGCTCCACTGCATAATAAAATGAATTCTTCTGCAAGGTTTCTGACTTCTTATATCACTTCCATAGCCATTTCTTCTGGCTTCAACAACCTCTGGTCTTTTATTGTGATTCTCCATATCTGTCACTTCAACAAGATTATCCACAACCGCATATCCCTCAGCATTAATAAATGTAACTCTGAGATTACCATCATAGCTTTCTATTACCTTCTGCTCATTGATATCGTCCGGATCACTTACCATTCCCCACGCATCTGCACCAATAAATATATCAACATAATTGCGCATATCGCCTAAAACCTCACGCTTTAATATGTTGTAAAATACAAATGTAGATATTGCCATTGCAGATACAATAGTGACAAATGCGAGCAACATACATTGTATGTTAATTCTTTTCTTCATAAGAACTCCTTTTAAGCTTAATGAGCCTCATCATCCATAAAATAGCCCACATTTCTTACTGTCTTTATATAATTACCAGCACCTCCAAGCTTGTGTCTTAATGTCTTAATATGGACATCCAGCGTTCTTGACTCTCCTTCATAATCTGTACTCCATATCCTGTCCATGATATTATCTCTTGTAAGCACGATTCCCCTGTTAAGAGCAAGATACTTTAAAAGCTCATATTCCTTGTATGTAAGTTCAACTGGCTTATCTTCAACATAAGCAACACGCTTCTCATCATCTATGAATAACTGGCCTATTCCTATAAGCTTCTCTTCATCAGTTCCACCAGCTCTTCTAAGCACTGCCTTTACCCTTGATATAAGCTCCATAATTCCAAACGGCTTTGTTATATAGTCATCCGCTCCCATATCAAGACCTTTAACCTTATCTATCTCTGTTGTTTTAGCTGTAACCATAATCACAGGAACTCTTCTGGTTTCTGGAACCTGTCTTAGCTTTCTTAGAATTTCAAGTCCATCTTCATCAGGAAGCATTATATCTAAAAGAACGAGATCTGGAATACGTTCCCTCATCAGCTTATGGAAGTCCTTTCCACTGGCACACTCTATAACTGTATGCCCTGCATTCTTTAACGCAAAGCCTTCAATTTCGCTTATATTATTGTCATCCTCAACTACATATATGTATGCCATGTTCATCTTCCTTTCTGTTCTTATATGATCAATAGTAAGTGTACATGAGCTTTACGGCTCTACTGCTGCTATTTAAAACTGCGTGTTTCCGGCAGTCTGTATTTTTCCTTATAAGCCTTATAATCCCTTGCAAACTGCTGATTATCTTTATTCTTTATTCCGTCAAGATATTCATGTGCATCGAATTCCAACTGGTCACTCTGAATAACATCCACCGCAATATTAGAACAATGGTCTGCTACCCTTTCCAGATTATTAAGAATATCTGAATGTGCGAACCCTAGCTCAATAGTACACTTACCCTCACGAAGCCTTCTTATATGTCTTGCCTTTAGTTCTACTGCAAGAGTCTCTATAAGCTCTTCTAAAGGTTCAACCTTATCTGCCTCATTTTTACTATTACTCTTAAACGCATCAAAGGATATATCTACCGCTTCTCTCACTGCTGAACTTAATATATCAAGCTCAGTCTCTGCCTTAGGTGAAAACTGCATATTCTTTTGTTGCAACTCTCTTGCTGAATCACATATATTACATGCATGATCTGATATTCTTTCGAAATCTCCTATACAATGTAACATAACATTAAGCATTTCTGAATCCTCTTTTTTAGATTCTTCGTACTTATCTTCATTATGTATGTTCCAAGTGCATCCTCATATTTATCTGCCCTTGTTTCAAGTTCTCCTACTCGAAGTGCCTGTTCTTCATCATACCCACCTATAAGCGACATAGATATGAATAAAGACTCACGCGATATATCTGCCATCTTATTGATAACCTGTTTGCAATGCTCTACAGCAAGACTTGGTGCCTCTAAGAATCTGTCATCAAGCAATGCGAATTCATTTTCACTTCTTCTATCCATGATTCTTTTTTCATCATCATCAAGCTTAATAGTAGCATATGCCAGCTTCTCAAGCACCTTTCTTAAAGGAAGCAGATATGCTGTTGTTATTATGTTAAATGTGGTATGTATTACTGCTATTCCGAATTCCTGTGCTGTCAGGTTTAAGAATGAAAAGTGTATTACTGCATTTAAAGCATAGAATACTATCATAAAAGTAACAGTACCAATCACATTAAAGTACAGATGAATAATAGCAGCTCTCTTACCATTCTTAGTTGCTCCAATACTTGAAAGCAAAGCTGTAACACAGGTACCTATGTTCTGTCCCATAATAATAGGAAGAGCTGTTGCATAGCTTAATATACCTGTTGAGCATAATGCCTGAAGTATACCTACTGATGCTGATGAACTCTGAATAATAGCTGTAAACAGCATACCTGCAAGCATTCCAAGCACCGGATTAGAAAATGCGGTAAGTATTGATGCGAACTGTGGCACCTCGGCAAGTGGTGCAACTGATGAGCTCATAGCATCCATGCCGTACATAAGAAGTGCAAAGCCTATCATTATCTTTCCTGGATTCTTTAAGCTGTCCTTCTTTAAAAACATCAGAAATATTATGCCAACTGCAGCAAGAACTGGCGAAAATGAGGTTGGCTTTAACAGGCTTATGAATATATTACTGCTTTCAATACCTGTAAGACTAAGTATCCAGGATGTTATAGTCGTACCTATATTAGCACCCATTATTACGCCAACTGCCTGGCTAAGCTTCATAATACCTGAATTAACAAAGCCTACAACCATAACTGTTGTGGCTGATGATGACTGTATTACTGCTGTTACGCCAGCTCCAAGAAGTACCGCCTTTATCGGGCTGGATGTAGCTTTTCCAGTATTTTTTCAAGTTTTCCACCTGAGGCACCAGTAATCCTTCACCTAACAGGTCCATTCCATACAGGAATATTGCTAATCCACCTATTAATGATAATACACCAAATATGTCCATATTTCCTCCAAATCTTTGTCTGTTTAATCTGACTTCATTTATTCTTTACATTTTGGAGTGTAATTCACGTATATAAATGTTATATGAACCTTATGTAAATTCTGTGTAAATTCTTATCATAAAATTATTACCACTAAATTATTACCATTAAATTATTACCATTAAATTATTGTAGTTTTATATTCTCAATTTATTTCGGTTTATTTATCGTCTGGATGTTCACCTGTTATTGAGAATATAACCCATTCTGATATATTGGTAGCGTGATCGCCTATTCTCTCGAAATACTTTGCAGCCATAAGAAGATCAGATGCCTGCTCACCAACCTCCGCATTCTCGTGTATCATGTTTATAAGCTCCCTCTTTACCCTGCCAAATAGCTCATCTACTATATCATCATGTGCTATAACTTCCTTTGCCTTATCCATATCCTTATTAACAAATGCATCTACACTCTGCACAAGCATATACATAGTTTCCTTAGCCATCTGCTGTATATGATCAAGCTTCTTGATATAAGACTGGCTTGAAGTTCAAGAGTGATCTCTGAAATATCAGAAGCATGGTCACCTATTCTCTCCATATCTGTGATCATCTTGAGTGCTGAGGATATAAGTCTTAAATCTCTTGCAACCGGCTGCTGCTGTAAAAGCAGCTTAAGACACAACTGTTCAATCTCTCTTTCCTGATGGTCTATCTCTTCATCATAATCTATGACAACCTTAGCAAGCTCTGTATCCTGATTCACAAGTGCCTTTACTGTATCTGCTATTGCCTTTTCTATCATTCCACCCATTTCTATAAGCTCATCATTAAGCTGTACTAACTGTCTGTCAAATCTATTTCTCATATTATCCTCCATTCTTGCGCTGTTTCTTAGCGCATCTCAAGTTTGTGCAAAGCACAAATCACGTATATTTCTGTATACAAAAATACCTCCACTATAATACAGCTATGTACATAGTGAAGGTTAAATGTTCAATATACCGGCAGCTCCTGCAGTATAATATGCTGTGTGTAAATAAACAGACATTCAGTTCCTGTCCCTGAATATTATGTATCTTCTGTTAAGTGCTCTTAACGCATTCCTGAAAGCCTTGGCTCTCTTAGGATACTTAAACATAGCACCAACCTTATTATACAGATAGAACATGTATACAAGAACCTTGTTAAATGAACCTATCCTGTCCTTGGTTGTATGTCCATATCTTGTACCACCAACCTTAGGATGATTCTCCTCTTTGTAATATACAATCAGGTCATCAACAGTCCTTATTGTTTCAGGGAGCAGTGCATATCCAAGACCTACACAATCACTGCCATGTGCATCACTACCTGCTGTAAGTGGTACTTTGCAGTCGCTTGCAAATCTTCTGGCATATCTGTTGCTTTTATTACTTTCACAGGCATTATAACCTTCAACGAAATCAAAATGTACCATATGTGCAATCTGCTTTGGCTGATTCCAATACATAGTAGAAGCAAAGCTCATAAAAAGGTTCTCCATAAGGATGTGCCGGACCTAATATTCCATCGCTGCAATGAACTATATAGATGAGCTTATCAAGAGTTAAACCTTTATATCTTAATAACTCATACACCTCATCAGGGGTATCTGATGGGAGTATGACTATAAAATGTCCGAATTCAAGACTATCATACTCTATACCTCTTAAAACAACGAAATCATCATACTTCTTTCCCGAATTCACATATGCTTCATAACCACCATATGAGTCATGGTCTGTTACAAGCATTCCACCGAAGCCCTTACTTCTTAATATCTCAATATATTCTTCTATATTAACCTTTGCATCTACTGAACCCTCAGCCGTATGACAGTGCATATCAAACTTTACATATTTCATATATCAAAAACCTTTGCCCTTCTTAATTAGTATTAACTGTTTTATGCCTTATTTATGCTCATTATACTTCCATACTATACTAATAACAAGAGACAAAAATATGAAATATCAGCCAAAACGTCCTGTTATATAATCCTCTGTTTTCTTGTTCTTAGGCATTGAGAATAGCTGCTCTGTATTTCCATATTCAATCATTTCTCCTAACAGGAAAAACGCTGTATTATCAGATATTCTGGTTGCCTGCTGCATATTATGAGTAACCATTACAATGGTATACTTATCCTTAAGTTCTATTGCCAGATCCTCTATTCTTGATGTCGATATAGGATCAAGTGCTGAGGTAGGTTCATCCATAAGAATTACTTCTGGTTCTACCGCAAGTGTTCTGGCAATGCACAATCTCTGCTGCTGTCCACCTGATAAACCAAGCGCTGATTTCTTTAATCTGTCTTTTACCTCATCCCATATAGCAGCCTGCTTTAAGGCTCTCTCAACAATTATATCAAGATCTGCTTTCTTATGTACTCCAAACAGTCTTGGACCATATGCTATATTATCATACACGCTCTTAGGAAAAGGATTAGGCTGCTGGAATACCATTCCAACTCTGTGTCTTAATGTTATATCATCCATATCTGTGAATATATTCTTTCCATCAAGACGTACATCTCCATCTATAGTCACATTATCAACAAGATCATTCATTCTGTTAAGTGTCTTTAAAAATGTTGACTTACCACATCCAGAAGGACCTATAAATGCAGTTATCTGATTCTTCTTAATATTCATATTAATGTCTTTTAATGCATGAAAAGCCCCATAGTGAAGATTAAGGTGACTAATCTCAAACTTATTATCATCGCTGCGGCTGCTGTAAATATTCCCGAACTATTAACTATATTATCCATTATATTCCTCATTTCTATATTTAAAGTTGTGTATATATCGTATATACCTTTTCAGACCTTCCAAATATATTGC
>ENA-OQER01001015-OQER01001015.1-human-gut-metagenome-genome-assembly--contig:-NODE-1015-length-14513-cov-1.922772_pt1 | contig 14513 bp, 21 predicted proteins | sample MGYA00242797_ERZ504639 | MGnify/ENA primary metagenome ERZ504639 (study PRJEB26092, sample SAMD00036306) | human gut metagenome | host: Homo sapiens | study: EMG produced TPA metagenomics assembly of...
CAGATCGATGGCGAAGACGATGATATTATATGATCGGAGATGCGATGACGGTGTTGATGTGACAGAAGGAACACACACGATTCACGTTTGAATATACGCCGGAAGGCTCTGGAAGGTACCTGGATCAGCCTGATCTGTGTGGCACTTTACCTGCTGACCAGTGCGATCTGGATCAGAAAAGGTAAAAGCCGGAACTTTCATCTGCGAGTGATGCGTTTGAAGAATATGACTTTGAAAACGGACAGGCAGAAAAAGATGCGGATGAGAAAGATGAAACAGCAGAAGAAACCGTATCTGCGGATCAGGCGGACGCGGATACAGGAGATATACAAGAAGGAGATGGAGAGGATCATGGAATTTGAGTTCTCGAAGAAAGCAGACAGCTTTCAGGCAGGAATTTTTGCAATATTAAATGAAAAGAAAGAAGAGATGGTGAAGGCGGGAAAGAAAGTTTATAATCTTTCCGTCGGCACACCGGATTTCAAGCCGGCACCTCATATCATGGAAGCTGTTTCAGAGGCGGCAAAAGATCCGGAAAATTATAAATATGCACTGACAGACCGCCCGTTTCTTCTGGAGGCAGTGCAGAATTTTTACAAGAGAAGATTTGGTGTATCCATTGAGCCGGAAGAGATCATGACGATCAACGGTTCACAGGAAGGTATGGCTCATATTGCCTGGGCACTCTGCAATCCGGGCGATGTGGTCTTAACTCCGAATCCGGGGTATCCGATCTTCAGCATCGGTCCGTCTCTGTGCGGTGCGGATGTGCGTACTTATCCTTTGTACCGTGAAAACGGATTTCTGCCGAAACTTTCCGATATTCCGGAAGAGACGGCAAAAGCAGCAAAATACATGCTGGTTTCTTATCCGTTAAATCCGGTCTGTGCAACGGCGAATGATGCCTTTTATGAAGAGCTGATTGCATTTGCGAAAAAATATAATATCATTATTTTACATGATAATGCATATTCTGATATTATCTACGGAGGAAGAGAAGGAAAATCTTTTTTAAGCTACGAAGGGGCAAAAGAAGTCGGTGTGGAGTTTTATTCTCTGTCCAAGTCTTACAACCTTACCGGTGCAAGAATTTCTTTTGTGATTGGAAATCAGAAGATCGTAGATAAATTCCGTTCTGTGAGAACGCAGTTTGACTATGGTGTTTTTCTGCCGCTCCAGTACGGTGCGGCAGCAGCACTGAACGTCCGCAGGACGCAGTGGTTGCACAGTGCGAAGAATATGAGAGAAGAAATCAGGCATTCTGCGGCGGACTTCGCAGCATCGGCTGGGATGTTCCGGACAGCAAGGTACGATGTTTGTATGGGCACCGGTGCCAAAAGGACATGGTACATCGGAAGAATTCTGTATGGAACTGATGGAAAAAACAGGACTGATCGGTGTGCCGGGCAGCAGTTTCGGAAGTCTCGGAGAGGGATTTATGCGATTTGCCCTGGTAGAACCGGTTCCGGTGATGCAGGAAATTGTAAAAGCAATCGCAGAGAGCGGATTGTTGGAAAGAAAAGGAGAATGATGTGAAGCCAGGTTTTTTTAAGCAACTTTGTGAAATTGCGGGAAAAGAAAATGTCAGAACAGACGAACCGATGAAACAGCACACAACGTTTCGCATCGGCGGTGCGGCGGATTATTTTGTTTCCCCACAGACAACAGATCAGATAAAAAAATATTATAGACTTATGTAAAAGCGAGGCAATGCATGGTATGTGATCGGAAACGGAAGCAATCTTCTGGTCAGTGACCGTGGATTCCGTGGAGTGATCATTCAGCTTTTTAAAAATTTTTCAGATCTTCGCGTGGAGGGAGACAGGCTGTATGTGCAGGCTGGCACACTGCTTTCCAGGACAGCGAAAAAGGCACTGGAAGCATCCCTGACAGGGTTTGAATTTGCAGCCGGGATTCCGGGAACATCGGCGGAGCCATGGTGATGAATGCCGGAGCCTACGGCGGAGAATGAAAGATGTGACAGAAGAAGTCACGGTTCTGACAGAAAAAGGCGAAATAAAAACCTTAAAAAGAGAAGAACTGAAGATGGGATACCGGACAAGCATCATTGCAGAAAAAGGCTATCTTGTGCTGGAAGCTGTTCTGCAGCTGACAGACGGAGATCTAAAAGAAATCCGTGCCGTGATGGAAGATCTGAAGAAAAAGCGGATTTCCAAACAGCCGCTGGAATATCCGAGTGCGGAAGTACGTTCAAACGTCCGAAAGGATACTTTGCCGGAAAGCTGATCATGGATGCCGGACTTCGCGGATTTCAGGTCGGCGGTGCGCAGGTATCGGAAAAACACTGCGGTTTTGTGATCAATACAGGCGATGCAACGGCAGAAGATGTCACCGAACTGATCCGTCAGGTGGCGGAAAGAGTAAAAGCACAAAGTGGTGTGACACTGGAGCCGGAAGTGAAATTACTGGGAGAGTTTTAAATGAGATTTGTGATTGTGACCGGTATGTCAGGAGCCGGAAAAAGTACAGCATTAAACAGACTGGAAGATATGGGATATTTCTGCGTGGACAACCTGCCGATTTCGCTGATTTCCAAATTTGCGAGATGGCGTACACACCGGGAAGTGAGATCCAGAGGGTGGCACTTGGCGTGGATGTAAGAAGCGGCGAGGCACTTGGAAAATTGGAAGATGTGCTGGAAGGCATGGCGGCAGCCAGTCAGAAATACGAGATCCTGTTTCTGGATGCAGCTGATGAAGTGCTGGTGAAGCGTTATAAAGAAACGAGAAAGGACCCATCCGCTGGCACGCGGCGGCCGCGTGGACCGCGGGATCGCACAGGAGCGTGAGAAACTTGCGTTTCTGAAGCGTCATGCAGACTATATCATCGATACCAGCAAACTGCTCACAAGAGAGCTTAATATGGAGCTGGAAAAGATTTTTGTGGAAGGCAGAGAGTTTAAAAGCCTGGTTGTGACGGTACTCTCTTTTGGATTCAAGTACGGAATTCCGGCGGATGCCGATCTGGTATTTGATGTGCGTTTTCTGCCGAATCCGTATTATATCGATGAACTGAAAAGACAGACCGGAAATGACAAACCGGTGCAGGATTACGTAATGGGATTTGATGTTTCCCATGTATTTTTAAATAAACTGACGGATATGGTGCAGTTTCTGCTGCCGAACTATGTGCAGGAAGGAAAAAATCAGCTGATCATCGGCATCGGCTGTACAGGCGGCAAACACCGTTCTGTGACACTGGCAAATAAGCTGTTCGAAAGCCTGAGTCTCCAGAATGATTACGGCATTCGCATCGAACACAGAGATATCGGGAAATAACGGAGGATGCCATGTCATTTTCAAGTGGAGTGAAGGACGAATTATCCAGACACCAGACGTTGGCACGCCATTGCCAGATTGCCGAGATCGCGGCGATCATCAGCATGTGCGGCGGTGTTTCCATATCCGAAAAAGATCATTACAGTTTAAAAATCCAGACAGAAAACGTATATGTTGCAAGAAAGTACTTTACTTTATTGAAAAAAGCATTTAATATAGAAGTTGAAGTTTCAATCAGGCAGGGTACATTTTCAAAAGGAAGCCGTACATATACGGTGGCGGTGTTGAACCATGAAGATGCGATACGTATTCTGAAGGCGGCCAGGCTGTTCAATGCGGATATGGAAATTGAGGAGCAGTTTTCTATCTCGGACAATCTGGTGATTCAAAAAACATGCTGCCGACGGGCTTTTATACGAGGTGCTTTCCTGGCGGCGGGTTCCATCAGTGATCCGCAGAAATTTTATCATTTTGAAATCGTATGTGCGACGGTTCACAAAGCAGTTCAGCTTCAGGAGATCATGAATGATTTTGGCGTGGACGCGAAGATCGTACAGCGAAAAAAGCATTTTGTAGTGTATCTCAAAGAAGGATCCCAGATCGTAGATATGTTAAACGTGATGGGAGCTCATGTTTCTTTAATGGAGCTTGAGAATGTACGCATCTTGAAGGAGATGCGTAACTCAGTCAACCGCAAGGTCAACTGTGAGACAGCCAATATTCATAAGACAGTAAGTGCGGCAGTCAGACAGATCGAAGATATCCGCTATATTCAGCAGAAGATCGGTTTTGAGCAGCTGTCCGAGGGACTTGCAGAGATTGCAAGGCTGCGTCTGGAGCAGCCGGAGGCAACGCTCAAAGAGCTGGATGATGCTTTCAACCCCGGTCGGAAAGTCCGGCGTAAATCACAGACTGAGAAAATTAAGCGATATTGCGGAAACGCTAAGAGATAATGAGGAGGAAAATTATTATGATTAAGAAACCGATTACCATTCAGATTCCAAGTGGGCTGGAAGCAAGACCGGTAGCACTGCTTGTTCAGGTTGCCAGCCAGTTTGAAAGTGATATCTATGTAGAGAGCGAACAGAGACGCGTCAATGCAAAGAGTATCATGGGTATGATGACATTAGGACTGACATCAGGGGAAGACATCATGGTGTCTGCCAGTGGTGAAGATGAGCAGGAAGCAATTGAAAACATCGAGAAATACTTAAGCGGCAAGGCAAATTAAATACAAACTGCAAAAGAAAATGTGCAGCCCCGATTTTTTCGGGGCTGTTTTTATACAGGGAGGTAGCAGTGCTATGACCGATATTATGCTGGTAGATGATGAAGTACTGGCACTGGAATATCTGAAAAACATGGTGGATTGGGAAAGAAACGGCTATCATGTGGTGGGATGTGCGACGAGTGGGAAAAAGGCTCTGGAACTTTTTGACAGGACGCATCCGCAGATCGTGATCTCGGATATCCGCATGCCGGGAACGGATGGTCTGGAGCTGACAAGACAGATCAAAGAAAAAGACAAAGAAACCGTTGTGATCCTGCTTTCGGCGTACCGTGATTTTGATTATGCTCAGAAGGGAATCCGCTACGGCGTATCCAATTATCTTCTGAAACACGAGCTTTCTTCGGAACTGATTCTAAAAGAGTTGGAAGAAGTGAAAGAAAAGCTGGAGAGAGCAGGCAATAAGAAAAAAATATATCAGAAATATTTTATGAATCAGCTGATCTACCATCGGGTGACGGCAGAAGAACTGGATAAGAGCATCCTGGCAACCGCTTCTTTCTTCTGCTTCTCCACAAACGTAATCCAGTCATTCAGGGTGAGTTTGCCGAGACAAGGTGGACCGAAGAAGAGCAGGAGGCTGTGCGGAACATTCTGGAAGAGAGCCTAGAAAATATTGTGTTTTATGCGGCAGATGTGCAGATCACGGAGAACAACTGGATTTTACTTACCGCATTGAAAATACAGCGAGCAAATACATGGTGAACAGTCTAATCCTGCGAAAATGCCATCAGATCGCAGATCAGCTGGAGCTGTGTTTGCAGATGCATTTTAACATGGTCTACAGCTACGAAATCACACCGAAGGAGATCAGTAAGACTTTCCGCACCATATCACGCCAGATCCGTTATTCCGTGTTCTGGGAAGATGAGGCGATCTGTGCAATGGAAAAAATGCCGGAAAAAGAAAAGAAAGCAATCTGGGGCGAACAGATCCGCATACTGCGGGAAGCGATCTATGGTTCAGAAGAGGAGCTGGAAAAGCAGATCGAGGTAATTTTTCGGGAATCCGGGAAAAGGAAGATCTGGAAGACTGCAAAATACTCCTGCCTTCGTTAAGCAATCTGCTCGGGGAACTGTGCGAGAGTGAAAACTGCAAAGAGATCGATCTGAAAGAACCGCTTTATACGATCCGTGAGATTGAACAGTATTATTGCAGGAATTTTTCGTACATACAGCAGAAATATGCAAGAAAAGCCCGGCTTGGTTATTCCAGAACGGTGCTGGATATGATCGATTATATCGAAAAAATTATCCGCAGGAGTTAAGCCTGGAGCTGCTCGGTGAGAAATTTCATATGAACGGGGTATATCTCGGACAGATCTTTAAAAAAGAAACCGGACAGACCTTTCTGAAATATCTGACCAATGTAAGAATTTCCGAGGCAAAGCGTCTGCTGCGGGAGGAGAACAGTACGGTCGCAGAAACAGCCCAGATGGTCGGCTACCGCACAAGCCAGTATTTCAGCCAGATCTTTATGCGGAACGTAGGGATGAAACCGCAGGAATATAAAAAACAGAGGAAAGAATGAAAACAGAGCGAAAGAAAAGGGACAAAAAACATTTAAAAGGACGGATCCTGCGGAGTATTTCTCTGATTTTGATATGTTCCATGATTTTGAGTACGCTGATCGGCTATTTATATTTTAATCAGGTGGTGCGAAAACAGAGGCTTGAAGAAGAAAAAAACCGTCTGATGCAGGTTGGCAGCCAGATTGCATTTCAGGCGGAGGATAACCGCCGGTTTGCACAGAGTATTCTGGTGGATGAACAGCTACAGTACCTTCTGGAAGAGAACGTCAAAGGGAATGAATTCCGCAGGCAGAACCAGTATGATAAGGTGACAAAACGGCTGGTGTTTTATAATAATCTGCGTACCTATCTGGAAGGGTCTGTTCTTCAGATGGCAGACGGAAATTTTTTCGGAAGCAGTTACAGCTCCAGGGACAGTGCCTATCTGAAGCAAAAATTAAAGCAGAAGGAACTGGAAGAATACACTGCAAAGAAGGAATGGATCTATTCCGATCCCTATTATGACAGTGACTCCGGAAATGATACAAGAAAGATCTGTTATGCGATCCCGATGTATGACAAACGCCGTTACGGTCATCTGAAAGCGACACTCTATCTGGAGATGAGCCTGGAGTACTTTCTGACGCAGGTGAAGGCTTATGCAAAAACACAGGACTTTGCTGCCCTGATCGGAAATGATTCAGAAATTCTGTACCAGAAGGATAAAAAGAATGTGCTGCGGGATGCCATAAAAGAAAGAGGGCTGGATCAGGAAAATATTTATCATACTTCCGGCGGTTATCTGATCTGCATACCGGTAGAGGGGACCGGATGGAAGCTCTGTACGTTCCTTACCAATGCAGATCTTTTGGAAAACAGCAGTTTTGTGCTGAAGTTTTTTGTGCTCTCCTTTTTACTTTGCGTAGGACTGGTGCTGCTCGTTGTTTCCAAAATCCTGGAGAATATGGTGCGTCCGGTGACGGAACTGTCAAAGCAGATGGAACGCACGGAGTATGGCAAACAGCAGCCGATCCACATTGTCCATACCGGCGATGAGATCGAGATTTTATATCAATGTTTCCAGGATATGATGACGGAGCTGTACAAAGGAGAGCAGGAACGTATTGCTTATGAAAAGCAAAAACGTGACATGGAATATGACATTACGCTCTCACAGATCAATCCACATTATCTCTATAATGTATTAAATACAGTAGTATATTTATCGGCGGCCGGGAAAAATCAGGATGTAGTGAAGATCGTACACTCCCTGATCTATACACTGCATGAGACTTTAAAAGTCGGGGATGGAAATGTGGAAACCACCATTGAAAAAGAACTGGAACTGACGAAATGCTATCTGGATATTCAAAGATACCGCTATCCGGATGTATTTCAGGTGGAAGTAAAATGCGAAGAGGGATTAAAGGACTGCCTGGTGCCGAAAACCATGATCCAGCCGCTTGTGGAAAATGCGATCCTGCACGGGATCCTGCCGACGGAAGCATCCGGAAAGATCTGGATCATCATTCAGAAGCAGGGAGAAAAACTCTGTGTTATGGTAAAAGATGAAGGGATTGGTGTCAGCAAAGAACAGCTGAAGCGGTTTAAGCAGGGAGAGCCCATGGCAGAAAACAAGACGCGAAAACACATCGGTGTGGAGAATGTCCGTGACCGTATCCACTACCTGTACGGAGAGGGATTTGGAATGGAGATACAAAGCACACAAGGAAAAGGAACGACAGTCATTCTGACACTTCCGGTAAAAAGGGCGGAGGAAAAGATTGAAAATGAGAAAAATCGGAAGGATTCTGACGGTGATGTTTCTGAGCGGAGGTCTGATGACCGGATGTCAGAAAAAGCAAACCGTGGTTTTACCGGAAAAAGAGCAAAAAGAAGAGGCAACAAAAACCGAGAGCAAAAACAAAGCAACACAGGAAATTTCTTTTGACGAAGAACTTCCGAAAGATTATGAAGGGACACTGACCATGTGGGGGTGGGATACCGACTATTATCAGACGGTCACACAGGCGTTTCAGAAGATCTATCCAAATGTTAGGTTTGAGTATACTTCCGTTGAAAACAAAGATATGCCAAAAAAATATGAAACAGCACTGATCGTCGGCGGAGAACTTCCGGACATTGCCTGGTCTGTCATCGACTCCAGAGGTGAAGTGTTTGAATTTGATATGTGGGAGCCACTGGAGCAGGAACCATACAATTTCCGTCTTTCGGAAGTTTATGAATATTTGCACCCGCATATGATCAACAGCAAAGGAAATGTCTGTGGGATTGAACAGTCGCTTTCACCGGCAGGGCTGGCGTATCGCAGAGATCTTGCAAAAAAATATCTTGGAACAGACGATCCGGAAGAGTTGGAAAAGATGATGCCGACCTGGGAAGCCTTTATCCAGAAAGGGAAAGAAGTTTACGAAAAAAGCAACGGCGAGGTCTATATGTGGTTTTCACTTGAGGATATCCGGCAGTTTACGCAGGAACAGTCCGATATGGTCTGGGTAAATGATGGAAAGATCAATGTGGAAAATGTTTTCGGCCGTTCCCTGTCGCTGGTTACCCGTTTCCGTGATGAGCATATTTCAGATAATCTGATCACCTGGACACCGGCATGGAATGAGGCACTTCGGGAAGACCGGCACATTTTTACCGCCTGTGCAACCTGGTCCGTCAAATTCAGCATTGAATCAAGCGATCCGCAGCAGAAAAATCTCGGACGCTGGGGGCTGATGAGTGCACCGGAGGGAAATGCCAACTTGGGTGGGACAAGTATGGGGATCACAAAAACCTGCAAAGATAAACGTCTGGCGTGGGAATTTCTGAAATTTGCGACACTTTCGACCGAAGGGGCAAGGACACTCAACTCCATGGGACTTATGACTACGGCAAAAAAGCCATACGAAGAAGATCCGTCCCTGAAAAGCTATAAAAGCCGCTGGTTCGGAAATCAGGATCTGGGCATCTATTATATGGATCATATCATACCAAGCATTAAAACACGTACACTTACTTCGCAGGATGGTGTGATCATGAATGTTTGTGGATGATTTTAAATGCCTGAACAGAGATCGAAATCTTTCTTCGGAAGAAGCGGAAGAACTGTTAAGAGAAGAACTGCAAAAAGAGCTGAAAGATATTACCGTATATTAAAAAATGCAGAAAGCTGATCAAAATCGCGTGCCAAGTCTCACGTGCGTTCGACTTGAATTTCCATCTTATCATAAAACAAAAGCGGAATGCCTTTCCGAAGCATTCCGCAAATGTTAAAATAAGAGGGAGTTATGAAAAAGAAAAATTGTCTAAAGTGTTTCTTGCTTTGACAGTTATTATAATAAAATGAAAATATGAAATCCATGTGTTGTGATTGTGAAGAAATCGTGAATAGATTTTGAACGTTTATGAAAGAATTGGACGAAATGCAGAAAAAATGGTGACCGAATTGGACGGATTGACTGTTTGAGAACGAAAGTGAAAGAAAAACGATGATGAGTTTGAAGCATTATGCATAAAAAAGATAGAAAAAGAACGAAAAAGACGGAAAAAGAAAGGAGAGTGTGACGGTGAATTATAAGATATTAGTTCAATATGATGGAACACGCTACGAAGGATGGCAGAGACAGGAGCGTACCGAATCCACCATTCAGGGAAAAATCGAAGCGGTTCTGTCCAAAATGTGCGGGGAAGAAGTGCAGATCCAGGGAGCCGGACGCACGGATGCGGGGGTGCATGCAAAAGAGCAGGTGGCAAATGTACATCTGAAGGAACAGGTCGATCCACAGGAAGTGAAACAGTATCTGAACCGTTATCTGCCGGAAGATATTGCCGTATCCGAAGTGAGAGAAGTTCCGGAGCGTTTTCACAGCAGACTGAATGCCACCGGGAAGATTTATGTTTACCGAATCGCCACAGGAGAAGTCAAAAAGGTATTTGAGAGGCGTTATATCTATGATTTCGGAGAAAAGCCGGATATGGAGCTTATGTGCCGGGCGGCAGAGATCCTTACCGGGACACATGATTTTAAGAGCTTCTGTGCCAACAGGCGAATGAAAAAATCAACGGTGCGGACAATCTACAGCATTGATCTGAAAGAAAAAGAAGGGGAAATCGTGATCACATACACCGGAAATGGGTTTCTGCATCATATGATCCGGATTCTTACCGGAACACTTCTGGAAGTTGGAATGAAAAAGAGAAGTCTTTCCTCCGTGGCAGAACTGCTGGAAGTTAGAGACCGCGAAAAGGCAGGATTTACGGCACCGGCAAAGGGACTTACCCTTGAGAAGGTCTTATATTCTCCTTTACAAAAAGAAAGCGAAACATTATAATAAAAAACAGGGTTTCCGGCAGGATACCGGAAAATAAACAGTTTAGAGGAAAGGAAAACCATAATGAAAAAAATATTGGATCTGATTTCAGAAGAGGTTGTCAAAGCGTTTGAAGAAGCCGGCTACAGTGCCGATTTTGCAAAAGTGACGCTTTCCAACCGTCCTGATTTATGTGAATATCAGTGTAATGGTGCACTGGCAGCAGCAAAAACCTACAAAAAAGCTCCGATCATGATCGCAAATGATGTTGTGGCAAAACTGAAGGAAAACGGTATTTTCCAGGAAGTACAGGCAGTCAGTCCGGGCTTTATCAACCTGAAGCTTTCCGGAGATTATCTGGCAGAGTATTTAAAACAGATGCAGGCAGATGAAAATCTTTCCGTAGAAAAAGCAGAGCATCCAAAGAAGATCATCCTGGACTACGGCGGACCAAACGTGGCAAAACCGCTGCATGTCGGACATCTGCGTTCTGCGATCATCGGTGAGAGCATCAAACGTCTCGGACGTTTATGGGTCATGAGATGATCGGGGATGTACATCTTGGAGACTGGGGTCTGCAGATGGGACTGATCATCACAGAGCTGCGTGAGAGAAAACCCGATCTGGTTTATTTTGATGAGAGTTATACCGGAGAATATCCGGAAGAGCCGCCATTTACGATCAGCGAGCTGGAAGAAATCTACCCGACTGCAAGCGGAAAATCCAAAGAAGATGAAGCCTACAAAGAAGCTGCCATGCAGGCAACCTATCAGCTTCAGCACGGTCACAGAGGTTATCAGGGTATCTTAAAACACATCCTGAATGTATCCGTAACAGACTTGAAGAAGAATTATGAACGTCTGGATGTATCTTTTGATCTCTGGAAAGGCGAGTCCGATGCACAGCCGTACATCCCGGATATGGTAAAATACCTCAAAGATAACGGTTATGCCTATATCGATGACGGAGCACTTGTAGTAGATGTCAAAGAAGAGTCTGACACCAAGGAAATCCCGCCGTGCATGATCCTGAAATCTGACGGGGCTTCCCTCTATAATACGACAGACCTTGCGACGATCATCGAGCGAATGAAACTGTATCATCCGGATGAGATCCTCTACGTGGTAGATAAACGTCAGGAACTGCACTTTATCCAGTGTTTCCGCTGTGCAAAGAAGGCAAAACTGGTAGAGGATGATACCAGACTTACCTTCCTTGGCTTCGGCACGATGAACGGCAAAGACGGAAAGCCGTTCAAGACACGTGACGGCGGCGTTATGCGTCTGGAAAACCTGATCAAAGAGATCAACGAAGAAATGTATCGCAAGATCATGGAAAACCACGAGACCGATCCGGAAGAAGCAAGAAAGACTGCACAGATCGTCGGACTTTCCGCAATCAAATACGGAGACCTGTCCAACCAGGCATCCAAAGACTATATCTTTGACGTAGACCGCTTCACTTCCTTTGAAGGAAATACCGGTCCATACATTCTGTATACGATCGTGCGTATTAAATCCAATCCTGGCACGTTATCAGGCAGAAGGCGGTTCTCTGGAAGGAATCACCATCCAGACACCAAACAGTGAGAGCGAGAAAGCTCTGATGCTGGCATTGTCCAAATTCAATGCAGTTATGGAAAATGCTTTTGAAGAACTGGCACCGCATAAAATCTGTGCCTATATTTATGAGCTGGCAAATGACTTCAATCATTTCTATCATGAAGTCAAGATCTTAAGCGAAGAGAAACGAAGAAAAGAAAAAGGTTACCTGGCACTTCTGATGCTGACAAGAGATGTGCTTGAGAGCTGCATCCATGTACTTGGATTCACATCACCGGAGAGAATGTAGGAAGTGTAAAACACGGAACTTGCGGAGCCTTTATCTTAGTCGGAGATAAGATAAAAATCAGACACTGTGGCGAAAAGCGTCATGGTGTCTCTTTTTTTGCAGTTTCTGCGTTCGAAAGATCGGCAAAAAAACAAAAAAGAAGTATGCAGTCCTTTTTGAAAACATAGGATGTAAAACAGGACAGGCATGGAAAGAAAACATGCCGGGAAAGGAAACATGCTATGATTTTGAAAGAAAGGATCTTGTATTCAAAACGAAGAACAAGGCGGTATCATCGAAAAGAACCGTCAGCAGATAAGAAGAAAAAAATGTATAGATTTTTGGCTGCATTGTGGGGAGTGTTATCCGCAGGCATTTTGCTTTTCGGATACGTGGCAGGAGCAGGAGCGTCATATCACAATGAACGGACCGATACATATTTTACTGGAAGAAGAGGAAGAACAGACGGAGAATATCGAAGTAAGCCGGGAGAGCAAATAGAAAAATCTGCCTGGATCACCGTTGAAAAAAGTGAAGCGAAGGTGCAGGTGCGGGTCAAAGTACTGGCAGACGGGATCATGGCACCGCAGCAGAGAGATCTGTTAGAAAACATTCAGATGGATGAAAACTGGTTCTATTGCGAAAAAGATGGCTATTTTTACTGTGCAGAAAAACTTTGTGAAGGAAAAAAAGTACATTTTCAGGCAAAAATCACAGTCCCCACAAAATGGAAAGAATGGACAGAAGATCTGCAGTTTCGACTGGAGCTGGCAGCTGACGGAGTATAAAAACTTATTATTGACATTATATCACTTTTACATTATAATAGCAACATATCAAAAAATCTGTTTCAATGCCGTTCGGCAGGAAAATCCAATGAGAAAAGAAAATAAGGAACCTGTGCGAAGCGGCTTGAAAAAACTGCTTGGGTTTGTGTATACTGAATTCGGACAGACTGCTTCGTACAAACAAAAGAAAGGGGCAGTCTTATGCAAAAACAAAAGAATCAAAAGCAGATTGTATACGCAGATGTAGCTATTCATGATATGCCAGAGAAGGTATCTTATAAAGCAAAAGAAAACAGAGAAATTAAGAACAGTATACTGGTAGATTTGTTTTATAATGATGAAAATGCAGAAGAAAATGATATTGCATTATATAATGCACTGCATGAAGAACCATTGCCGGAAGGAACTGTCATTCAGAAAATGCGTGTAGAAAATGCACTGTATTTAAATTTTCAGAATGATATTTCTTTTGGTGTAAATGGAAAAGTACTTGTTTTGACAGAACATCAGTCAACGATCAACCGGAATATGCCGCTCAGGAGTCTTCTGTATATTGGCAGGACATATGAGCAACTTGTACCGGTAAGAGAACGCTACAGAAAAGGAATGGTAAAACTTCCAATGCCGGAGTTTTACACTTTTTATAATGGAACAGAAAAGTTAGAGAACGAATCAGAATTAAAACTGTCAGATGTTTATCTTATGCAGGATGGGAATCCTATGCTTGAATTGAAAGTCAGAGTGATTAATATTAATCCGAGTGCAAAGCATGAAATTTTGGATAAGTGTGATGTGCTAAAGGAATATGGTCTGTTTATTGATACTGTAAGAAAGTATCAGGATGCAGGGACAAAAGAAGCATATAGCTATGCTATTCAGGAGTGTATCGAAAAAGGCATCCTGGCAGGATATCTTCGCAAAAAGGGAAGTGAGGTCATCAATATGTTGATAGCAGAATACGATTATGAGATGGATATTGCCGTACAGAGAGAAGAAGCGTATGAAGAAGGAGAAAAAGAAGGCTGTCTGGAAGCTCTTCTGGAAATCCTGAAATATAAAGACAATATACCAGAAAAACTGGAAGAAAAGTTAAAACAACAAGATGCGAAAACTTTAAAAAAATGGCTCAGATTTGCAGTCATGGCAGATAATATCGGACAATTTGAGAATGCCATATCAGAGTAATATGACGGCGAAAGAACAAAATCAGGAGCAGGTGCAGTGCAAAAAGCAAATGGAACATCTGTTGAATCACCATGGTTATTTTCTGATCCGCAGGATAGGACAGGGGAGGACAGGAGCAGTATGGCTTGTGTTTCACCAGGCAACCGGTGCTTTGCGGGCGGCAAAAGCCATCTTTGCAGCTTCACAGAAAGTAGCTCTTCTACGGGCATGGGCAAGTTATGGAGCATTCCGGACTTGTGAAAATTTATGATCTTTTACAGGAGCAGGAGGATGTGCTGTTTTATTATGGAGTAA
>ENA-OQER01001016-OQER01001016.1-human-gut-metagenome-genome-assembly--contig:-NODE-1016-length-14503-cov-9.380774_pt1 | contig 14503 bp, 18 predicted proteins | sample MGYA00242797_ERZ504639 | MGnify/ENA primary metagenome ERZ504639 (study PRJEB26092, sample SAMD00036306) | human gut metagenome | host: Homo sapiens | study: EMG produced TPA metagenomics assembly of...
TTTATGGGGTAAGGGAATTTTGTGTTTACGACGTTTCTGTTATGCCCAAGGAATATGTACAATAAAAGAATTTTTGTCGTTTTACAAGTAAATTCCCACGAAACCCTATAGGTTGCGGATTTGAGGTATAAATGGAATAGCTAATAACCCAAAAGTATTTGCAAATTACTTTTGCTTTTCGGACGAACATCCTAACAAAATCGTCTTCCGTTTGAATTCCTTTAAGGATAATATGCCAATAGATTCTGTTGTCATCGAGGATCCGCAAAAAGAAGGCAAAGCTTTCCTGAACAACTTTGCGTATGATTTAAATAATGACAATGCTGTCTTGGCGTACCAATATAAAGACAAATTTGAGGTTTACAAAATCTTATCCAACAACAAGTTAGATTTAATATGCTCAGTTCAAGGAAATGAACTAGTTAATGAAAATGAAATTATGTATTTTTCAGATGCAACTATTGTCGGAAATAGAATATACCTTCTTTCACAACGTCATGTAGACCTAGCTCAAGAAAAAGGATATTCTTCTGTTGAAGTATACGATTTAGCAGGAAAAGCATTGAAAAATTACAAGTTAAACTTTATTGCTTCTCAAATGAGGATAGATAAATCTAACGAAACAATATATTTGCTGTCTGCTACAGATGGGATGTTAGAAAAAATTAGGGTTCCACAATCTGCTTCATTTTAATATTTTTCTTTCAAGAATTGCCATATTGCCATGCCAGCCAGTAATCTATCTGATTACAAAGCTGTTAGGGGTATGGCAATTCTTTATTTTAAGGGATTATCTGCTATATATTGCTATGAAATCTGCCATATTCGGGCGTTTTTGAGGCATTTTTGGGGAAAAACACAGAAAGTATTGAGCAAAAAAGCATTTTTTCGGTTCAAAGTTTGGGGATTTCAATCTTTTTTCGTAACTTCGCCATCGATGCGGAAGAAATTACGTCCCGACGTAGCATCAGATACGTCCCGACGTAACAACAACTGCGTCGCGACGCAGCATCAGATACGTCGCGACGCAATTTCAGATACATCCTGGCTTAGCAAGTAATGCTTTCCGAAATCCAAGTGAGCCTCTTTTGAACTCCAAGTAAGCCCTACTCAAACATTACGTAAGCCTCACTCGAAAAAGACATAACTTTAATAACAGGACAGATGAGAATAACAGTCATCAGAACCAACCGGCAACACCAGCTTTGCGGTACCAACAGAAGTATCGGACACCTTTTGGAGCGTATGCTCAAAGATGATTCCAAGTTTACCATCCAGAAATTCAGAGATATGGTTCCTTCCATGAATTTCGGTTACGATGGGTATAAAGACATGCCCACCTGGCACAGGGTATACCCTGCCGCCGAGTTTCAGAAAGATGAGAACGGGAATCTCAGGATGAAGGCATTCAACGGCCTCTTGCTCCTATCGTTCAGAAACATACTGAAACCAGAAGACGTTCAGCTCGTGAAGAAACAAGCTGCCTTCCTCCCCTCCACTCTCATCGCCGTGACCGGAGCGGATGGCAGAAGCGTGGAAATACTGGTGAAATTCTCCGATGAAAAGGGTGAACTGCTACAGATGAAGAACATGCCGACCGACTCTACCAAAGTGCCTACCGACACATCCTGCCCATCTACCAGTCTGTCATCCATGCCGAGATAGCCAGCCAAAAGCCTTCGATAAGAAGCTATTTCCTCCTTACGCTCGATACCCTGCCTTATTATAATCCTCAGGCTGTCGCCATGAAAGTAGATGAGAAACTGATGCTTCAGGAACCAACCCCATCCATACCTGAGGCTAAAAGCGACCCGACTGACAAGAAAGAAAAAGGCATGAAAGGCTCGAAAGAGAACATCGAGAAGATGATGAAATATCTGAACGAGAAGTATGACCTGAGATACAACATGGTGATGAAATATACCGAATATGTACCAAAGGACAAGGAATGGATTGGATTTCAAGCCGTGGAACCGAGAGTGCAGAAGAGTCTGACGCTAGAAGTGCAACTGGCAGGTATCAACGTCAGCATCAAGGACGTTAGAAATTTTCTGGAATCCAATTTCATCAAGAACTATAATCCCGTAGAGGAATTTCTGTTCACCTGTTATGACAACTGGGACGGCAAGGACCATATACGTGCCTTGGCACGTACCGTGCCTACCAACAACCCGCACTGGGAAGACTGGTTCTACACCTGGTTTCTAGCCATGGTGGAGCAATGGCACAACCGCACCGGCAGACAGTATGGCAACAGCGTGGCTCCCCTGCTCATTTCAAAACAGGGCTACAACAAGAGTACTTTTTGCCGCCGTCTGATTCCACCCCAACTGCAATGGGGCTACACCGACAATCTGATTCTCTCGGAGAAGAGACAGGTGTTGCAGGCTATGAGCCAGTGCCTGCTCATCAATCTGGATGAATTCAACCAGATTTCAGCCAGGGTACAACAGGGATTCCTGAAAAATCTCATCCAGTTGCCAAACGTGAAATACAAGCCACCCTATGGCAGCCATGTACAGGAGTTCCCCCGCACCGCCTCCTTCATCGCCACAAGCAATATGGATGACATCCTGACCGACCCTTCCGGCAACCGCCGATTCATCGGCATTGAACTGACGGGTCCTATCGATGTAAGTGTGCGCCCCAACTATCAGCAACTCTTTGCTCAAGCAGAAAAGGCAATCTGGAATGGAGAAAAGACCTATTTTGATGCAGAACAGACGGCTCTCATCATGGAAAACAACAGGCGATACCAGCAAATAGATCCAGTCATGCAATGCTTCAGCGAGAGTTTTACGCCAACAGAAGACGAAAATGAGGGTACTTTCATGACTGCCGCCGCCATTTTTAGCGAATTAAAGGCAAAATATGGGGCATCACTGGAAGCAAAAAGCCTACTTTCGTTCGGTCGATGCCTGAAGAATATTGATGGATTGAAGAGAAAAAGAACGATGAAAGGTACTGAGTATCTGGTTATTAGGCGAAAATAGCATTAAATTCTCACTATGGCAATATATGCAATTCCCGGCGCTTTTCCGAGAATTGCCATATGTACTTTTACGCTGAGTATCAACCATTTGCACATACAATATGGCAATATGGCAATTAAAACAACGCATTCAAACTTTTTTTTTATTTTCTGAGTCCACTTTAAAAAGGGGCATATTTTAAATTCAGCATGACCAGTGTGGTCATTCTGAGTGAAACATAGCAATCGGCTCCGCTGGTGAATATCTTTCGAGAAATCGCCTTGAAAGAGCAGAAAGCTTCTCTGATAGGCCCGAAAAGGGCAAATATCGATCTTTGTCATCCTTTAGTAATTTTATTCACAGAAGTGCATTCTTACTCATCTATAGTATCGTCAATTAGTTATATCGTGTTAAAGAATCAACCCACATGACTTCTTTTTCGAAATAAATCATTATATTTGCATTAAAATCAATAAATTGATGGAATGGAAGATTTCGTATTTGCCAATACAGGTACCAATGTGTCCGTGCTATTCTTTGACGACTCAAAGAAAAGGGTTACAGTCTTTCAGCCGGTCAATATTTTGACATCAAGATAGACTATGTTGACATCACGGAAGAGGAGTTCAATAAGCGAATGACTGATTACAAGAATACATTGGCAGAGCAATTCGAGGAAAGCCATCGCTTAGAGAATGAGATTATGCGACAGCTTAACAGCATCAACTTTAATGATAACGCAAAAAAGGAATAACAAGATGAGTAACGAAATACAATTTTTACTGTATAGTATGCCTGACTCTGAAGGCAAGGTACAGGTGGTTATCAAGAACGAGACGATTTGGTGTACACAAAAAGCTATGGCACAGCTATTTGGTGTTGGTGTACCAGCTATCAGTAAGCACTTGAAGAATATTTTTGAGGAAGGGGAATTGGATAAAGAAGTGGTTGTTTCCAAAATGGAAATAACCACTCAGCATGGAGCCATGGCCAATAAGTCGCAGACACATAGTGTGGACTTCTATCACCTCGATGCCATCATTGCGGTTGGCTATCGTGTTTCTTCATTAAAGGCTACTCGCTTTCGCCAATGGGCAACAAAGATTCTCAACGAATATATCACCAAGGGATTTGCTATGGACGATGAGCGATTGAAGCAAGGCACGGCAGTGTTCGGAAAGGACTATTTCCGTGAGTTACTCGAACGTGTACGCTCTATTCGAGCAAGCGAACGCCGTATCTGGCAGCAAATAACAGATATTTATGCAGAATGTAGTACCGACTATGACAAGAACTCGCCAACCACACGCGAATTCTATACAATGGTTCAAAACCGCTTCCATTATGCTATCACTGGACATACAGCAGCAGAGATTATATACTCCAAGGCTGACCATACTAAGGACCACATGGGACTTACCACTTGGAAAAATGCACCAGATGGTCGTGTTCTAAAATCGGATGTAAGCATCGCCAAGAACTATCTGCAAGAGAAAGAAATCCGCCAATTAGAACGTGCCGTCACAGGTTTCTTCGACTATATCGAGGATCTTATTGAGCGTGAAAACACGTTTAATATGCAACAGTTCTCGGCAAGCGTAAATGAATTCCTCTCTTTCCGACGCTACCAAATTTTACCAGACAAAGGTAATTCTGCGGAACAAGCCAAGAGGAAAGCGGAACAAGAATACGAAATTTTCAATAAGACCCAACGTATTGACTCTGACTTCGACCAGGAAATAAGAGGATTGTTGGGAGATGAGTAGAGGCAACAATAACAATATATGGCAATTCCCGGCGCTTTTCCGAGAATTGCATACGTACTTTTACGCTGAGTATCACCCATTTACACATATAATATGGCAATTAAAACAACGCATTCAAACTTTTTTATTTTTTCTTCACCAGTCTAATGACATACCCAGACCAAAGGCACCATACGGCAAGTATTCCCATCACGAAGATAAATATATATGTAGCAATACTACCTATGAAGATTCTACCGCTATGAGCCTCCAGAGCCACATTCCATAATGACATGGGCAGTTGGTTCATATAAGCGGGTTGTGGCGCAAAGTCGGTTCCTTCATTATACTCAGCAATGACAGGCGTATCAGAGAAATCCTGGCTCATACCTGCTATCGCCTTTTTCCGAATGGTGCGCCAGCGTTCTTTAAAGCAGCTTTCCCGGTAGAATAATCAACGGTTGTCCCCTTTACTCTATCCCAAACAAAGAGACCACTAAACGAACCGCAATACCATTTACCATCTTTGTTTTGCTGAAGGACATTCAATCCCATAACACTGACTGGTGGAGTATTGGAGATGGACTCCAACTTTCCGGTCTGGAAATTCACGGAAAAGAAACCATCCGAAGTTGACAAGAGCCAGTCACCGAACTTTTCATCATAACGCACCACACGGAGTTTGTCATTCCAAGGGTTCTTGCTATGAAGCGTCGTCCCAGGAATAGACGGCATCTTGTTCAACACCAAGGCTATCATCACAGGTGGACGAAGGCACCAACCTGTCAGGGCTATCAACAAAGTAAGCATGATGGTGTATCGGCCTATTTTGTCATGCCATTGTAGCGAAAAGCGAAGCAACCTCTTCTGTTTAGGCTTTAACCAGAAGATAAGACCTGAGATGCAGAGCAACACCAGGATGATGCAATGCCATCTACGATGAGTTTACCAATGCTGCCAAACAACTCTCCACTGTGAAGCAGCCATATCGTACGAAAGACTGTAACCTTCCCATCATACTCCTTTGGCATAGGTAATTCTATCCGGTGGAAGTTCTGATAAGGTGGCAAGGAAACATAAGCATAGGAGCGGCTGAGAACCAAAAGCGTATCTCCATGAGCAGAAATGTCGCTCAACTTCTCTTCCGGCTCTGTCGGAAGAGTTACGCTTTTCCAGATTTTGTGACTCCCCAACCGGTAGAGTGAAAATGGAGATACCGACCAGACAGAACCATCATCCGTTCTGATAACATTTCTTATCTGTCGGCAGTCTGCTCCTGCTGGAATCCCCTTATTAAAGTCCCTGAATGTGGATGCTGTAGAATCCGTTTGCCAGATTCCCCCGTTTCCATACAGTAATATGGCATCATCCAAAGCAATCGTTCCCCTCAGCAATCCGCCATTCCAATTCTTGAATTCATAGCGGCTTGGCAGATATTTCCTGCTCACGTCCACATCTTTGATAAGCGAACGGTGGTTGAGCAAAATACCCGACAAGCAGAACATCAGCATGAAAAAGCTCATACTGATGCCTAACCATTTATGTTGTTTTCTCCAAGTTATTTTCTTATTTAGCATATTCATAATCATTATTACTATCTTGAATCAGGCTGCAAAGGTACATATTTCTAAGAAGGTATGCAATACCTAAAAATAATGATAATGAGGATGCTATTACAGCCATTGCATTAAGAGTTTGGTTAGCATGTTTCAGGCAAGAACTCATAAAACGCTCATTTTAAGCTATTTGGAATCTTTAGTATGATTTTTTCCTTAAAAAATTTGGTAATTTCAAATTTTCGCCTTATCTTTGCACCCAATATCAGAAAATTCTCGGGGTTGACTGGATTTGACGGCGAGATGAAATGGTACGTAAGCATGCGGAGGCTCGTTGGCTACCTCCTAAATCCTAGTGAACAAAAAATTAATTGGCGAAAATAACTACGCTCTCGCTGCCTAGTCGAAGTATAGTAAACTAGCTTTATTCCAGCACAGGGTGCTGGAACGAGACATCGCTCAACGGATGTTGTTCCGAATCTTGTTGATCAAGCGGTGCAGGTAAATCGGAAATAGTTCATGTACGCCTCGTTGCATGGATGAAATTTTAGAGGATAAGGGTATGATTGGTGGTCCAGGTCCTGTCATGCCTCGAAAACCGAAGGCTGGAATAAGCATGTAGAAAGCGTATGGTTTCCTTGTGCGGACGAGGGTTCGAATCCCTCCAGCTCCACCCTATTTGATAGAAACAAAAACTCGCAGATTCTTTCTTTAGAATTTGCGAGTTTTTATTTTGCAGTTATTGTTTTCTCAAACTTTCACGATACTTCAGAGGTGACATATGCAGATGCTCTCTTACATATTTACCGAAGAATGAGGTATTGGAGAAGCCCAGTATACCAGAAATCTCCTTGATTGTTTTCGTTGTAGAACGGAGATAATAGGTGATATCAGCAAGCGTATACTCCGTAATCCACTCGATGGCAGTCTTGCCGGAATGGCGCTTGCAGATGATGGAGAGATATTTTGGCGTGATGCAAAGCTGCTGCGCAAAATATTCTACAGGCTGATGCTTGATTTCGCTCTGCTGCAACATCTCCAGGAACTTATCAAAGAAATCGCTGGCACTGGTTCCCAACGTTTCTTTGGGGAGATCTGTCAGCAAAAGATTGCTCACGGCAAGAAGAGCACTCTTCAAGAGCGTCTCCACAATCTCACGGCGATATGGTTTCCACGAACTGCGATCGTTGAACTTCGGATCCAGACAGAGGCGCACCAAGTCGGTAAACTTAGAATAGAATACCATATCCACCTCGTCCATCTTCAACACCGAAACCTTGCTCACATACATGGCACGGTTCCATACCGAGATATGAGAACGAAGAATACCAAGCAAGCCGTGATTGCTGACACACATGGCTGTGCATGCAAAATCTTCCGACACCTCTTTGATGTCGAGAATAGAGTTAGGCGGACTGATAAATATATCGCCCTTCTCCACGGTGATTTCCCGCCCGTTAAGTTCAGCTCTCAGGCTGCCTCTCTGACAGGATGCAATCATGTTCATCTGGAATCTCATAGGGTCGGGGTTCTGCAACACCTTGACATTATCTATAATCAAGATGTCCTCATCCAGATAGCTCGCACTGATTTCTGCACTCTGTGCGAACTCACCTTCTTCGATACGCTGCCTGACGTCCTTCTGTTCTTTCATTAATATGTTTTTAAAATTTCTTCACTCTTCGTTCTTCACTCTTCACTATCAAAAAGCCTCTCTGTATTTATTTTCGTCCTTATCCTCCAACATAGAGAGATAACTCTGATAGCGGCTAGCTGCAATATAATGTTCCTCAACCGCCTTGATTACCGCGCACCCCGGTTCGTGGGTATGGGTACAGTCAGAGAACTTACAATCCTGAGAGAACTTGAAGATTTCCTTAAAATAGCTGGTCAGCTCTTCCTTTTCGATATCAAAGGTACCAAAGCCCTTGATGCCCGGAGTATCAATGAGATAACCACCTTCCGGCAGTTCCAGCATCTCACTGAAGGTTGTGGTATGCATTCCGCTATTATGCGCCTCGCTGATTTCGGCGGTACGCTGCTCTGCATCAGGAATGAGCTGGTTGATGAGGGTTGACTTTCCTACCCCGCTGTTGCCGCTCAACAAAGATTTCTTATCCTTGATAAGAGGTCGCAACAGTTCAACACCTTCGCCTGTAGCTGCCGACAATTCGATACATTTATATCCGATGGTCTCATAGAGCGTGCACATCATCTTCTCGTAATGCAATTCTTCTTCTGAAAGTATGTCACTTTTATTGAAGATGATGATAACAGGTACTCTATAGGCCTCAGCGCCAGCCAGGAATCGGTCGATGAAGGTAGTAGAAGTCTGCGGATAATTCACCGTTACCACAAGCAGTGCCTGGTCTACATTAGCAGCCAGAATATGACTCTGCTTACTGAGGTTAGGTGATTTACGAATGATATAGTTTTGGCGGTCTTCGATAGAAGAGATAAATGCCGTACCCTCCTGATTGGTAATAAGCTGCACATAATCGCCTACAGCCACAGGATTGGTGCTGCGGATGCCCTTCAATCTGAAATTGCCCTTGATTTTACTTTCAATCAGCTGGCCATCGTCTGTCTTGACGGTGTACCAGCTGCCTGTATTTTTAATAACGAGTCCTCTCATTATCACTTATTAAATAATGTAAGTCCAGAATGATTTAGACTGTCATGATTTCCTTCTCCTTCTCGTCCATCAGGTTTTCGAGCTGCTTGATGTACTTGTCGTGGAGTTTCTGCAAATCGTTCTCAGCATCCTTCTCCAAGTCTTCAGAAAGTCCATCCTTGATAGCTTTCTTCAACTTCTCCTTGATTTCCTGGCGCACGTTGCGCACCTCAATCTTAGCACGCTCAGCAATCTTGTTACACTGCTTTACGAGTTCCTTACGGCGCTCACCTGTTGGCTGAGGAATACCCAGACGTACGATTTCGCCATTGTTCTCAGGAGTGATACCTACACCACTATCCATAATAGCTTTTTCGATATCCTTGATAGCCTTTTTGTCCCAAGGGCGGATAGCGATAGTACGGGCATCAGGGGTTGTAACTGTAGCTACCTGGTTCAGAGGAACCATACTGCCATAACTATTTACACGCACACCATCGAGGATGGCAACATTAGCACGACCAGCACGAACATGAGAGAGTTCCTCTGCGAGATACATTGCTGCCATCTCCATACGCTCTGCTGCAGAATTCAAAGTTTCTTTAACGTCTATCATAATTATTTCAATTTATAATTTACAATTTATAGTTTATAGGGCATTCTAGCTATATAGCGTAGCCCCTATCAACTTTTAACTATTAACTCTTAACTATCCCCAATCTCTTGAGTTCTTCGCCCACATAGTTGGTGAGTTCTACAAACTGTTGGATAGTGAGCTGCTCAGGGCGCTTGGTCATGATGTCGGTGGTGAAGAACTCCTCGCGTGGGGTTACACCTGGGAACATCTGCTTAAGGCTTACACGGAGCATCTTGCGACGCTGGTTGAAGACCGTCTTAACCAGACGCTTAAACAGTTTTTCATCACAGCCAAGGTCAGTCACCTTGTTGCGAGTCATGCGGATTACCGCACTCTTTACCTTTGGAGGTGGGTTGAACACATTCTCATCTACCGTAAAGAGATATTCCACATCATACCATGCCTGGATGAGCACACTGAGGATACCATAGGCTTTGTTACCTGGTTCTGAAGCCATACGCAATGCCACCTCGCGCTGGATCATTCCGGTACAGCAAGGAATGAGGTCTTTGTAATCAAGCATCTTGAAGAATATCTGCGATGAGATATCGTATGGATAATTGCCTGTCAGTACAAACTGCTTTCCATCGAATATCTGGTTCAAATCCATTCTCAGGAAGTCTTCACCGATAATATTATCCTTGAGTGTCGGGAAATTCTCATGAAGATACGCCACCGACTCCGAGTCGATTTCCACTGCCTTGACGGGTCTTGGTTTCTCTACGAGATATTGGGTAAGAACGCCCATACCTGGTCCTATTTCGAGAACAGGTATATCCGGGCAGGCATCCACCGTATCGGCGATGCGCTTTGCTATATTGAGGTCGGTCAAGAAGTGCTGACCGAGATTCTTCTTAGGCTTTACAGCTTTCATATCTTATCTTTATATTATATATTTTGCAAAAATACGATTATTTTTTGAGAATCCACACGAAGTATGCGATTTTTTATCTTTTTGGGTAAAAAAAGGGAAAGAGCCACTTGTTTCTTAAAAAAAAGGCTATACTTTTAGCCATAAATGGCGCCCAAGCGTTTATTTATGCTAAAAATATGCAGATTCGAACGATATTGTCAATAAAAGTATTATCTTTGCATCTAATTATGGATATAAAGAAGATAGCAAACAACATATGGAAGGTGGCTTTGTCGCTCATTCTGGGTGGCGCCATTCTTTATTGGATGTATCGCGGATTCGACTTCAAGCAAGTAGAAGATGTTCTGCTTCACAAGATGAGTTGGACCTGGATGCTGCTGTCGTTCCCTTTTGGCATCTCTGCCAGGTGTTCAGAGGATGGAGATGGAAACAGTCGCTGGAACCATTAGGCGAGAAGGCCCGCTCCAGTATCAGCATCTACTCCATCTTCCTGTCCTATGCTCTGAGTCTTGTAATTCCTCGTGCGGGCGAGTTTGCCAGATGCGGCGTATTGAAGAAATGGGATGATGTTTCGTTTCCGAAAGCCTTGGGTACCGTCGTTACAGAAAGAGCCATCGATTCACTCCTCGTGCTGCTGATTACGGCGCTGGTCTTTGTGATGCAGATTCCGGTATTCCTCAATTTCTTTGAGAAAACAGGTACGAGCATGGACAGTTTACTCTGCCAGTTTACAGCCACAGGTTACATTGTGACCGCTATCTGTGGCATAGCAGTACTCATCCTGGCTCACTATCTGCTCAAGCGACTCGCTATATATAATAAGGTGAAAGCAACACTGGGAGGACTCTGGCAAGGTATCATCTCGCTGAAAGGTGTCAGAAATGTACCGCTCTACATCGCCCTTACACTGGGCATCTGGTTGAGCTATTTCTTCCACTACTATCTCACCTTCCAATGCTTCGAGGCAACCTCCCATCTCAATCTGATGTGCGGTTTGGTAACATTCATCGTGGGCAGCATAGCGGTCATCGTACCAACTCCTAACGGAGCCGGACCTTGGCATTTTGCTGTCAAGACAATGCTCATACTCTATGGCATTCAGGCAAACGATGCCCTCTTCTTTGTTCTCATCGTACACTCCGTACAAACCCTGCTTGTAGTCCTTTTGGGAATCTATGCCTGGATAGCACTGGCGTTTACCGGGAAAGTTAAAAGATAAAAGTTAAGAGTTAATAGTTGATAGCGGCTACGCCGTATAGCGAGAATGCCCTATAAACTATTAACTATAAATTTTAAATTAAATCAATATGGCTGACATTAAGAATTTGAACCCAGTTGAAATCTGGCGTAACTTTGACAAGTTAACACAAGTTCCACGTCCATCTGGACATTTGGAAAAGATTCAGGCTTATTTGCTCGATTGGGCAAAAGAAGCAGGTGTAGAGGCTTTCCAAGACCCAGCAGGCAACATCGTGATGCGCAAACCTGCAACTCCAGGTATGGAGAACCGCAAAGGCGTTATTATGCAGGCGCACATGGACATGGTTCCACAGAAAGCACCAGACAGCAAGCATAATTTCGAAACTGACCCTATCGAAACCATCATCGATGGCGACTGGGTACGTGCTAATCATACAACACTCGGTAGCGACGACGGACTTGGCGTAGCTACAATCATGGCTGTAATGGAATCAAAAGATTTGCAGCATGGTCCTATCGAGGCTTGATTACCGCCGACGAAGAGACAGGCATGTATGGTGCCAACGATCTCCCAGCAGGCGAACTGAACGGTGACATTCTCTTGAACTTCGATACCGAGGTTTGGGGCGAGTTCGTTATCGGTAGCGCTGGCGGTATCGACATCACAGCAACTCTCGATTATAAAGAGGTAGAAACCGACAAGGAAGATGCTGCCGTTAAGGTAACCCTCAAGGGATTGAAAGGCGGTCACTCCGGTATCGAAATCAACGAAGGCAGAGCGAATGCCAACAAGTGCATGGTTCGTTTTGTGCGTGAAGCTATTTCAGAACTCGATGCCCGTCTAGCTTCATGGCAGGGTGGCAACATGCGCAATGCCATCCCATTCCAGGCTGAGGTTGTTCTGACCCTGCCTAAGGAGAACATTGAAGCTTTGAATGATCTGGTAGCAGACTGGAAGGACGAAATCTGTGATGAGTTCGAAGGCATTGAAACAACTGAGAACATCGAGTTCTTCGCTGAGAATGTAGAGACTCCTAAGATGCAGGTTCCTGCCGAAATCCAGGATAATCTTGTAGATGCAATCTACGCTTGCCACGATGGCGTATTGCGTATGGCTCCATCTATGCCAGAAATCGTAGAGACCTCTTCAAACCTCGCAATCGTTGAGATTGGTGACGGCAAGGCTGCCATCAAGATTCTGGCCCGTTCCAGCCACGAATACTACAAGATGTATCTTGCCACAATGGTAGAGAGCTGTTTCAACATGGCAGGCATGAAGGTTGAATTCAGCGGCAGCTATATGGGATGGAACCCTAACCCTAAGAGCGACATTCTGGAACACGTATTGAAGGTTTACAAAGAGCAGAACGGCACAGACGGTAAGGTACAGGCTGTTCACGCAGGTCTGGAGTGCTCTATCATCCTGAGCAAGTATCCTAACCTCGATGTCGTATCATTCGGTCCTACTCTTCTTAGTCCTCACACAGCCAATGAGCGTTGCCAGATCAGTTGCGTTGCTCCTTTCTGGAACCTTGTCAAGCAGCTCCTGACAGAGATTCCTGCAAAGTAAAAAAATGGGGTACGAAATTACAAAAAGATTAAAAAAGAAAGCCGAGAGTAAAAATTCTCGGCTTTTTTGTTCCAGTTTTCAAAAGAAATCATTACCTTTGCAGTCGATTTCGCAAGTCCTGTAAAATCTCTGTAGCAGATCATACAAATTCACTTGCATAAGTTTCATTAAAATAACACCAAAATGGACGATTATCACGCGGAGAACAATAATGAATTGTAAGGCGTGGAGATTCAGCAACGACGAAGCCTTTCAGTAGGCCATACCCAAGCGCTAGTCTCCATACCCCAAACTTTTATTATGTGGAGATTAGCAAACTATGAAGACTTATTGGAATATAGACAAGAATCTGACTGTACTCAATGAGTGGCAGCCAAACTGCTGGATACAAGTAACATGTCCAACTGATGAAGACCAGCGCTTGCTGGAAGAAGAATTCAAGATCCCTGATTATTTCCTCTCGGATATCAGCGATACCGATGAGCGTGCCCGCTATGAATATGACGATGGCTGGATGCTCATCATCCTCCGTATCCCTTATGTCAAGGAAATACGCAGCCGTACCCCATACACCACAGTGCCTCTGGGTATCATCCATAAGCGCGATGTTACCATCACCGTATGCTATTACGAAACCAACATGATGATTGATTTCGTAAGCTACCAGCAGAAGCGCAGCGAGGGGTTCACCGACTATGTAGACATGACCTTCCGTCTCTTCCTTTCATCAGCGGTTTGGTATCTGAAGCGATTGAAACAGATCAATTCGCTCATAGAAAAAGCAAAACGAAACCTCGATCATGGTGTGAACAATGAGAGCCTGATTGGCCTGAGCCGCCTGCAGGACTCCCTTACCTACTTCATCACCTCTATCCGAGGCAACGAGAATCTCCTGTCTAAGTTGAAGTTCAAGCTGCAGGTGGACGAACTTGATGCCGACCTCATTGAAGACGTAAACATCGAGATGACACAGCACGCGAAACCACAAGCATCTACTCCGACATTCTGGAGTCGACGATGGATACCTATTCGAGCATCATCAACAACAACATGAATACCACGATGCGTACCTTGACCAGTATCAGTATCGTCATGATGTTGCCTACGCTGATTTCCTCATTGTTCGGTATGAACTTAATCAACGGTATGGAAGACAGCCATTACGGATTTGCCATTGCCCTGGTTATCTCCGTGATCGTTTCTGCACTTTCATGGGGCTTCCTCAGATACAAGCGCCTGCTCTAAGCATATACCACTCTGATATGCATTAAGTAGCCCGCAAGAGCACAAAAACGATGATTAGCAAGAAAAAGGCAATTATAAATACAAAAAAAA
>ENA-OQER01001018-OQER01001018.1-human-gut-metagenome-genome-assembly--contig:-NODE-1018-length-14478-cov-1.942234_pt1 | contig 14478 bp, 24 predicted proteins | sample MGYA00242797_ERZ504639 | MGnify/ENA primary metagenome ERZ504639 (study PRJEB26092, sample SAMD00036306) | human gut metagenome | host: Homo sapiens | study: EMG produced TPA metagenomics assembly of...
TGATTCAACTGATAATCACTGCGTAAGCGCATGCCCCGTGTTGATTCCGGCTGTTCCATAGGCGTTAAGATTAGTGCTGCTGCTGCCATCCTGTGGGCGGTAGCTGCTGGCAAACAAGTTGTAATCCATCAGGACACCGGCGACACCTTCTTTCCATGTGGAGGGTGGGGTCCAGTTTTCTGAGTGCCACGCCAGCCAGGCTTGCGGAATGGTGATATTTAGTTGCTGATTGGCTTGATCGAAATTGAAGAGCATTTCAGGTCGGGAGCTAAAATCGACGCACTGATTTATCAATGGTAACGACTGACGGACTTCAGGTTTTAAGCCAAATTTATCGACCAGTAAATCATTGATGCACGGAATGGTTTTATCGTCATTTTTGTGCCAGTTAATCTTTTGCCCGTTACTGATTTGGTTATTATTTACCGCAACGCTAACAAAATACTCACCGGGAGCAATGACTCCTTTTTCCTTTAATAATGAAATATCAATGCGGTCGCGCATTGATTTATCGAGAACATTAAGGTTGAATTCGACCGCCAATGCGCAAGGCATCGCCACGACCAGGCAGGATACAAAAGAGAGTCGATAAATATTCACGGTGTCCATACCTGATAAATATTTTATGAAAGGCGGCGATAGCGCCGCCAAAGTAATACTTATTTATAATCCAGCACGTAGGTTGCATTCGCCGTAACTGCGCCTGGCGTTACAGGTGTAGCCTGATCAATTTGTTCCATCCAGGCAAAGAAATTCAGCGTTTGTTCGCTGGAGGTCGGAGCCAGGTCGATATCTGGAGTAGCGGTGCCTAAAACGATATTGCTTTGATCTTTATTCATTAAACGTACGCCGACGCCGGTGGCTTCACCCGTGCTGGTGTTGTTGAGAATCGGATCTGCGCCGGTGGTTTTCGCTGAGCTATCAAAGGTGACTGCAACTTTAGAAATCTTGCCACCGGAACCGTTGCTGGAGTTTTCCAGATCACAGTTGACTAAGCGCAGGTCGACAGCAACGGCATCGCTGTGATGTGACTGATTAATGTGGCTGGTGGTCACCTGACCGAGTTCAACCTCTTTATCAATATCATCCTGATGTATTTCACACGGTGCTTCAATAACTTCACCTTTAAAGTGAATTTCACCGGATCCTTCATCAGCCGCATAAACAGGTGCTGTGAACAGCAGAGATACGGCCAGTGCGGCCAATGTTTTTTGTCCTTTAAACATAACGGAGTCCTTTAACAGAAAAGAAAAAAGTATATCGGTGCAAGAATATCTTATTTGATTGTCGAATGTTTTTAGTTTTTCTTAAAAATATTATTAATTTTATTAAATGTAAAAGTAATTAATTGATGGTATGAATTAAATGTTTGATGAATAACGTATTGGAAATTATAGGGGTGCGCTATATTTGGTGGTTTATTCATGTAACTGAGAGGAAGATAGATGATTAAAAATCATCGATTTGTTTATAATTTATACCGATATATTTTTTTTTTAGAATATATGAATGTCCGATAGTGGATTTTATTTTTACAATTTTTTGTGTTTAGGCATATAAAAATTAACCCGCCATTTGAACGGCGGGTTAAAATATTTACAACTTAGCAATCAACCATTAACGCTTGATATCGCTTTTAAAGTCGCGTTTTTCATATCCTGTATACAGCTGACGCGGACGGGCAATCTTCATACCGTCACTGTGCATTTCGCTCCAGTGGCGATCCAGCCAACGGTACGTGCCATTGCGAAAATGACGGTGAACATGGAAGACGGAATACCCATCGCTTTCAGGATGATACCAGAGTAGAAATCGACGTTCGGGTACAGTTTCTTCTCGATAAAGTACGGGTCGTTCAGCGCGATGTTTTCCAGCTCCATAGCCACTTCCAGCAGGTCATCTTTGGTGCCCAGCTCTTTCAGAACTTCATGGCAGGTTTCACGCATTACGGTGGCGCGCGGGTCGTAATTTTTGTACACGCGGTGACCGAAGCCCATCAGGCGGAAAGAATCATTTTTATCTTTCGCACGACGAACAAATTCCGGAATGTGTTTAACGGAGCTAATTTCTTCCAGCATTTTCAGCGCCGCTTCGTTAGCACCACCGTGCGCAGGTCCCCACAGTGAAGCAATACCTGCTGCGATACAGGCAAACGGGTTCGCACCCGAAGAGCCAGCGGTACGCACGGTGGAGGTAGAGGCGTTCTGTTCATGGTCAGCGTGCAGGATCAGAATACGGTCCATAGCACGTTCCAGAATCGGATTAACTTCATACGGTTCGCACGGCGTGGAGAACATCATATTCAGGAAGTTACCGGCATAGGAGAGATCGTTGCGCGGATAAACAAATGGCTGACCAATGGAATACTTGTAACACATCGCGGCCATGGTCGGCATTTTCGACAGCAGGCGGAACGCGGCAATTTCACGATGACGAGGATTGTTAACATCCAGCGAGTCGTGATAGAACGCCGCCAGCGCGCCGGTAATACCACACATGACTGCCATTGGATGTGAGTCGCGACGGAAAGCGTGGAACAGACGGGTAATCTGCTCGTGGATCATGGTATGACGGGTCACCGTAGTTTTAAATTCGTCATACTGTTCCTGAGTCGGTTTTTCACCATTCAGCAGGATGTAACAAACTTCCAGGTAGTTAGAATCGGTCGCCAGCTGATCGATCGGGAAACCGCGGTGCAGCAAAATACCTTCATCACCATCAATAAAAGTAATTTTAGATTCGCAGGATGCGGTTGAAGTGAAGCCTGGGTCAAAGGTGAACACACCTTTTGAACCGAGAGTACGGATATCAATAACATCTTGACCCAGCGTGCCTTTCAGCACATCCAGTTCAACAGCTGTGTCCCCGTTGAGGGTGAGTTTTGCTTTTGTATCAGCCATTTAAGGTCTCCTTAGCGCCTTATTACGTAAGACTGCCGGAACTTAAATTTGCCTTCGCACATCAACCTGGCTTTACCCGTTTGTTATTTGGCTCGCCGCTCTGTGAAAGAGGGGAAAACCTGGGTACAGAGCTCTGGGCGCTTGCAGGTAAAGGATCCATTGATGACGAATAAATGGCGAATCAAGTACTTAGCAATCCGAATTATTAAACTTGTCTACCACTAATAACTGTCCCGAATGAATTGGTCAATACTTCCACACTGTTACATAAGTTAATCTTAGGTGAAATACCGACTTCATAACTTTTACGCATTATATGCTTTTCCTGGTAATGTTTGTAACAACTTTGTTGAATGATTGTCAAATTAGATGATTAAAAATTAAATAAATGTTGTTATCGTGACCTGGATCACTGTTCAGGATAAAACCCGACAAACTATATGTAGGTTAATTGTAATGATTTTGTGAACAGCCTATACTGCCGCCAGGTCTCCGGAACACCCTGCAATCCCGAGCCACCCAGCGTTGTAACGTGTCGTTTTCGCATCTGGAAGCAGTGTTTTGCATGACGCGCAGTTATAGAAAGGACGCTGTCTGACCCGCAAGCAGACCGGAGGAAGGAAATCCCGACGTCTCCAGGTAACAGAAAGTTAACCTCTGTGCCCGTAGTCCCCAGGGAATAATAAGAACAGCATGTGGGCGTTATTCATGATAAGAAATGTGAAAAAACAAAGACCTGTTAATCTGGACCTACAGACCATCCGGTTCCCCATCACGGCGATAGCGTCCATTCTCCATCGCGTTTCCGGTGTGATCACCTTTGTTGCAGTGGGCATCCTGCTGTGGCTTCTGGGTACCAGCCTCTCTTCCCCTGAAGGTTTCGAGCAAGCTTCCGCGATTATGGGCAGCTTCTTCGTCAAATTTATCATGTGGGGCATCCTTACCGCTCTGGCGTATCACGTCTCGTAGGTATTCGCCACATGATGATGGATTTTGGCTATCTGGAAGAAACATTCGAAGCGGGTAAACGCTCCGCCAAAATCTCCTTTGTTATTACTGTCGTGCTTTCACTTCTCGCAGGAGTCCTCGTATGGTAAGCAACGCCTCCGCATTAGGACGCAATGGCGTACATGATTTCATCCTCGTTCGCGCTACCGCTATCGTCCTGACGCTCTACATCATTTATATGGTCGGTTTTTTCGCCACCAGTGGCGAACTGACATATGAAGTCTGGATCGGTTTCTTCGCCTCTGCGTTCACCAAAGTGTTCACCCTGCTGGCGCTGTTTTCTATCTTGATTCATGCCTGGATCGGCATGTGGCAGGTGTTGACCGACTACGTTAAACCGCTGGCATTGCGCCTGATGCTGCAACTGGTGATTGTCGTTGCACTGGTGGTTTACGTGATTTATGGATTCGTTGTGGTGTGGGGTGTGTGATGAAATTGCCAGTCAGAGAATTTGATGCAGTTGTGATTGGTGCCGGTGGCGCAGGTATGCGCGCGGCGCTGCAAATTTCCCAGAGCGGCCAGACCTGTGCGCTGCTCTCTAAAGTCTTCCCGACCCGTTCCCATACCGTTTCTGCGCAAGGCGGCATTACCGTTGCGCTGGGTAATACCCATGAAGATAACTGGGAATGGCATATGTACGACACCGTAAAAGGGTCGGACTATATCGGTGACCAGGACGCGATTGAATATATGTGTAAAACCGGGCCGGAAGCGATTCTGGAACTCGAACACATGGGCCTGCCGTTCTCGCGTCTTGATGATGGTCGTATCTATCAACGTCCGTTTGGCGGTCAGTCGAAAAACTTCGGCGGCGAGCAGGCGGCACGCACTGCGGCGGCGGCTGACCGTACCGGTCACGCACTGTTGCACACGCTTTATCAGCAGAACCTGAAAAACCACACCACCATTTTCTCCGAGTGGTATGCGCTGGATCTGGTGAAAAACCAGGATGGCGCGGTGGTGGGTTGTACCGCACTGTGCATCGAAACCGGTGAAGTGGTTTATTTCAAGCCCGCGCTACCGTGCTGGCGACTGGCGGGGCAGGGCGTATTTATCAGTCCACCACTACGCCCACATTAACACTGGCGACGGCGTCGGCATGGCTATCCGCGCAGGCGTACCGGTGCAGGATATGGAAATGTGGCAGTTCCACCCGACCGGTATTGCCGGTGCGGGCGTACTGGTCACCGAAGGTTGCCGTGGTGAAGGCGGTTATCTGCTGAACAAACATGGCGAACGCTTTATGGAGCGTTATGCGCCGAACGCCAAAGACCTGGCGGGCCGTGACGTGGTGGCGCGTTCCATCATGATTGAAATCCGTGAAGGTCGCGGCTGTGATGGTCCGTGGGGGCCACATGCGAAACTGAAACTCGACCACCTGGGTAAAGAAGTTCTCGAATCCCGTCTGCCGGGTATTCTGGAACTCTCCCGTACCTTCGCTCACGTTGATCCGGTGAAAGAGCCGATTCCGGTTATCCCAACCTGTCACTACATGATGGGTGGTATTCCGACCAAAGTGACCGGTCAGGCGCTGACGGTGAACGAGAAAGGCGAAGATGTGGTTGTTCCGGGGCTGTTTGCCGTTGGTGAAATCGCTTGTGTATCGGTACACGGCGCTAACCGTCTGGGCGGCAACTCGCTGCTGGACCTGGTGGTCTTTGGTCGCGCAGCGGGTCTGCATCTGCAAGAGTCTATCGCCGAGCAGGGCGCATTGCGCGATGCCAGCGAGTCTGATGTTGAAGCATCTCTGGATCGTCTGAACCGCTGGAACAATAATCGTAACGGTGAAGATCCGGTGGCGATTCGTAAAGCGCTGCAAGAATGTATGCACATAACTTCTCGGTCTTCCGTGAAGGTGATGCGATGGCGAAAGGGCTTGAGCAGTTGAAAGTTATCCGCGAGCGTCTGAAAAATGCCCGTCTGGATGACACTTCCAGCGAGTTCAACACCCAGCGCGTTGAGTGCCTGGAACTGGATAACCTGATGGAAACGGCGTATGCAACGGCTGTTTCTGCCAACTTCCGTACCGAAAGCCGTGGCGCGCATAGCCGCTTCGACTTCCCGGATCGTGATGATGAAAACTGGCTGTGCCACTCCCTGTATCTGCCAGAGTCGGAATCCATGACGCGCCGAAGCGTCAACATGGAACCGAAACTGCGCCCGGCATTCCCGCCGAAGATTCGTACTTACTAATGCGGAGACAGGAAAATGAGACTCGAGTTTTCAATTTATCGCTATAACCCGGATGTTGATGATGCTCCGCGTATGCAGGATTACACCCTGGAAGCGGAAGAAGGTCGCGACATGATGTTGCTGGATGCGCTTATCCAGCTGAAAGAGAAAGATCCCAGCCTGTCGTTCCGCCGCTCCTGCCGTGAAGGTGTGTGCGGTTCCGACGGTCTGAACATGAACGGCAAGAATGGTCTGGCCTGTATTACCCCGATTTCGGCACTCAACCAGCCGGGCAAGAAGATTGTGATTCGCCCGCTGCCAGGTTTACCGGTGATCCGCGATTTGGTGGTAGACATGGGACAATTCTATGCGCAATATGAGAAAATTAAGCCTTACCTGTTGAATAATGGACAAAATCCGCCAGCTCGCGAGCATTTACAGATGCCAGAGCAGCGCGAAAAACTCGACGGGCTGTATGAATGTATTCTCTGCGCATGTTGTTCAACCTCTTGTCCGTCTTTCTGGTGGAATCCCGATAAGTTTATCGGCCCGGCAGGCTTGTTAGCGGCATATCGTTTCCTGATCGATAGCCGTGATACCGAGACTGACAGCCGCCTCGACGGTTTGAGCGATGCATTCAGTGTATTCCGCTGTCACAGCATCATGAACTGCGTCAGTGTATGTCCGAAGGGGCTGAACCCGACGCGCGCCATCGGCCATATCAAGTCGATGTTGTTGCAACGTAATGCGTAATTAAATGTTGATGCCGGGGAAATCCCCCGGCTATTCAGGAAATCTTTAAAAACTGCCCCTGACACTAAGACAGTTTTTAAAGGTTCCTTCGCGAGCCACTACGTAGACAAGAGCTCGCAAGTGAACCCCGGCACGCACATAACTGTGCGTGGTAGTATCCACGGCGAAGTAAGCATAAAAAAGATGCTTAAGGGATCACGATGCAGAACAGCGCTTTGAAAGCCTGGTTGGACTCTTCTTACCTCTCTGGCGCAAACCAGAGCTGGATAGAACAGCTCTATGAAGACTTCTTAACCGATCCTGACTCGGTTGACGCTAACTGGCGTTCGACGTTCCAGCAGTTACCTGGTACGGGAGTCAAACCGGATCAATTCCACTCTCAAACGCGTGAATATTTCCGCCGCCTGGCGAAAGACGCTTCACGTTACTCTTCAACGATCTCCGACCCTGACACCAATGTAAAGCAGGTTAAAGTCCTGCAGCTCATTAACGCATACCGCTTCCGTGGTCACCAGCATGCGAATCTCGATCCGCTGGGACTGTGGCAGCAAGATAAAGTGGCCGATCTGGATCCGTCTTTCCACGATCTGACCGAAGCAGACTTCCAGGAGACCTTCAACGTCGGTTCATTTGCCAGCGGCAAAGAAACCATGAAACTCGGCGAGCTGCTGGAAGCCCTCAAGCAAACCTACTGCGGCCCGATTGGTGCCGAGTATATGCACATTACCAGCACCGAAGAAAAACGCTGGATCCAACAGCGTATCGAGTCTGGTCGCGCGACTTTCAATAGCGAAGAGAAAAAACGCTTCTTAAGCGAACTGACCGCCGCTGAAGCCTTGAACGTTACCTCGGCGCAAAATTCCCTGGCGCAAAACGCTTCTCGCTGGAAGGCGGTGACGCGTTAATCCCGATGCTTAAAGAGATGATCCGCCACGCTGGCAACAGCGGCACCCGGGAAGTGGTTCTCGGGATGGCGCACCGTGGTCGTCTGAACGTGTTGGTGAACGTGCTGGGTAAAAAACCGCAAGACTTGTTCGACGAGTTTGCCGGTAAACATAAAGAACACCTCGGCACGGGTGACGTGAAATACCACATGGGCTTCTCGTCTGACTTCCAGACCGATGGCGGCCTGGTGCACCTGGCGCTGGCGTTTAACCCGTCTCACCTTGAGATTGTAAGCCCGGTCGTTATCGGCTCTGTTCGTGCCCGTCTGGACAGATTGATGAGCCGAGCAGCAACAAAGTGCTGCCAATTACCATCCACGGTGACGCCGCAGTGACCGGACAGGGCGTGGTTCAGGAAACCCTGAACATGTCGAAAGCGCGTGGTTATGAAGTTGGCGGTACGGTACGTATCGTTATCAACAACCAGGTTGGTTTCACCACCTCTAATCCGCTGGATGCCCGTTCTACGCCGTACTGTACTGATATCGGCAAGATGGTTCAGGCACCGATTTTCCACGTTAACGCGGACGATCCGGAAGCCGTTGCCTTTGTGACCCGTCTGGCGCTCGATTTCCGTAACACCTTTAAACGTGATGTCTTCATCGACCTGGTATGCTACCGCCGTCACGGCCACAACGAAGCCGACGAGCCGAGCGCAACCCAGCCGCTGATGTATCAGAAAATCAAAAAACATCCGACACCGCGCAAAATCTACGCTGACAAGCTGGAGCAGGAAAAAGTGGCGACGCTGGAAGATGCCACCGAGATGGTTAACCTGTACCGCGATGCGCTGGATGCTGGCGATTGCGTGGTAGCAGAGTGGCGTCCGATGAACATGCACTCTTTCACCTGGTCGCCGTACCTCAACCACGAATGGGACGAAGAGTACCCGAACAAAGTTGAGATGAAGCGCCTGCAGGAACTGGCTAAACGCAATCAGCACGGTGCCGGAAGCGGTTGAAATGCAGTCTCGCGTTGCCAAGATTTATGCGATCGCCAGGCGATGGCTGCCGGTGAGAAACTGTTCGACTGGGGCGGCGCGGAAAACCTCGCTTACGCCACGCTGGTTGACGAAGGCATTCCGGTTCGCCTGTCGGGTGAAGACTCCGGTCGCGGTACCTTCTTCCACCGCCACGCGGTGATCCACAACCAGTCTAACGGTTCCACTTACACGCCGCTGCAACACATCCATAACGGCCAGGGCGCGTTCCGTGTTTGGGACTCCGTACTGTCTGAAGAAGCAGTGCTGGCGTTTGAATACGGTTATGCCACCGCAGAACCACGCACCCTGACCATCTGGGAAGCGCAGTTCGGTGACTTCGCCAACGGTGCGCAGGTGGTTATCGACCAGTTCATCTCCTCTGGCGAGCAGAAATGGGGCCGGATGTGTGGTCTGGTGATGTTGCTGCCGCACGGTTACGAAGGGCAGGGGCCGGAGCACTCCTCCGCGCGTCTGGAACGTTATCTGCAACTTTGTGCTGAGCAAAACATGCAGGTTTGCGTACCGTCTACCCCCGGCACAGGTTTACCACATGCTGCGTCGTCAGGCGCTGCGCGGGATGCGTCGTCCGCTGGTCGTGATGTCGCCGAAATCCCTGCTGCGTCATCCGCTGGCGGTTTCCAGCCTCGAAGAACTGGCGAACGGCACCTTCCTGCCAGCCATCGGTGAAATCGACGAGCTTGATCCGAAGGGCGTGAAGCGCGTAGTAATGTGTTCTGGTAAGGTTTATTACGACCTGCTGGAACAGCGTCGTAAGAACAATCAACACGATGTCGCCATTGTGCGTATCGAGCAACTCTACCCGTTCCCGCATAAAGCGATGCAGGAAGTGTTGCAGCAGTTTGCTCACGTCAAGGATTTTGTCTGGTGCCAGGAAGAGCCGCTCAACCAGGCGCATGGTACTGCAGCCAGCATCATTTCCGTGAAGTGATTCCGTTTGGGGCTTCTCTGCGTTATGCAGGCCGCCCGGCCTCCGCCTCTCCGGCGGTAGGGTATATGTCCGTTCACCAGAAACAGCAACAAGATCTGGTTAATGACGCGCTGAACGTCGAATAAATAAAGGATACACAATGAGTAGCGTAGATATTCTGGTCCCTGACCTGCCTGAATCCGTAGCCGATGCCACCGTCGCAACCTGGCATAAAAAACCCGGCGACGCAGTCGTACGTGATGAAGTGCTGGTAGAAATCGAAACTGACAAAGTGGTACTGGAAGTACCGGCATCAGCAGACGGCATTCTGGATGCGGTTCTGGAAGATGAAGGTACAACGGTAACGTCTCGTCAGATCCTTGGTCGCCTGCGTGAAGGCAACAGCGCCGGTAAAGAAACCAGCGCCAAATCTGAAGAGAAAGCGTCCACTCCGGCGCAACGCCAGCAGGCGTCTCTGGAAGAGCAAAACAACGATGCGTTAAGCCCGGCGATCCGTCGCCTGCTGGCTGAACACAATCTCGACGCCAGCGCCATTAAAGGCACCGGTGTGGTGGTCGTCTGACTCGTGAAGATGTGGAAAAACATCTGGCGAAAGCCCCGGCGAAAGAGTCTGCTCCGGCAGCGGCTGATCCGGCGGCGCAACCGGCTCTGGCTGCACGTAGTGAAAAACGTGTCCCGATGACTCGCCTGCGTAAGCGTGTGGCAGAGCGTCTGCTGGAAGCGAAAAACTCCACCGCCATGCTGACCACGTTCAACGAAGTCAACATGAAGCCGATTATGGATCTGCGTAAGCAGTACGGTGAAGCGTTTGAAAAACGCCACGGCATCCGTCTGGGCTTTATGTCCTTCTACGTGAAAGCGGTGGTTGAAGCCCTGAAACGTTACCCGGAAGTGAACGCGTCTATCGACGGCGATGACGTGGTTTACCACAACTATTTCGACGTCAGCATGGCGGTTTCTACGCCGCGCGGCCTGGTGACACCGGTACTGCGTGATGTCGATACCTCGGCATGGCAGACATCGAGAAGAAAATCAAAGAGCTGGCAGTCAAAGGCCGTGACGGCAAGCTGACCGTTGAAGATCTGACCGGTGGTAACTTCACCATCACCAACGGTGGTGTGTTCGGTTCCCTGATGTCTACGCCGATCATCAACCGCCGCAGAGCGCAATTCTGGGTATGCACGCTATCAAAGATCGTCCGATGGCGGTGAATGGTCAGGTTGAGATCCTGCCGATGATGTACCTGGCGCTGTCCTACGATCACCGTCTGATCGATGGTCGCGAATCCGTGGGCTTCCTGGTAACGATCAAAGAGTTGCTGGAAGATCCGACGCGTCTGCTGCTGGACGTGTAGTAGTTTAAGCTTCACCTGCACTGTAGACCGACGTGGATAGGGTGTCGGTCTACGGTTTAAAAGATAACGATTACTGAAGGATGGACAGAACACATGAACTTACATGAATATCAGGCAAAACAACTTTTTGCCCGCTATGGCTTACCAGCACCGGTGGGTTATGCCTGTACTACTCCGCGCGAAGCAGAAGAAGCCGCTTCAAAAATCGGTGCCGGCCGTGGGTAGTGAAATGTCAGGTTCACGCTGGTGGCCGCGGTAAAGCGGGCGGTGTGAAAGTTGTAAACAGCAAAGAAGACATCCGTGCTTTTGCAGAAAACTGGCTCGGCAAGCGTCTGGTAACGTATCAAACAGATGCCAATGGCCAACCGGTTAACCAGATTCTGGTTGAAGCAGCGACCGATATCGCTAAAGAGCTGTATCTCGGTGCCGTTGTAGACCGTAGTTCCCGTCGCGTGGTCTTTATGGCCTCCACCGAAGGCGGCGTGGAAATCGAAAAAGTGGCGGAAGAAACTCCGCACCTGATCCATAAAGTTGCGCTTGATCCGCTGACAGGCCCGATGCCGTATCAGGGACGCGAGCTGGCGTTCAAACTGGGTCTGGAAGGTAAACTGGTTCAGCAGTTCACCAAAATCTTCATGGGCCTGGCGACCATTTTCCTGGAGCGCGACCTGGCGTTGATCGAAATCAACCGCTGGTCATCACCAAACAGGGCGATCTGATTTGCCTCGACGGCAAACTGGGCGCTGACGGCAACGCACTGTTCCGCCAGCCTGATCTGCGCGAAATGCGTGACCAGTCGCAGGAAGATCCGCGTGAAGCACAGGCTGCACAGTGGGAACTGAACTACGTTGCGCTGGACGGTAACATCGGTTGTATGGTTAACGGCGCAGGTCTGGCGATGGGTACGATGGACATCGTTAAACTGCACGGCGGCGAACCGGCTAACTTCCTTGACGTTGGCGGCGGCGCAACCAAAGAACGTGTAACCGAAGCGTTCAAAATCATCCTCTCTGACGACAAAGTGAAAGCCGTTCTGGTTAACATCTTCGGCGGTATCGTTCGTTGCGACCTGATCGCTGACGGTATCATCGGCGCGGTAGCAGAAGTGGGTGTTAACGTACCGGTCGTGGTACGTCTGGAAGGTAACAACGCCGAACTCGGCGCGAAGAAACTGGCTGACAGCGGCCTGAATATTATTGCAGCAAAAGGTCTGACGGATGCAGCTCAGCAGGTTGTTGCCGCAGTGGAGGGGAAATAATGTCCATTTTAATTGATAAAACACCAAGGTTATCTGCCAGGCTTACTGGTAGCCAGGGGACGTTTCCACTCAGAACAGGCCATTGCATACGGCACTAAAATGGTTGGCGGCGTAACCCCAGGTAAAGGCGGTACTACCCACCTCGGCCTGCCGGTGTTCAACACCGTGCGTGAAGCTGTTGCTGCTACTGCGCTACCGCTTCTGTTATCTACGTACAGCACCGTTCTGCAAAGACTCCATTCTGGAAGCTATTGATGCAGGCATCAAACTGATTATCACCATCACTGAAGGCATCCCGACGCTGGATATGCTGACTGTGAAAGTGAAACTGGACGAAGCCGGCGTTCGTATGATCGGCCCGAACTGCCCGGGCGTATCACTCCGGGTGAATGCAAAATCGGTATCCAGCCGGGTCACATTCACAAACCGGGTAAAGTGGGTATCGTTTCCCGTTCCGGTACACTGACCTATGAAGCGGTTAAACAGACCACGGATTACGGTTTCGGTCAGTCGACCTGTGTTGGTATCGGCGGTGACCCGATCCCTGGCTCTAACTTTATCGACATTCTCGAAAATGTTCGAAAAAAGATCCGCAGACCGAAGCGATCGTAATGATCGGTGAGATCGGCGGTAGCGCTGAAGAAGAAGCGGCAGCGTACATCAAAGAGCATGTTACCAAGCCAGTTGTGGGTTACATCGCTGGTGTGACTGCGCCGAAAGGCAAACGTATGGGCACGCGGGTGCCATCATTGCCGGTGGGAAAGGGACTGCGGATGAGAAATTTGCTGCTCTGGAAGCCGCAGGCGTGAAAACCGTTCGCAGCCTGGCGGATATCGGTGAAGCACTGAAAACTGTTCTGAAATAAATATCTGTAATAAGAAATAGCCCTCGCCGCTTCCCTCTACAGGAATGGCGAAGGGCTGTCGGTTTCGACATGGTTGGCCATCGTATGATGGCCTTTTTTGTGCTTATCGCGATGATTTTCGTTGCGCTATCAGGGTAAATTTATAGTCATCGGTATTAAAAGCGTTGCGGCTATATTCAAACACCCGACCATCAACTAAATATCCACGCGATACTTTTTCAAGAATCGGCTTTGCCTGGCTGATATTAAGCAGACGGCTCATCTCTTCGGTTGGCATCAGAGGAATGATTTCCTGTTCGCTTACGATCGATTAACCATTTTCTTCACTTCTTCAATAAAGTGATATTTTGAATTTTCCATGACCTGCCAGGTGAGATCCGGAACAACGCAAGCGGCATCCAGGTTTCTTCCAGCGCCATTGGCTTTTGCTTGCGATAGCGCACGCGCTTCACATGCCACACACGATCCTGCGCGGTGATTTGTAGCTGTTGCTGAAGAAAATCGTCAGCCGGAATCACTTCAAATATCAGGACTTCACTGTGTGTATCGACGTGACGGTCCGACAGTTTTTCATCAAAACTGGTTAACTGAAAAATATCGTAATTGACCCGCTCTTCTTTGACGTAAGTCCCGCTGCCCTGAATGCTTTCGAGGATCTGTTGCTCGACTAACTGGCGCAAAGCCTGACGCACCGTAACCCGCTGACGCCAAACTCTGTTTGTAATGCCGATTCGGTAGGTAACGCATCGCCAGGTTTAAGCTCGCCACGCGCAATTTGTTCACGAATGCGATCGGCAATCTGCCGGTATAAGGCTTGTGTCCCATTTTTAGTATCTCATTAATACGAATTTAGCCATTATGCCCGATAAATTCATCCTGTAAATAATACAAATACAATACAAATAATTTCAATCAAGTGAAATTGATCACATAATGGTATTGTTTTATCGGGCACACTGGCGCGACTATAAAAACGATCAAGTGAGGATCATGATGAATCTGACGACTCTGACCCACCGCGATGCGTTGTGTCTGAATGCGCGCTTTACCAGCCGTGAAGAGGCCATCCACGCGTTGACTCACGTCTTGCTGCTCTGGGGAAAATTTCCAGTACTGAGCAATTTCTGGAAGAAGTGTATCGCCGTGAAGCCTTGGCCCGACCGCTTAGGTGAAGGTTGGCTGTGCCGCATGGCAAAACTGCTGCGGTAAAAGAAGCGGCGTTTGCGGTCGCCACACTCAGCGAGCCGCTTCAGTGGGAAGGCGTTGATGGCCCGGAAGCGGTTGATTTAGTGG
>ENA-OQER01001019-OQER01001019.1-human-gut-metagenome-genome-assembly--contig:-NODE-1019-length-14468-cov-5.714664_pt1 | contig 14468 bp, 20 predicted proteins | sample MGYA00242797_ERZ504639 | MGnify/ENA primary metagenome ERZ504639 (study PRJEB26092, sample SAMD00036306) | human gut metagenome | host: Homo sapiens | study: EMG produced TPA metagenomics assembly of...
AAATGCACTATAAAGACATCTATTATGAAGAAGCAGAAAAACAGAATAAGGAAGTGCAGAAGTTAAAGCACGATATGAAACATAAATTGCATGAACTGTATCATCTGGTGGAAAATAGTGATGGGCAGGAACTTTCAGAGAAAATCGGTGCGATGTGCATGGAATTTGAGCAGATAGATGAAAAGCAGTATTCTGATAATCCAATCGTAGATTCTGTGCTCCGCATTAAATTTGGCAGGGCAAAGGCAAGGGGAATAAAAGTAGAAACATCTATTCGTATTCCAAAGCAGATGCAGCTTGATCACGGGGATATAGGTGTATTGTATGGAAATCTTGTGGATAATGCGGTAGAAGCCTGCATCAAGGTGCCGGAGGGACAGCGTTTTGTAAAGATTGAAAATAAGTACCAGTCCGGGATTTTGCTTCTTATAATAACAAACAGCAAAACAGGAAAGAAAAATAAAAGCCTGAAAACAACCAAGAAAGATAATATCAGACATGGGCATGGTGTTCAGAGTGTTCGTAAAGTGGTAGAAAAATACAATGGAACGGTCAGTTTTACAGATAAAGGGGATATATTTGAGGTTTCTGCAATGCTCTATGGAATTGAAGTGAAGGAATAAATGCAAAGCGTTACACTTAAATGTCAATCTGTTACACTTTGACGGATTTTCCTGTAAAGTATGATATAGTGCATTCATCAAATGAAAAGGAGGACATACATATATGTCAAAATTAAGAAGATTGATGAACCGACTCAGTCATGGAGCATTAAGCAGCGTGGCAGCACTTGCCCTTACGGTAACTGCAACAAATATGAACCGTTGCTGCTGGTTTATTTTCGGACAGGACAAGTTACCGGATAATGCGAAAAAACTTAGAAAATTTTAAGGTGGTAACAGGGTATGATTGCTAAATTTGCAAAGAAGATAAATGAAATATTGATACAAAAGGGGATTGTGCAAAAAGAGGATGCAGAACTGTACCAATATGGGATAGAAAATGGCATTGTTGTTGCAGGAAACCTTTTGGCTTCTGGAATATTTGGCATTGTGACGGGGAGACCGGGACTTGTTCTGGTCTTCCTGTTATTTTATGCCTCGTTGAGAAGCTATAGTGGGGGCAGCCACTGTAAGAGTAGAATCGGCTGTTTTTTGATATCAATGGCAATTCTTTCAATCCCGGTTTATACACATGAGTTTGTAATGAACAATGTCCCGGCAACTGTAATTTTGATGATTGGAATTGCGGCAGTGGTTGTAATCCTTATTTTAAGCCCGGTGGAGAGCATCAACAAGCCGCTTGATGATGAAGAGAAAAAGTATTATGCAAGAGTAACGCATTGTATCGTAGCATTGCAGGTATGTGTTCTTATCATTTTGTTCTGTTTGGGAGTAAAGGATTATTTTTATGCAGGATATAGCAGTATTGTTCTGGTGGCGGTGTTTATGGTTATGGGGAAGGTTATAATGAAAAGATATATATAACAATACTCTGTGTGTGAACCTACATGATGAAATCAAAAGTTATATAATATTCCTGATTCTGCTCCAAAATTCCCAATTCTGCAATAACACTTGAACTTTACTGCAAGACACGGATAATAACTATGGGATAATATATGAAAAAATTGATGACCTGCCGATATACACACAGAGTAGACTATGATATGAGGAGGTGAATGCAATGTTATCAATAGCAATATGCGATGATGAAGAATATTTCCGAATAACCGAAAAGCAGCTTATATTAAAATATATGGCAGGGAAAAACTGCGAATGTATGATTGACATGTATGAGTCTGGAAAAGAATTATTAGCATTAAAGTCAGCAATTTCCCAATATCATATTATTTTTCTTGATGTGAATATGGAAGAAATTGATGGAATAGAGACAGCAAAGGAAATACGGAAAATCACGAAAGATGTTTTTATTGTTTTTGTGACGGCTTTTATTACATATGCGTTGGAAGGATACAAGGTGGATGCAGTAAGGTATCTCATAAAGGATCATGAAAGCCTTGAAAAAGCAATGACAGAGTGTATGGATACAATCCTTGAAAAAATGGATTATGAAGAAAACGAAATGACTTTTGATTTTCAGGAGGGGAAAACAACAATCAGTCTGGAAAACCTTATTTATGTAGAAAGCAATCTGCATCGACTAGTATTTTATATGGCGGGTGAAGATGCAGTTCATTATACAATATATACGAAACTGGATGATGTAGCAGAATCACTGCAGAATAAAGGCTTTTGCCGGATTCATAAAAGTTATCTGGTAAATCTGAAATATGTAAAAAGTGTGGAGCGTTACAGGGCTGTGCTTTCAAATGGAAAAAGTCTTGCAATATCAAAGGCGAGATTTTTAGATACAAGAAACGAATTTGCTTGTTACAGAGGTGAAATTTAATGGAAATGCATATTTTTGGAGTGCTGTATACAGTGCTTTTTGTAATATTGTGTGTGATGTTTATCGGGACTTTTTCAGAAAAAAGAGACCTGTCGGGTAAATGGTGTCGCTATGCTGTCATCGGAGCTATGATTTTGGCAGACTACTTTATTTCCGTAAAACTGGATGGTGACATTATACTGAAAGAAATAGCAATCATTGTGACTGGAACGCTTTTTATGTGTTTGTGTTTCAGACAGCGGTGGATAAAAACAGCAATCTTTGTTTTGTTATATCAGGGAATCTGTTTTGTGACGGATTATATTTCTATTATAATGCTGTCTAAATGTTTTCCGACAATTACGATGGAACGTTTATCGGAACCACTGATAAATGCAATGCTAGGAATTTTAAGCCAGATGCTGCAGGTCTGTTTTATTATGGTGCTGCGAAGATATGTTGTAAAAAAATCCTCGGAAATGCTTACCACATTAGAATGGGTAAGATTTACAATCTTTCCGATTTATACAATCATTGTCCTGATTGCACTTCTGACAAATTTTGAAATTCCGGAAAGTGATCATCAGAAAAATATATTGATCTGTATCGCGTTTGGGTTGCTGGTGATGAATATTATTGTTTTTTGCCTGATCAATGATATATTGAAGCGGGAAGTACAGATAACAGAGAACCGCTTATTGCTGGAGCGGGTTAAAAATGAAACCGGAATGTACCGGACGATTTCAGAAAATTATGATAAACAGAAAAAAAGAGAACATGAGTATAAAAACCAGCTTGCACTCATTGCAGCGTTAGCCAGTGAAAACAGAGTAGACGAGATCAATCATTATCTGAAGCAATACATCATGAAATCATGCAGCACACAGATTTCATTGATACAAATAATGTAATTGTCAATGCAATATTAAACTCAAAGTATCAGGAGACAAGGGAAAAAGGCATTGTATTTGTTGTAAAGGTAAATGACCTGTCGGATTTGAGAATAAAAGATGAGGATATTGTTCTGATATTGTCAAATTTATTAAATAATGCGATAGAAGCATGTGAGCAGTGCGAAAAACCAATCATAAAAATGAAATTTGTAAAAGAAGAACATCAGATTGTCCTGTCTGTTGCAAATACATTTTCAGTCACCCCGGTAATCGTTGGGAAAAGATACATAACAACAAAAACTAAGGAAGCAGACAGACATGGGATCGGACTGGAAAATATAAAGGAAACCGTTGGAAAATATGACGGTTCCTGCGTGATAAAACATGATGATGATAATTTTAAGGTTGCAATTTTAATACATAATCAGGAAAAGTAGATGCGATTTATAGTTGTATCTACTTTTTTTATTTCCAATTCTGCTTTAAAATTTCCAATTCTGCAATGGATATACAGAATTAGACAGGAAATGACGAATAAAAAGATAAAGTGAACTGGAGATGATGAAGTCATGACAGAATATATTGCAAATATGTTGACAAAGAACATGTATATGGATGGTCTGATTAAAGAAAGCGAAGAGAGTATTTATTCATATTCCATACAACTTATTGTTGAAAAGATAATAGGATTTTCGGCTATTTATATGATAGCGTTATTTCAAGGATATTTTTTTGAAACTGTTTTTATTTACTATATCTTTATCAAATTTAAGAAAGTGCACAGGTGGGTATCATGCAAACAGTTTTAGAAGCTGTTTTATTGGAACGGTAAGTATTTATCTTATATATATAAAATTGATATACCCATATCTTCTTAATAATATGAAGATAAATATGATTATTTTTCTTGTATCGGCAATGGCTATTTTTGTATTAGGAGCAGTAAATCATCCTGGCATGGATTGGAATAAGGAAGAATTCGAGGAAAATAAGAAACTTGCCAGAATAACAGTATTTGTGGAATTGCTAGTTGTTATTGCACTTACATATCTTGGAATGGTAGAAAAATATATTCTGTTTATGAGCTTTGGAATGATTTTATGTGCAATTTTATTAACACTGGGAAAAATAACGGGACAGGAGGTGAAATGTGATGAGTAATAATATTAAGAAAGAGTTATTAGCTTAATGCAAAAAGCTGTAAAACTTGAGGTAGAGAAGAATGGAAATGAAGCTTCTCGCTATTGCCCGGTTATTTTGCATCAGCCTAAAAGACCTAAAAAACTGAAATAGGTAATGAAAATATTACTGTGTAAATGGAAGGAGAGAAAAGATAATGAAATTAAAAAACAAAGTAGCCATGTTGTTGGCATTGAAGCGTAGAAGTATGTAGGAGGTTGAGATGATGCAATCAATATCAAGTTATATTAATCCCAATACAAGAGCACTTACATCTAATTATAAAAATACAGTTATTAAAGATAAGGAAGCATATAATGGGGCGATGTCGCAGCACTTACTAAATCCGGTAGAGGATCTGGCACAAGCGTTAAAAACACCAATAAAATTGGCGAAGGGTGCTTCACTTAGCAGACAGAATAATTCTGTTAATATTGCAGAAGGACAAAGTATTCGTGTTAATGGAGGTCATGTGCTTACGGTTACGGCGCATGGAGTAGAGGTATCTGGTGGAGATAATCCGTATGATACAGAATCCTATGTAAAAGCATAAAGAATGGCAGGTGCATTGGCATCAATGCTACGAAATGCAGGTGGGACAATGACTACTGTAGCACATTCAAAGGAGGAATATGCCCAGTACATAGAAGGAATTACAGATGTTATGTCTTATCTGGGTATAGACACTTCTAAAGATTTTACGGTCAATGGAATGAAATATAGCAAAAATAAAGATGGCTGGTATGAGTCAGAAGCGAATAGTGAGGCGCAGACGGCATATGAACAGTTAAAAGCGAATAACAGAACCTATCAGTTTGCAGACGAAAAAACCAAAAAACAGATTGCTTATATTAGTGATTATTACCTTCAAACAGTACCGGAGAGTGTAAAAGCGGCGTGGCAGGAAACATTAGAAGAAACGGGGGTTAATCCATTTCAGACTGATTTATCCAGTACATTAACGCAGCTATCTGTGGAGCAGGATTTTCAGACAGGTGGTAATGACAATATTTTTGGAGAAACGAAAGAAAGTTGTTTGGCAGCTATCAACAAAATATTGGAGAGAATAGAAAATCCATTGGCAACAATGACAGAGGAAAGGACAGCATATCTGCAACAGGAAAAAGAATTTTATACAGTGTTGGCATCTAAAATAGGAGAATAATTTTATGCATGATGCAAAAATGATATTGAAATTGGAGGAATAGAAGTATGCACATTGGTTCTGGTCTAAATACGGTATCTTCAATGTACCGCCAACAAAAAGGCAATAATATGAAAGCCCCTGCATCTGCGGAAAAGACATTTTATACGGCTGAAACACCAAAGGTATACCAGATATTCACAACAGATAATATGTTGTGGACAGGAGGTAATGGTACAGGTCTTTCTTATTGTCTTAAATATGCGGATGATTCGACGGATGAAAATCCTGTGGTGTTAGCGAAAGGTGTGGATGAAAACGGGAAAGAGTTTGAGCAAAGAATTTATATCAATGATGTTAATCCATCAAATGCTACAGTAGTCGAAATGCGTGCATTGGAGGCACATTACAAAGTGGAAAAGCAGGGAGGTTTCACGTCTCTGCCGCTTGAAGCTGGTAATATGGGACTTAACGACAGAAGAGATTTTATCGCAATGTTCAAAAAAAGCATAGAAGATTTAAACAAATTGGGAAGGTTTGACTTATCGTTGCTTTGGACGAAAAGTATGGATACATATCTTAATTTGCCAAATGCAAATAGTAAGTATAAATAGTGCTTAGTCATTTGAACATAGGAAAAAAGAGAACTTGGATTACATATCATATTGAGGCTGAGAGAAATCTAATAGGTGACATAGTCGGAAGAACTCCGAATAATGAAGAAAAAATGTGGAAAATAAAATGAAAAAAGTTTATCGATAGGGTTTCAGTATGATTTACATGATACAGATTATAAGACTTATATAAGGCAGGGGGATAATATGGTTACTGTAAATAATTCTGACTATTATAATAACATTCCAGCGGGCAGGGATTTAAACAATCTGCCCAATACTTCCAGCGCTGGTACAACTGTAGGATATCAATATGATGGACTTACAGAGGAGGATCGTTTCGTACAAAAAGTTTTGCGGGAGCATTATGATAAAATGTACAAAGAAAATATGTCGCATTCTGATCCAATGGTACTATGTCATATCGAAATATTGTGATGTGACTTCACCTAACTTTTGCTCATATATGACAGAAGACCAGCGTTCCATAGCTTACCGTACAGAGAAAAGAATGTTACAATCCGGAGGAAAACCTGTGGGTGGATTTGCACGGTATGATTATGCATTAAGGAATTACAAGGATGTATATACAGGTGGTTCAAGAAGTGTTGGTTATGTACGCAATACTGACAGGGAAAACAGTATGCCAGAAGTGTTGTAAATCAGCAAATTTCAAATCTACTTTCAAGAATGGGATATCAATATCAAAACAGGCAGATTGGTATTTTCTATTGACCCATATACATATCAACTAACGGTGTCGGGAAATGCAGATAGAGATACATTATCGCAGATAGAAACATTACTGAATGAAGGGGATAATGCGAAAAATATATGGACACATGCGTGGATTTGTATGCATGATGCAGACAATGAAATTGTTAATTCGCAAGCAAATATGAAAAAGGCGAACCAATATTCTTTATGGCATGAAGTGTATGAGACAACAGGGTATGATGCACGCAATGCGACATATAGAAATGGTACTTTTATTGCAGAGGATGGCACAGATTTACTTGTCTTGTTTAAGGAAAAGGCTAAAAATGGCGCAGGGTATGAACTTTATTCTAATAGATGGTTGGAATATGCTAAGAATGGATGGAAAAGAGAAAATGATTTAGTATTGAAAATAGGATTTGACAGCAGTGGATTGTATGATATAGGGCAGGAAAAAGGATATGGAGCAGCACAGAATATGTGGATGAAAGGTGTTAGCCAAAGTATGTTTGAAGCTAGAGTGTAATCAATATTATATTGATTCTGAGAGAAATCCAACAGGTGGCATAGTTGGAAGGACTCCGAATAATGAAAGGAGATATGTTAATATGGCAGTTACAGGAATAGGAACTTATGCGTCATATACGAATAGTTATGGCAATACACAAAATGCTGGAAACAAAACGGGCAGGACATATAAGAATGCCCATGAATATAAGAACTATTTAACACAAAAATACGATTGTTTACGAAGCAGGGATTATTCCGTAAATATAAACAGTTCTCTTTTGTCAAAGGCTATGGGAGATGAAAAGACAAAACAATGGTTGGAGTATAATCTATCTTTAATACCGGAAAGTATCGAAAAATTGAAAGCCGCTCAAAGTGCTCGTGGCTGTAAGGTACTGAGTGTAACGGATACAATAAATGGATATGATAGCATAACAGAAGAAGTACTGGTAACAGATGAGGTTGATCCGGGAACAGAAAAAGCAAGGAAAGAACTTGAAGAAAGACTCGAGAAAAGGAAAGAGGAAAAGAGAGCAGAGGAAAAGAAAAGAAGTTCAAAAGATTTAGTGTCCGATTCAGATAATGAACTAAGAATATATAGTTTTGATCAAAAGATATAGTGATGCAATTAGCATTTCTATATAAAAAAGCAAGGAAGGAGGGAAACATAATGAAGCTTGGAAAGAAGAATGCAATGGAAACGGGTACATTTATGGCATATGCTTGTTCATGCAATTGCTGGTGTGCTTGTACTTGTAACAACTGCCAGAGTATTGGAAGTGCAAATGGAAAACAGGTAGCATCTAATACTCAGACTTCAACTACGCAAGTTAAAAGCAAAGGTTCTTTATTGTTACTTGCTTAGAACATGAATTATTTCAACAAGGTAGGGCTTTACTGTGTTCAGTAAGCCTGCTGCACTATTTACGCAAGGAGAAGTATATATGACTAAATCAAAACCTAATATACATATTTTAGAACTATACAACAGGTATTATATGTATGATGCTGGAACAAACGCTATATTTTCTATTACAAAAGAAATGTGTAGGTTTCTTATGGCTATTTTGAATAGTAATGGAGAAATCGAAGTTGGTGATGAATTAAAAGAAGAAATTGAATATTTAAAAGAATCAGGCTGCCTGAAACCGGTTGATGAAAAAATAGTCGTTGAACATGGGGAAATATCTTTATTGGAAAGTTTATATGAAAATAATTTAAATACCATTATTTTGCAGGTTACACAAAACTGCAACTTGAGATGTCAATATTGTGTTTATTCAGGAAGTTATATAAACAGAGTACATAACAATAAGAGAATGTCAGTCGAAGTTGCTAAGCAGGCTATTGATTTTTTGGTAAAACATTCAGAAAATAGCAAAGAAATATCCATTGGATTTTATGGTGGAGAGCCATTGCTGGAAGTTCCATTGATAAGAGAAGTGGTAGATTATGCAGAGGGGGTGTTTAGTGGGAAAAAACTTCTTTTTAATATGACGACAAATGCCACTTTATTAAATATCGAAACGGCAAAGTATCTTTATGAGAAAAAATTTAATGTTACAATAAGTTTAGACGGACCAAAAGCAACACATGACAGTAATCGTATATTCGCTAACAGCAATAAAGGGACATTTGATGCGGTAATGCAGAATTTGGAATTGATAAGGAAAGAATTACCGGGATTTATAAAAAATATAGGATTTAATGCTGTGATAGATTTAAAGCAAAATGTGGCTTGTTCAAGTGAATTTTTTTTGAATTATGAAACTGTTAAGGGAATAAATGTGGCTTCAAATTATATAAATCCGATTAGCAAGAAGGATGAAGAGCCGATTAATCCTGAACTAATAGCTATATCATATTATGAAATATTTAAAACATATTTATATGCTTGCAATAAGGAAATTTTTTCGAATTATAAGCCTACTTTATATAGTAGCGAAGTAGCATCGTTGAAGCAAATTGTTAAAGATAGATTTGTCGGATTGCAAACATATCAGGGGAAAATCAGTCCGGGAGGACAATGTCTGCCAGGTATACAGCGTTTCTTTGTTACAGTGGATGGAAAATTTTTCCCATGTGAAAGAGTAGATGAGGAATCAAGTGAATTATGTATAGGTGATCTAAAAAATGGATTTGATTTAGAAAATGCCAAAAAAATTTTGAATGTGGCGAAGATAACGGAAAAAGAATGCAGGGAATGTTGGTGCTACAAAATGTGTTCTCAATGTGTGGCAAAAGCTGGCGAGAATGGAAAGATAGAAGCAGCCAATCGTTTGAAATGGTGCAAACAATCGAGGAAAAATGCAGAAGAATACATAAAAATTATATTGTCCTAAAAAATTTTGGCTGTAAATTTGAGGAAGGAGAAGCGTAAGAGATGAATGTTGTTATTTATCCATATTCGATTGAACATAGCTATATTAAAAAGTATAAAAAATTATTTAGATACAATATTATCTATTTTATGTGTTATGGTAATATTTTACCGATAAGTCATCAAAATGATAATGATGATTACTGTACTTTTACTGATTTGGTGGACGGAAAAATTAGTTTTGATGATTTTGACACTTTTTGTATTATTGACAAAGTTCCAGATGAAAATGAGTTATATAAAATAGTGGAATTTGTATGTTCTAATGGAAAAAATATCATATGCGTAGAAGAAGAATATCTTGATCAGATTGAAAAAATTTGCAAGAGGTACAATGTGAAATTGTTGCAATGCAATTATGAAACAATAGAAATACCTGAAAAAAAATGGAACTATGATTCAGAGATAATAGGGATTGATATACCGGTTGTTGCAGTAATGGGAATTGGTCAGAATGTGCAAAAATTTGATTTACAACTGTATCTTAGAAGTAGATTTATTGACAAGGGCTATAAAGTAAGTCAGATAGGGACGAAAAAAATAAGTGGACTGTTTGGTTTACATCCATTGCCAGACTTTTTATTTAATACACAATATTCAGATGTTGATAAAGTGTATGCGTTTAACAGAGTTATGAAGGATGTTTCTATGCAGGAAAAGCCAGATGTTATTCTGTTAGGAATTCCAGACTCATTACTTCCATTAAATAATAAGCATCGTTTTAGCTTTGGATTGTATGCGTATGAAATATTTAATGCGGTTCAACCAGATTTTGTCATAACATCGCTGATGGCTAATAATGGATATAATGATGAATTTTATTCTGAAATTTCAAAAATGGCAAAGTATAAATATAATGTAAATATAGATGCTTATTTTGTTTCACAATTTTGTCCGTTGTCTAATTCAATCTGGTCAGAAAAATTGAGTTATGTATATTTGTCGCGGATGGAACTTCCTAAAACAGAGTATAAGGTTTATACAACCAGCGACTTAAATAATGATATTTTATTCAAACAGGCAGAAAAAAAGTTATTATTATATGGAAAATATGAACAGTATTAAAGGAGAAAGTGATGGAAAAGGAAGCAATAGAAAAATGGATTGAAGAATATGTTGAAAATACAATCCATATCACAGTGGATAAAAAAATCAGTTTGCTTGATCCGAGAAATGGAATGTTACCAAGAGATTTATTACAGCTTTATTTTGCTGTTGAGAGTTATTTTGGAATAAAATTTGAAGAACGAAATGTCATAGATGAAAGATTTGATTATTTATGCAATATGGTTGATGCAATACAGGAAAAATTAAAAAAGATTAGAACTGAGATAAATACCTATGAATAAATTAAAGATTGCAGTATTGGATAATGGTGCAGATGAAAAATACTTGCATTATGTGGGCTGCCCGATATAATTCAGCAGAACAAAGGAAATATCAGTGATGAGGAGGATTTGTTTCTGCATGGGACAAATTGTGCCATGATCATAGGCTTAATTGTGCCGACGCAGAATTATACAGTTATAAACTGCTTGATAATACAGGAAAAGGAAATGTGGATGATCTGAAATCAGCGTTTGACTGGTGTCTGATGAACAATATAAGACTTGTCAATCTGAGTTTTGGAACTACACATTTTAAGGACAAAGGAATAATTCGGCAGTTGGTAAATCAATATGCCAATAAGGGACTTATCATAATTGCGGCAACTGCTAACAGTGGGTATACGGCTTTCCCGGCATCCTTTTCAAATGTTATCGGAGTAAAAGCAAAAGATACATTTAACATTGATGCGGAAGGTTTGCGGGATAAAGGTGTGGATTTTGCAGCTCCATCGGAACACAAAATCTGGTTTGGAGGAAACGATATAACGCTTCAGAAAAGTAACAGCTATGCGGCACCTTATGTAACAGCAATGGCTGGAAGGTTAATGATGGAACAGTCATGGATCAATAATGTATGGCAGATTAAGAAGCATTTATACCAGAAATTCAGGGGAAAATGTGTACAATATATTCCGGATTGGATAGAAAAAGGATGGATTGCCGGAAAGGTATTAAAGAGTAAGGCAGAGGTTTATTTTGAGGTAGCTGCAAAGGAAGAAGCAGACACTGTAATTTTGTATGATAAAAATGAGTTTAATGAATACAGGGAGAAGCACATTGTGTATCTTGGCAATGAAATAGCAGAGCAGCCGGATACACAGTGCTTTTTCTGGAGCAGAAGAAACAGAAAAGAACAGATCTTATGTTCAAGGATAAAGAAGGAGAGCATCAATATACCTGTCATACTTATAAAAAGTGATAAAGAGCAGGATCAGATATGGTGGCTTACGGAATTAAGAAAGTGTTTTGAAGCAGAGGGCTATAATGCGTATGCTATTTCCACTGAACAGGAGAGCGTATTGTATGATTTAGAATATATCCCTTTTGCTGTTGATGAAGATATAAGTAATAAGATTGGTGATTTCCTGTATTGGCAGACTTATTACAACCAGTCTGATTTGATTATTTGTGGAATACAGGAAAAAGAAAGCATCGGTGTGGAAGCCGATATATTTGTAAGAATAGAAAATGGGAAGAAGCAGACAGGAATACAAATTTATTGCGACAAAATAAAAAAGACACAGATGTGTTTTGGAACCCTCGGAGAGCAGCAGATAAAGAAAGTATATGATTGTTTGCTTACAATCCTGACGGAGGATGAAGATGAGGAATAAAGAAGCAGTAAAGAAACTGCTGGGGCTGCTAAAGGATTATAGAAAAATAATTGCACTGATTATTGCATGTCTGCTCATTTCAACGGGATTGAATATGTGTATTCCGTTATTAAACCGAGGGATTATGGACTATGGTTTCATAGGCGGAGACAAAGAACTGCTTATAAAACAGGTAATATGCTCATTGCTTATTTATATGATTATAGCAGTTATAGATATTATAAAAGAAAAGAAACGGGTAGATATATCTGCGAATATACAATATTCTTTATCGGAACAGTCGTTTAAGCATCTGATGAAAATAAAAGCGGATTATTTCACCAATAGAAATTATGCGGAAATCCTAAATAACATAAATGTGGATATAGGCAACATGACTTCTATTGCAGATGAGGGTGTGTTTTTTGTCGTCACCCAGGCATTCAGCATGGTAGGTGGAATCATCGGGCTTTTTATCCTGGATTACAGAATGACACTCATGGTACTTCTTTTTATTCCGGTAAAAGCGGTTATTATGAAGCATTTTGCAAAGAAGCGAAAAAGAATCATGGACGAGTTTATTACAGAAAGCGAGAAATATGCCGGATGGTTTGGAGACACTGTTGGCGGTGTAAGGGAAGTAAAGCTTTTTGGAATACTGGAAAATAAGAGAGCCGAATTTGCTGACAGACAGCTTTCTGTAATCAATAAACAGAAAAAGATGAATATGCTTGCCCAGTGGAACGGCATAACGGATAACATTATCGTACATCTGCTGACCAGCCTGATATATATTATTGGTGCAAATCTTGTTTTTGATATGCAGCTTTCAGTAGGAAGTGTGTTTGCGTTTATTACATATAGTGCGTATGTGACAGGACCTATTTCAGCAATACTCAATATCGGGTATCTTTTGTCAGGTATTATTCCTTCAGCAAAGCGGTATTATGAGTTTATGGCACTTGAAGAAGAAAAGGAAAATGAGGAGAGTATGACAGAGCCTTGCTTCGGTGATCTGGAATTACAGAATCTTTCTTTTTCATATGAAAAGGACAAAGCGGTATTGTCTGATGTTAATATATCTTTTCCTAAGGGAAGTAAAACGGTGCTGATTGGTCGGAATGGTTCGGGAAAAAGCACACTGATAAGTCTGCTGCTGCAATTATACCAACCTACAAGTGGTAAAATAACATTATGCGGTACGGATATTTCGGAACTTGTATTGAAGGATTATAGAAACATGGTTTCGGTGGTAAGTCAGGATATCTATCTGTTCAATTCATCGATCAGGGATAATATCTGTATGTATAAAGATATAGATGATAAGTTCATTATGGAAGCTTGTAAAGATAGTGGACTTGCTGATTTTATTTCTGAGGTGTCATTGGATTATGTGGTAGGACAGAATGGGGCAATGCTTTCCGGAGGACAGAAACAGAAAATTGCACTGGCAAGGGCGTTGGTGCATAACAGTCCGGTTATTATATTTGATGAAGCCACATCTAATACGGATGTGTATTCCGAACATCAGATTAACGGACTGCTCCATACGAAACTGAAAGAAAAGATGGTCATAATCATTACCCACAAACAGGAGATATTAAAAGAAGCAGATCAGATTATTATGCTGAAAGATGGTGCTGTTGTTGGAAGTGGAGTCTATGATGATTTGTCAAAAGATAATCTGGAATTTAAAAATATGCTGAATATGGGAGAAAAATATTGAATAATATATTGCCATGAATTGACAGGAGATAGTAAAATCTGCAAAGTATTACACGAAAATGTCAAAGGATTACAGTTTACCAAAAACCATAATAATTTCTGATATAATGCGATAAGTCAGAAAGGATGATGGGGCTATGGGGAAAAGAGAGCACATATACAAAATTATTGCAGAGAATATCAGAAAAGAACGAAGAAGGCTTGGAATTACGCA
>ENA-OQER01001020-OQER01001020.1-human-gut-metagenome-genome-assembly--contig:-NODE-1020-length-14463-cov-9.122140_pt1 | contig 14463 bp, 20 predicted proteins | sample MGYA00242797_ERZ504639 | MGnify/ENA primary metagenome ERZ504639 (study PRJEB26092, sample SAMD00036306) | human gut metagenome | host: Homo sapiens | study: EMG produced TPA metagenomics assembly of...
GACCTGTGAATCAGCCCTGGTAAGAAACAGTTTTAGAGGAAAAGCAAGAAGTTAACAGGAATTATGAAATATTATACAGCAATGACAATAGCTGGCTCAGACAGTTGCGGAGGAGCCGGCGTACAAGCTGACATCAAGACAATGTCAGCACTAGGCGTATATGCCGCATCGGCCATTACAGCCATTACCGTACAGAACACCCTGGGAGTTTATGCCATCCAAGACATCAACCCCGAAATAGTAAAGGGCCAGATAGAAGCAGTGATGGACGACATCCACCCAGATGCCATCAAAGTAGGTATGGTTAACGACCGTACCACTATCCAGGCTATTGCTGAAGCCCTGAAAAGATACCAAGGGAAATACCAGCATCTCATCATTGACCCCGTGATGGTTTCCACCAGTGGTTGCAGACTCATGCAGGAGGACGCTCTCAGCATTTTCATACAGGAGTTATTACCACTAGCTACCCTGCTAACACCTAACATCCCGGAAGCAGAGATACTGGCAGGAATGAAGATACAGAATAAGGAAGACATCCAGAACGCAGCTTTAGCCATCAGTAAGTTAGGCTGTAAATATGTACTCATCAAAGGCGGCCATTTCCAGGGAGCAGAAAAGATTGATTACCTCTTCGAAGACGGAAAACCTATTACCAGTTATCGAGGCCTTAGCGTAAACACACGCAATACCCACGGTACAGGTTGTACCCTATCCTCAGCCATCACTTCTTATCTGGCAAGAGAAATGGATATGAATACAGCTATCGCCATGGCAAAGACCTATCTTTCAGGCGCAATTCTGGCAGGAAAAGATGTACAGATAGGAAAAGGTCATGGTCCGGTGAATCATTTCTATGAACCCAAGGCACTGTTTATCAAATAACGCCAACACCTTTATATAAAGAAATAAAATCACAACGAATATGAAATGGATAGTAATCACTCTGCCCGATTTTATAGAGAATGAATCAACCTATATCAACCAACTCTTTAAAGCAGGTATAGACCTGCTACATCTGCGCAAACCAGAATCAAATATAGAGGAGTGTAAGCGACTGATACAGGAAATCGACAAGAAATGGCATAAAAAGATTGTAGTACACGATCACTTCGAACTTTGTCAGGAATTTCATCTTCATGGTATTCATCTTAACAGAAGAAACCACGAGATTCCAGAAGGCTTTCAAGGAAGCATCTCACAATCCTGCCATAGTTTTAAGGAAGTAGAACAAGCTCTCCAGACTATATCATCCAAGAACAAAGACGAAAAGAGCGTGATTCTCAAACCTGCCTGCCATTATGTTTTCCTCAGTCCAATCTTTGACAGCATTTCAAAGAAGGGCTACAAGCATTCCTTCTCTAACAAAGACTTAGAGGAAGCAGGCATCAATGGAATCATCAATGAGCGAGTAGTTGCATTGGGAGGTGTCACCCCTGAATATATTCCACAATTGAGAGCATGGAACTTTGGCGGAGCTGCTTTTTTAGGCGACGTCTGGAACAGAAGAACAGATGCGAACTGGGCAAAATACCTTACCGGAATTAAGAAGAAACTTGCCCCTGGGAATGCCCAGAATACGCTTAACAGTTCAAACATTTGGTAGAGGAAAATACACTACTTTCTAATAAGACAGGCCGAATCTCAACAATAAAATAAAAAATGCTTTTTTATTTTGTATTGTCTTCGATTTGCACTACCTTTGCACCCATGATATATCCAGATAATTTTGAAAATAAGATAGGATTCAATGAAATCCGCAAGATGCTGCGCGAAAGATGCCTCTCTCCACTCGGAAAGGAACAGGTAGACAAGATGGCATTCAGCAGCGATGCAGAACAAGTTAACGAATGGCTCATGCAGGTGCGTGAGTTCCGCAGACTGATGGAGGAAGTAGAAGACTTTCCCCTACAATATTTCTATGATGTAAGGGAGAGCATCCTCCGTATCCGTGTAGAAAACAGTCACCTGGAGGAGGACGAGCTGTTTGACTTGCGACGTTCACTGTCTACCATAGCAGATATGGTGAAAATATTGAATCACAGCGATGACGATGACGAGCCGGAAGACGGATGGAAAAGAGAAAAAAAGTATCCCTACCCAGCCCTACATCGCCTTTCGCAAGATGTAGTTACTTTTCCACAACTGATTCAGCGCATCGACCAGATACTTGACAAATTCGGCAAGATAAGAGATAATGCAACCCCTGAACTTCTTCAGATTCGCAGAGAACTGGCAAAGACAGAGGGCAGCATCTCACGTACCTTATATAGTATATTGCGCTCGGCACAAAGTGAAGGCATCGTAGAAAAAGATGTTACCCCTACCCTGCGTGACGGCAGACTGGTTATTCCCGTCATCCCTACTCTGAAGCGCAAAATCAAAGGTATCGTACACGATGAGAGTGCCACAGGTAAAACAGTCTTTATAGAACCTACCGAGGTGGTAGAGGCGAACAACCGTGTACGTGAACTGGAAGGAGAAGAGAGAAAGGAAATCATTCGCATCCTCACCGACTTTACCAACAAGGTACGTCCATACTCCAAGGAAATTCTGGACAGTTACCGTTTCCTTGCCATCATTGACCTGATACAAGCCAAGCAAAAACTGGCTGATATCTTCAAAGCCATAGAACCCGAGGTAGAAGACCACCCACACATAGACTGGACCCGTGCGATACACCCATTATTGCAGCTATCTCTACAGAAAAAAAAAGAGAAAGTAGTTCCGTTGGATATCATGCTTACACAGGACAAACGCATTCTTATCATCTCCGGTCCAAATGCAGGCGGCAAATCTGTCTGTCTGAAAACCGTCGGATTATTACAGTATATGCTGCAATGCGGTTTGAGCATCCCTGTAAGTGAGCGTTCAAAGACAGGTGTTTTCCAAAACATCATGATTGATATCGGTGACGAACAGAGTTTAGAGAACGACTTGAGTACCTACTCATCTCATCTTCTGAACATGAAGAATATGATGAAGGCAGCCAATGGCGAGACCATCATTCTGATAGATGAGTTTGGTACAGGTACTGAGCCAGGCATAGGTGTGCTATCGCCGAAGCTGTACTCGACAAGTTCTGCAAGCAAAAAGCTTATGGTGTGATTACTACCCACTATCAGAACCTGAAGCATTTTGCCGACAGCCATGATGGAGTGGTTAACGGCGCCATGCTCTACGACCGCCATGAGATGAAAGCCCTCTTCCAATTAGCTATAGGCAGACCAGGTTCTTCTTTCGCTATCGAAATTGCAAGAAAGATAGGATTACCCGAAGAAGTAATCAAAGAAGCATCAGATATCGTTGGTTCTGAATACATTCAAAGCGACAAGTATCTGCAGGATATTGTTCGTGACAAGCGATATTGGGAAAACAAACGACAGAATATCCATCAGCGTGAAAAAGACATGGAGAAAACAATCTCCAAGTACGAAAACGACATAGAGGATATTGAGCGAAGCAGAAAGGCAATTCTCAAAAAGGCAAAAGAAGAAGCCGCAGAACTTCTGAAAGAAAGTAACAAGAGAATCGAGAACGCCATCCGGGAAATCAAAGAAAGCCAGGCTGAAAAAGAAGAAACCCGCCGTATCCGTCAGGAACTTGATACCTTCAAGCAAGAGGTTCAAGAAATTGATACCAAGGAGACCGATGACAAAATTGCCCGCAAGATAGCCCAGATTCAACAACGCAAAGAGCGCCATGCCAAGCGCCAGGCTGAAAAGAAAGAGAATCAGGAAAAGGCTGCAGCAGCACTGAGGAATGCACAGAACAAGACTCAAGCAGATAGTAAACGTGATATTCAGATTGGCGATACGGTGCGCATCAAGGGACTGACTACAATCGGAAAGGTAGAAAACATTACTGGAGATACAGCAACTGCCGTATTTGGAGGAATGAGAACCAAGATGCGCCTGAACCGTCTGGAGCATGCCACAACTCCTGTTGAAAATGCAGACAAGACAGAAGAGCGCAAGGAAAATCTGGCTTCATACGGTATCAGTAAGGAAACCAGAAAGACCATTGACTCACATAAATCCAACTTTCACCAGGATCTGGACGTTCGCGGAATGCGAGGCGATGAAGCACTTAATGCGGTACAATACTTCATCGATGATGCTATCCTGGTAGGAATGCCAAGAGTCAGAATCCTTCACGGAAAGGGAAATGGCATCCTAAGACAGCTCATTCGCCAATATCTGAGTAGTGTGCCTAATGTGACCCATTATGCAGATGAACATGTACAATTTGGCGGATCAGGCATTACGGTAGTTGATTTTTAGCAAACAAACGTTAAACAACTAAAGTTTTTCGGCAAAACATTTGGCGGGTTCAAAGAAAAACCGTACCTTTGCACCCGCTTAAAAATTGAGACGGACAAGTCTCATACGACCAGCTCCCTCGGAATCCCCCAGGATGGGAACATAGCAAGGGTACTTGGTTGTAGCGGTGCGATATGAATCGCTTGTCCACCCGCCTCTTTAGCTCAGTTGGCCAGAGCACGTGATTTGTAATCTCGGGGTCGTTGGTTCGAATCCGACAAGAGGCTCAAAAAGGAATCTTCTTTTGGAGGGTTCCTTTTTTTATTTACATACATTTTACTTCTATATTTCATTACATTACAGTTGAAACCTCTATTTCACGAGGATTTATCTTTAATTATATATAAATATTTCCACCCTTTACACCTTATATAATAAAAAAGTTGTATTTTTGCAAATTGATATGTTACATCCGTAGAAATACAATAAAAACAATGAATACAGAAAATAACGAGAATCAGGAAGAAAAGAAAACAAGCCAGCAAATGCATAAGGTTAAAACGATTATCATTGACACAGGCAAGATAAGACAAACCAAAGCATTTGCCCGGCAAGATGGTGCCATCCTCGGAGCTGTCTGGATTGTCAGTTTCGTATGTACCATGCTGGCAGTAGACCCGCAATACCAGATGCTGGGATTCATTTCCAACATTCTCATCATAGCAACCCCATTTGTTGTGGCAAAGCGACTGAAGGCATTCCGTGACTATGCAAGAGACGGACATATCTCTTTCCGTCATGCATTCTACTATTGCATCCAGACATTCTTCAATGCAACCCTTCTGCTTACCCTTGTGCAATATCTTTGGTTCCGTTTTATGGATACGGGTCTATTCATGAACCAACTGCAAACCAACTATCAGATTGTAGCACAAGCGTATCAGTTAACTGCAGAGGAATCTAAAACCCTTCTTGACGCCGTTAGTATGATGAAACCGATAGCCTGGGCTTCGATGTTTATGATTACAGACCTGGTAGCAGGTGCTGTACTCAGTCCGATTATTGCTGCTGTAATGGCAAAGAAGAACAAACAACAGCATACAAAATAACAATAAATAAGAAACAAACAGATAAATACAAGATAATGGATATTTCAGTAATAATTCCTCTTTTCAATGAGGAAGAGTCGTTACCAGAGCTCTTCGCCTGGATAAAGCGAGTAATGGACTCAAACGATTTTACTTATGAAGTCATCTTTGTGAACGATGGTTCTACCGATCGTTCATGGAACGTCATAGAAGAACTTGCTGAGAAGAACGAGCAAGTGAAGGGTATCAAATTCCGCAGAAACTATGGAAAGAGCCCAGCACTCTTCTGTGGTTTCAAAGAAGCGCAGGGCGATGTTGTCATCACCATGGATGCCGATCTACAGGATTCTCCAGACGAGATTCCGGGACTCTACCAGATGATTATGAAAGAGGGATACGACCTCGTGTCAGGTTACAAGCAGAACCGTAAAGAAGGAGATCCTCTGAGCAAGACCATCCCTACCAAACTCTTCAATGCTACTGCACGCAAAGTAAGCGGCATACACAATCTGCACGACTTCAACTGCGGTCTGAAGGCTTATCGCCTCGACGTAGTTAAGAATATCGAGGTATATGGTGAGATGCACCGTTACATCCCATATCTAGCCAAGAATGCAGGTTTTGCCAAGATAGGCGAAAAGCCTGTTCATCATCAGGCAAGAAAGTTCGGCAAATCAAAGTTTATGGGATGGAACCGCTTTGTAAATGGTTATCTTGACCTGATGACTCTCTGGTTCCTGAGCAATTTTGGCAAAAAGCCAATGCACGTATTCGGCTTCCTGGGTAGCGTCGTATTCTTCATAGCCTTCCTATCGCTCATCGGCTTAGGTATAGACAAGGCCATCGACCTGCACAACGGCATCTACGGACATCTCATTACCGATTCACCTTACTTCTTCATTGCTCTTGTAGCGATGGTTTTGGGTAGCCAGCTGTTCCTTGCCGGATTCCTGGGCGACCTTATCAGCCGCCAGAACCCAAACCGTAACGATTATCAAATAGAAAAAGAAATAAGATGCGGAAAATAATACCTTTCGTCGTTTTCATGGTTCTAGCCATGATGGGATGTACTTCTCTCGACTGCCCACTCAACAATACTGTATATACCAAATACAAGTTGATGGGCGACAACAAAACGCTAAAAGACACGCTAACGATTTCTACGAAAAAGATAGAAGGAACAGATAGTGTGCTGATCAATAAGGATGTAAACGTAGACAGTTTCAGTCTGCCTATGAGTTACAGCCTGGATGAAGACGTATTGTTTTTCGAGATACATACCCTATCGAAGCAAGTATTCAAGGACACCGTGACTGTATCAAAGGAAAACCGCTCTCATTTTGATCGGTAGACTGCAGTCCATCGTTCTTCCATACGATTACCGATGTTAAGACTACTCACAATTATATTGACTCAATAGTCATCAATCAAAAAGAGGTAAATTATGATGCATCCAAAGCACATTTCTACATATATTTTGGCAGCCGCAACTAGTATGCTATCCCTATTTGCTGTTCTCCCCTGTCAGGCACAAAGCAAGAAGAAGATCATAGAGCAGCAGCCTGATACCATACCTTTTTTTAGAGGTATGGCTGTGGGAGTTGACCTGATAGGTCCCGTACAGTTGATGGTTAGCGACTATGGGCAGTACGAAGCATCTCTCCGTATCAATCTGAAAGACAAGTATTATCCTGTTTTCGAATTGGGTTATGGAAAGGCAGATGCCAGCGATGAGGCAACCCAAATCACCTACAAGACCAGCGCTCCCTATTTCAGATTAGGTGTAGACTGGAATCTTCTGAAGAACAAACACGACGACTACCGTCTGTTTGGCGGTTTCCGTTATGCCTGCACCTATTATGAATATGATCTGAGCGCCCCACCCGTTACAGACCCAGTATGGGGCGGCGAAACGCCCTATGGAGGCAATGGCATTTCCTGCAACTATCATTGGCTGGAAGGCGTAATAGGTATTGATGCCAAAATCTGGGGTCCCGTCCGTATGGGTTGGAGTTTCAGATACAAACGCCGCCTCTTCAAGAACAATGGAGAATTAGGCAACACCTGGTATGTGCCAGGCTATGGTAAACAGGGAGGTTCACGCCTTGGCGGAACATTCAATGTAACCCTAGAGATTTAAAGACTTCATAATGTGTAAAGAATGAAAAAAAAGAAACTTATCTGGCAAATTCCATTTCTGTTGATACTTATCGTTGGTACCATCGTTATCATACGTCAGCAGCATAATACGCCCTATCAGAAAGATACCGGCTTTATCTTTGGCACCATCTATCACATTACCTATCAGAGTGATACCAACTACCAGCAAGAGATAGAAACAGAACTCAAGAAGGTAGACCAATCCTTGTCTCCTTTCAATAAGACCTCTGTCATCACACAGGTAAACCAAGGTAAAGATATTGAGGTAGACGAAATGTTTACCGAAGTATTCCGCATGGCAGAAAGCATCTCAAAAGAAACCAATGGAGCCTTTGATATCACGGTTGCCCCAATGGTAAACCTCTGGGGCTTTGGATTCAAGCAGGGGGTACCTCCTACGAAAGCCAAGATAGACAGTATCAAACGCTGGTTGGTTATGAGAAAGTAGCCCTGGAAAAGGGACGCATCATCAAGCAAAATCCTAAGATCATGCTTGACTGTTCTGCTATCGCCAAAGGATATGGCAGCGACATTGTTGCCAGATTCCTGAAAAAGAAAGGTATCAGCAACTTTATGGTTGAGATTGGTGGAGAAATTGTAGTAAACGGTGTTAGCGAGAAACAAGTGCCTTGGCATATTGGTATCAACAAGCCAACTGACGATTCTACCAATACGAGTCAGGAAATTCAGGATGTACTTGATATTACCGACATAGCCATGGCTACGAGTGGTAACTACAGAAACTTCTATTATAAAAACGGCAAGAAGTATGCACATACCATAGACCCCAAAACAGGCTATCCTGTGCAGCATAACATCTTATCTGCTACGGTTTTAGCCAAGAACTGTGCTACAGCCGATGCCTATGCTACCTCGTTTATGGTAATGGGAATGGAGGGCGCAAAACAGATTCTGAAAAAGCATCCGGACCTCTGTGCATATCTCATCTATGCTGACGAGAAAGGACAAAACAAGATATGGTATTCACCGTCTCTCAAAAACAAGATATTAAATAAATAAACTTACATGTCAACCAATAGACTATACGACAGTTTATTATCACTCCCATTATTCTTGGGAATGACTCGCTATGACTTCCAAAATGTAGCTGGTAAAACCCGTTTTGACTTTCAAAAACTGGAAGCGGGTGAAACTATAGTTGAAGAAGGCACCAGTTGTACACGTCTATATTATTTAATCAGTGGAGATATTAAGGTGATAACCCAGGCAGATGACTACGGCTATCAGGTAGAAGAAGACATTTCGGCACCGGAATCATTCCAGCTGGAACGACTTTTCGGTCTTACCCAGCGCTTCACCCACACTTATGTGGCAAAGAACAACTGCAGCATCATGTCAGTCAGCAAGCAAGAGATCATGAAGTTATCCGATGAATATGAAATATTCCGCATCAATCTTCTGAACTTGGTCTGCACCCAATCCCAGAAGAACAACCGCAGACTGTTCAGAGTTCCTGCCAAGACACTGAGTGAGCGACTGATCCGGTTTTTCGAGAGCCACAGCGTCCGCCCGGCAGGCGAGAATCTTTCATATCAAGATGACCCGTTTAGCAGAAGAGATGAATGTAAAGCGCATCTATGTATCCAAAGCCCTCAACGAACTACAATCAGAAGGACTTATCCAGCTAGAACGAGGCAGAATCTATATCCCTGCACTGGAAAATCTCATCAAACGCTAAAGAAAGTATAACGACCGATAAATATAAGTTAAAAACGTTTATTATCAAGGCAATAAGGCATTTTTTTGCTAACTTTGCAGCTAAAAAGTAACAATATGCAAGACAATACAATACAGAATAGAACCAACCCATTCTTCGTGCCTTACAATACACCGCACGATACAGTACCATTCGAACGAATCCGTCTCGAAGATTATGAGCCAGCATTCATGGAGGGAATCCGCCGTGATGACGAGGCTACAGACAAGATTGTAAACGATCCGGCAGAACCAACCTTTGAGAATACCATTGCAAGAGTTGATCCGATAAGGGCGAACACTATTACGACCTCTTGAGCCGTGTATCTAACGTTTTCTCTTGCATGATGAGTGCTGAAACCTGCGATGAGATGGAAGAGATTGCGCAGAAGATGAGTCCGATTCTCACCAAGCACGCAAATGACATCACGCTGAACAAGAAACTCTTCGAGCGCATCAAGTTCGTTCACGATCATCCCAACAGAGAACTGACACCAGAAGAGAAGATGCTTCTGGACACCAGCTATGACGGATTCGTACGCAGCGGTGCACTCTTAGATGAAGAAGGTAAAGAGAAACTTCGCAAACTTACAGAAGAAGCCAGTATGCTCACTCTGCAGTTCTCACAGAATCTCTTAAAAGAAAACAAGGCATTTACACTCCATATCACTGACGAAGCTCAGCTCGACGGACTTCCAGAAACAGCAAAAGCAGCCGCTGCGCATACCGCCAAAGAGCAGGAAAAAGAAGGCTGGATCTTTACACTCGATTATCCAAGTTATTCTCCATTTATGACCTACTCTACCCAGCGTGAGCTCCGCAAACAGATGTATATGGCACGCAATACGGTATGTACCCATGATAACGAGCAGAACAACCTGGAAATCTGCAAACGACTGGTAAACCTGCGCAGAGAACTCGCCCAGTTGCTCGGTTTCGAAACCTATGCTGACTATGTTCTTCGCCACCGTATGGCAAGCAATACAGAAAATGTATATAAACTTCTCAACGACCTGATAGAGCTTATAAGCCAACGGCAGAAAAGGAAGCGAAAGAAGTGGAAGCCCTTGCCAAGAAGCTGGAGGGTAAAGATTTCGAAATGAAACCATGGGATTTCGGCTTCTATTCTCATAAACTCCAGATGGAGAAATATAATCTCGATGCAGAAATGCTTCGCCCTTATTTCCAGCTGGACAAGTGATAGACGGTGTGTTCGGCCTCGCCAACAAGCTGTATGGCATCACCTTTAAGGAGAACAAAGAGATACCGGTATACCACCCAGACGTCAAGGCATACGAGGTATTTGATAAAGACGGAAGCTATCTGGCTGTATTCTATGCCGACTTCTTCCCTCGCAAGGGCAAGCAAGGAGGTGCCTGGATGACAGAATTCCAGGGACAGTGGATAGACCATAAGGCAAAAACATACGTCCTCACGTAAGTGTGGTAATGAACTTTACCAAGCCAACAGAGGAAAAGCCTGCTCTCTTGACATTAGGAGAAGTAGAAACCTTCCTCCATGAGTTTGGTCACAGTCTTCACGGCATGTTTGCCAATACCCGCTTCGAGAGTCTTTCGGGAACCAACGTATGGTGGGACTTCGTAGAATTGCCATCACAGTTTATGGAGAATTATGCTATAGAGAAAGATTTTCTCCGTACATTTGCCTTCCACTATCAGACAGGTGAACCATTGCCAGATGAACTCATAGAGCGCATCATGAAGAGTCGCAACTTCATGGCAGCCTACGCTTGCTTGCGCCAGGTAAGTTTCGGATTGCTTGACATGGCATACTACACCCAAGAGAAAGAATTTACTGCCGACATCATGCCTTATGAAAAGGAAGCCTGGAAAAAGGCGATGATATTGCCACAGTTGCAGGAAACCTGTATGACCGTACAGTTCTCACACATCATGGCAGGAGGTTATGCCGCAGGATATTATAGCTACAAATGGGCAGAAGTATTGGATGCTGATGCTTTCAGTGTATTCAAGAAGAATGGAATCTTCGACCAGAAGACTGCTCAAAGTTTCCGTGACAACGTACTCTCTAAGGGTGGAACAGAGCATCCTATGGTTCTCTACAAACGGTTCCGTGGACAAGAGCCAACCATCGATGCTCTGCTGGAACGTAACGAAATCAAGGTACAACATAAAGGATAAGAGGATGGCAAACGAACTTTCCAAACAAACCAAGCTCGACCTTCGCTATTTGCGAATGGCACGTATATGGGCTGAAAACAGCTATTGCAAACGCCGACAGGTAGGTGCACTGGTTGTAAAAGATAAAATGATTATCAGTGATGGCTACAACGGTACACCGAGCGGATTTGAAAATGTCTGTGAGGATAACAACGTAACCAAGCCATACGTTCTCCATGCGGAGGCTAATGCTATTACGAAACTGGCTCGCAGCAGCAATAACAGTGAGGGAAGTACGCTTTACGTCACCGCCTCTCCATGTATAGAATGTGCCAAACTGATCATACAGTCGGGCATCAAGCGTGTTGTATATGCAGAGAAATACCGTCTGGACGATGGTATCAAACTGATGCAACGGGCAGGAATCAAGGTAGAATACCTCAATCCTGATGAAAAGACATCTTCTGTAGAAGATTAGAGATAAGATAGATAAAACGTTAGTAAAAAGAGAATTGTTATGAACATGAGTAAGAATAAGACCAACCGCTTTATGCCATTCATCATGGCATTCTGTGTTGTGATAGGTATTATCATCGGAACATTCTTTTCCAACCATTTCTCTGGAAATCGCCTCAACGTTATCAATAGTGGAAGCAACCGTCTGACAACCTGCTCCATCTTATTGATGACCAATATGTAGATGCCGTGAACATCGACTCGCTGGTAGATAAGGCAATTCCACAGATTTTAGCAGAACTGGATCCACATTCCGTATATATCAGTGCTAAAGACGCAGCTCAGGCCACCGACGATCTGAAAGGATCTTTCTCGGGTGTAGGCATAGAGTTTGTCATCCGCCAAGATACGATACATGTACAGAATGTGATACAGAATGGTCCTGCCGAGAAAGCCGGACTTTTGGCAGGAGATAAGATTGTAGCCGTAGACGGCAAACCTTTTGTTGGCAAGATTGTAACCAATCAGGAGGCAATGCATCGCCTGAAGGGTCCAAAGGATACCAAGGTGAAAATCGGAGTTATCCGATATGGAAGCAAGAAGGTTCAGACCTTTAACGTAACCCGAGGTGAAATACCGACAAAGAGTGTTACAGCAGCTTACATGCTTAACGACAAGACTGGCTATATCCGTATCAAGAACTTTGGCGAGAACACCTATCCGGAAATGCTGATTGCTCTGGCCAAACTCTCACAGCAGGGCTTCACTAACCTCTGTATTGACCTTCGGGATAACTCAGGTGGTTACCTGACGGCTGCAGTAAACATGGCAAACGAATTCTTGCCAGACAAGAAGCTCATCGTTTACACACAGGGACGCAAATCGCCTAGACATAACTATATGAGTGACGGTAAGGGTGCCTACCAGAAGATTCCGATGGTAGTTCTCATCAATGAAGGTTCTGCTTCATCTGCAGAAATCTTTGCGGGTGCCATGCAGGATAATGACCGTGCTACCATCATGGACGACGCTCGTTTGGTAAGGGACTGGTTCAGCAACAGATAGAATTCCCTGACCACAGCCTCATCCGTCTGACCATTGCGCGCTACTATACTCCTTCAGGAAGATGCATCCAGAAGCCATATACGCTGGGCGATGACAAGGATTATGAGCAAGACTTGCTTGACAGATACCAGCACGGAGAGTTCTTCTCACAGGATAGCATCAAGCATACAGGACCAGCTTATCATACAGGTAACGGCCGTATTGTCTATGGCGGAGGTGGTATCACCCCAGACATCTTTGTTCCTGAAGATACGCTCGGCATGACATCCTATTTCAAGGAGGCTAGTCTGAGTGGTCTCATCTTGCAGTTTGCCTTCACTTATACAGACGATAACCGTCCGAAGTTGAACAACTTCAAGGAGATGATGGAACTTGCCGATTATCTTGACAGTCAGGACATGGTTGAAAAGTTTGTCAGCTATGCCGATAAACATGGTTTGAAACGTAGAAATCTTTTAATCAAGAAATCACACAAACTATTAGACCGTGTCATCGACAGCCGTATCATCTACAATATGTTGGACGAGCAGGCATGGACCCAATACATCAATCTTGATGATCCAGTCATCAAAAAGACGCTGGATGTATTTGAGAACCATGCAGCATTTCCAAAGAAACCAGAGCCTGCCAAAAAAGGCGCTGCGAAGAAAGAAAAGATAGCTATGGCGAATACGCCCTACAACTATTCTTCCTTACACCATAATAATTGTATGATAGCAAATGCTTAACGCATGGACAAGAAAGAATTAAGAAAAATCATAAAAGACAGAAAGCGACAGTATTCCTCAAGACAACTTGAGGAACTGTCGCTTTCTGTATTATCACGTTTAGATTCCAACCCGCATCTTCAGAATGCCCAAACCATACTGATGTACTATTCGCTTCCTGATGAAGTGGACACCCATCATTATATAGACCAACTTGTTTCCAGGGGAAAACGGGTAATACTGCCCGTTGTGCTGGACGATACGAATATGGAACTGAGAGAATATACCGGAGTTCAAGACCTGAAGGAAGGAGCCTATCATATACTTGAACCGAAAGGCAAGATTTATCCGGAAGAGAAATATCCTGAGATAGAACTTGCCGTAATCCCAGGTATGAGTTTCGATATGAAAGGCAACAGGTTAGGAAGAGGAAAAGGCTATTACGACAGATTTCTTGCCCAGATTCCACATACATACAAAATAGGAATCTGTTTCGACTTCCAGAAAATCAAAGAGGAAGGACTCCTTCCTGTTACCCTACAGATATATGCATGGACGAAATCATATAGCATATAGAGCGGGGAATATTAATAAAAGCGTATATCTGCAATAACCTGTGCACCAACCTGTTCATTCAAACGGCGAACAAGGGTTGCACGGCTCATCGTGAGGTCAGCCCTCAATGCAGCATTCTCTATCTTTACATAGAGAGTCTGGTTCTTGATAAACTTATCACCACAATATGCAGCAATATTTTCCCCTACAACAGAATCCCAACTCATGATCAGGCGTTTCTGCTGCAAAGGTGTCTCCAACCCTTCCTTTCTCAGAAATTCGGGCAAGAGTTCTGCTATTGACTTAACTTTTC
>ENA-OQER01001021-OQER01001021.1-human-gut-metagenome-genome-assembly--contig:-NODE-1021-length-14449-cov-15.228041_pt1 | contig 14449 bp, 15 predicted proteins | sample MGYA00242797_ERZ504639 | MGnify/ENA primary metagenome ERZ504639 (study PRJEB26092, sample SAMD00036306) | human gut metagenome | host: Homo sapiens | study: EMG produced TPA metagenomics assembly of...
ATAGAGGAGAAAAAAGTGTTTTTTGCTTTTGAAAATGACAAAAATGACTTTGACAAAAATGACACACTTTCCCTCTTATGATGGCTTACATTTAATAGTTTTATAACTGCTTAATAATCAGCATAAATAGCAAAAATATGGGCTCTTTTTAGCACAAAGTCCGAACAAACTATTGCAAAAAGTTGCTTTTTGTTGTATCTTTGCAGAAGAAAACCTGCACTCGGCAATTTGAAAGCAAGCTTTCATTGCGCTCGTTTGCATTTTCTTTGCATCGTCAACCAAAGGAAGTGTGACAAGAGCCTCTCAGGGGGCATCTATTACGACCAAGGTCGGTCACAATAGACGACCAACGCCGGTCATCTATTAAGACCCCAAAAGAGCACTACTCCAAGGCCGACAGACGACATCGGGCAACCAACAAGACACCCGACACACGGGCTGTAACAAATGCCCCAACTATTTCTTAAGATCCGCCTCTCCCGCAGACAAAGGCCCGGCCACCAGAATCGGGGAAACAACAGGACGGACACAACATATAAACCATCATTTAACTGTTATTTTTTAGTCATTAGTCATTAGTCATTTTCGCTTTTCTAAGTACAAGAACTTGAAACTATTTTGCTTGCAGTAGCCTCTTGTCATCATACAGGAACAGGACGATTACGACACAAACTGCGATTACGACACAGGCTTGCGATTACGACAGGAAACAATTCCGCCCGACATGGGCACAGCTGAGGATCAACCGTAAGCCTATATCGGGCGATAACGAGAAAAAGATGAAAAATATCAATATGAAACCAAAACAAATAATTTTACTTTCACTTTGTCAACCATAACGAACAAAATAGTTTCTTATTGAAAGCAAACTAAAAATCTAATAACAAAAAGTAAGTTATTGTCGTTAAATAACTATCAAAATGTTGTAATTTTGCAGTCGTAAACATACATATTGTTATCGTTTCATAAAAGAAACAGAGCAAATAGTTACAAATCTATAATAATAGGAGAGATTAGTTATGAAAAAGATTGAAGCAATCATCCGTAAGACCAAGTTCGAGGATGTGAAGGAAGCATTGCTTGCAGCCGACATCGAGTGGTTCTCTTACTACGATGTACGTGGCGAAGGTAAAATGCGACAGGCACGCATCTATCGTGGTGTGATGTACGACACGAGCAGCATCGAGCGCGTATTGTTGAATATCGTTGTACGTGACAAAAACGTAGAGAAAACTATCAATGCCATCCAGGAGGCAGCCCGCACAGGCGAGATTGGTGATGGTCGTATCTTTGTCATCCCTGTAGAGGACACTATCCGTATCCGTACAGGCGAGCGAGGCGACATCGCCCTCTATAATGCCGAGCAGGAGAAATAGTGATTCATATTTAATGTTTAGTGTTTACTTGTAAGGACTACATTACAAACAAAGGACAACACAAGTACTTCAAACGAAGGCAAGGCATTAAACGTTTTCTTAAAGTTTTTAATTAATCTTGTGTAGTGAGGGCGAAAGCCCGACAAGAAAACAGTCACTACACACTAAACAGTAAAAAGATTATGAGTGTACAGGATTTAGGAATTTCATTAGATACCGTGTGGATGCTGTTGGCAGCCATGTTGGTCTTTTTCATGCAGCCGGGCTTTGCCCTCTGCGAGGCGGGCTTCACCCGTAGTAAAAACACCGCGAACATCTTGTTCAAGAACTTCGTCGACTTCATGGTCGGTTCGGTTCTCTTCTGGTTCGTAGGTTTCGGATTTATGTTTGGCAGCGACGGAGCTGGCTTCATCGGAATGCCTAACTTTGGCGACCTCACCTTCTATAAAGGCGACTTACCAGTAGAGGGCTTTCTGATGTTCGAAACCGTATTCTGCGCCACCAGCGCCACCATCGTGTCAGGAGCTATGGCAGAACGTACAAAGTTCTCCATGTACTGCATTTATTCATTCTTCATCTCATTGATTATCTACCCTGTCGAGGGTCACTGGACATGGGGTGGCGGCTGGCTTTGCAACGCTGACGCAGGCTCATTCATGATGAACACCTTTGGTGCTGCCTTCCACGACTTTGCAGGTTCTGCCATTGTTCACAGCGTAGGTGGTGTATTGGCATTTGTAGGTGCCATCTGCCTTGGTCCTCGTCTGGGCAAGTATCGCAACGGCAAGAGCACTGCCATCCTGGTCACAACCTCATGGCTGCAGCTCTCGGTGTATTCATCCTCTGGTTCGGATGGTTCGGATTCAACCTGGTTCTCAGCTCGCTGCTTCTGGCGAAGTAAACCGCGTAGCCATCAGCACGTGTTCCTGACAACCAACCTCGCAGCTGTATGCGGCGGTCTTGGACCATGTTCACCTCTTGGATCAAGTACGGCAAGCCTTCATTCTCACTGACTCTGAACGGTATCTTGGCAGGTTTGGTAGCCATTACTGCTGGTTGCGACTTGGTTAGCCCATTGGGTGCAGCCATCATCGGTCTCCTGGCAGGTATCATCCTCGTGTTCTCTATCGAGTTTATCGATACCAAGCTCCACATCGACGACCCTGTAGGTGCAAGTTCAGTACACGGTGTATGCGGTATCTTCGGTACAGTGATGACAGGTCTCTTCGCCATCGACGGCGGTGCTTTCTACGGCGACGGCTTCGGATTCTTCGGTGCACAGTGCTTCGGTATCATCACCATCGACATTTGGGCAGCCGTAACAGGTATCATCCTCTTCTGGGGCATCAAGAAGATTGCCGGTCTGCGTGTTGACAAGCGAATCGAGGAAGAAGGTCTCGATATCTACGAGCACGGCGAGAGTTGCTACAACTAATCTGTGGCAACTGGAGTAAACGAGAAAAAAATAAAGATTGGGCAGCTGCTGCGATTCGTAAAGGATGAGCAGCTGACACAACCTTAGGAAACTGAGTATTAACACATAAAAAGAATGAGTATGAAAAGTTTGAAGAAGATTGGATTGTTGGCACTCACATTGGCAGCATGCGCACGGGTGCACAGGCACAGGATAAGATTGAGGCAAATGTAGCTGCCGATGTTGTAAGCCAGTACATCTGGCGTGGTCAGGAATGCGGACAGGTATCATTGCAGCCTACACTCGGACTGAGCTGGAAAGGTCTCTCGCTCACAGCATGGGGAAGCGTAGGACTCTCCAAATGGGAAGACACCAAGGAGTTTGACCTCACCCTGGCTTATCAGACAGGCGGTTTCCACATCGGTGTGACAGACTACTATTTCAACACAGAGGGCGAACGCTACTTCCTCTACGATGCCCACAAGACAGCCCATACATTCGAGGCTAACGTAGGTTATGACTTCGGTCCTGTAGCACTCAACTGGTACACCAACTTTGCTGGTCATGACGGACTGAACAAAGACGGCGACCGCGCTTATTCTTCCTATGTGGAAGCCACAGTGCCATTCCGTCTCGCTGGTCTTGACTGGCAGGGCACTTTAGGCGCTGTTCCTTATGCCACAGACTATTATGCTGATGCCTCTGGATTCGCTGTGACCAACGTGGCTGTAAAGGCAACCAAGGACTTGAAGATCACAGACAGCTTCTCGGTTCCCGTCTTTGCCCAGGTGGCAGCCAACCCAAGTTCACAGAAGGCTTACTTTGTGGTAGGCTTCACTCTCCAGCCATAATGAAAAACGCATATTGGGTTTTTAAGTTATTTCTTGATTAAATCACAAAGCCTTCACACCTTTGAAGGCAATGACAAAGATGCCGATAGTTCCCCCGAACTGTCGGCATCTGTTTTTTTAAAGACTCTTTGATTTTTCTCTTATTTTTCAAGCAAACTTTCAAATTGTAATATACAAACAACAGAACGCTTACAATATGAAAGCAAGACGGCAATAATAGCTTCAAGATTAAAACAAAGCATACAAAACTAACACAAATTGTAAGCAAACCTTTCTTTAATATATCAAATTGTAGTAATTTTGCACCCAATACTTAGCAAAGTGTTATAAATAACCGTAAAAGAAAGGAAAAGCTATTATGTGTGGAATCGTATCTATCTTCAACATTCAGGAGCAAACTCCCGAACTGCGACAGCAAGCACTGCGCATGAGTCAGAAAATCCGCCATCGCGGACCAGACTGGAGCGGCATCTACTGCGGTGGTTCAGCCATCCTGCTCATGAGCGCTGAGTATCGTAGACCCAGAAAGCGGTCGACAGCCCCTCTTCTCACCCGACAAGAAACAAGTACTTGCCGTAAACGGCGAGATCTACAATCATCAGGACATCCGCTCACGGTTTGCCGGACACTATCAATATCAGACAGGCAGCGACTGCGAGGTGATTCTGTCGCTCTATCGCGAGATGCGTGCTGACACCGACTTCGCCACACTGATCTTTCAGGGCGAGGACGCCGTACATGCACGCATCTGCCAGATGCTTGAAGAGCTGAACGGCATCTTTGCCTTCGCCCTCTACGACGCAGAGCACGACGAGTTTCTGATTGCACGCGACCCCATCGGCGTGATTCCACTCTATATCGGCTACGACAACGACGGCAAGGTGATGGTGGCTTCCGAACTCAAGGCACTCGAAGGACAGTGCGACCACTACGAGCCTTTCCTCCCAGGACATTATTACTACAGCAAGACTCCAGGCATGAAGCGCTACTACACACGCGACTGGTTTGAGTAGCTTCCATGCAAAAGAAATACAACATCGACGACAGCAAGAAAGCTGCCGAACAGCTGGCAGAGGCTGCACCACAGGAGCAGGCTGCCGTCGAACAGATACACGACGCACTCGAGGCTTCGGTGAAGCGACAGCTGATGAGCGACGTGCCCTACGGAGTGCTGCTCAGCGGCGGACTCGACTCTTCGGTCATCTCGGCCGTTGCCGAGAAATTCTCTGCCATACGTGTAGAGAACGGAGGCGAGACACAAGCCTACTGGCCACGGTTGCACTCCTTCGCCGTAGGACTGAAGGGCGCTCCCGACCTGGCTAAAGCCCGATTGGTGGCAGAGCACATCGGAACCGTGCATCACGAAATCAACTACACCATACAGGAAGGACTCGATGCCATCCGCGACGTCATCTACTTCATCGAGACTTACGACGTCACCACCGTGCGCGCCTCTACACCTATGTATCTGCTGGCACGCGTCATCCGAAGCATGGGCATCAAGATGGTGCTTTCGGGCGAGGGAGCCGACGAGGTGTTTGGCGGCTATCTCTACTTCCACAAAGCACCCGACGCCAAGGCCTTCCACGAGGAAACCGTCCGCAAGCTTGGCAAACTCTATCTCTACGACTGTCTGAGAGCCAACAAGAGTCTGGCAGCCTGGGGCATCGAGGGCCGTGTGCCCTTCCTCGACAAGGAGTTCCTCGACGTGGCCATGGGCATGAACCCCGTGCTGAAGATGTGTCCCGACAAGACCATCGAGAAGAAAGTAGTACGCGAGGCCTTTGCCGACTTGCTGCCCGAAGAGGTGGCATGGCGACAGAAAGAGCAGTTCTCCGATGGTGTGGGCTATTCGTGGATAGACACGCTGAAACAGATTACCGCCTCGGCAGTAAGCGACGAGCAGATGGCTCATGCCGCCGAGCGATTCCCCATCAACCCTCCACAGAACAAGGAGGAATACTACTATCGCTCTATCTTCGCCGAGCATTTCCCCAGCGACAGCGCTGCCCGCAGCGTGCCCAGCGTGCCCAGTGTGGCTTGCTCTACCGCCGAAGCTCTGGCATGGGACGCCTCATTCAAGAACCAGAACGACCCCAGCGGACGAGCTGTAGCCGGAGTTCACGAACAGGCGTATAAATAAGTATAAGTGAAGAGTGAAGAACGAAGAATTCAAATGCTCAATGACATAAGCCTGATTCATCATTCAATCACTTGACTTTCAATATTTAACATTGTATAGAATAACCGATAAATATAAAACGAACAAGAAATGGAAAAAGGATTGTACAGTTCAACCTATGAGCACGATGCGTGTGGCGTAGGAATGGTGGTTAACATCCACGGCAACAAGAGCCATGAGCTGGTAGACAATGCCCTGAAGGTACTCGAGAACATGCGCCATCGTGGCGCTGAGGGTGCCGACAACAAGACGGGCGACGGTGCCGGTATCATGCTCCAGATTCCGCACGAGTTTATTCTTCTTCAAGGTATTCCTGTGCCCGAGAAAGGCAAATATGGCACAGGTCTCATCTTCCTGCCTAAAGACGAAAAGAAACAGCAGGACATCCTCTCCATCATGATCGAGGAGATAGAGCGCGAGGGACTGCAGCTCATGCATCTGCGCAACGTGCCTACCAACCCAGAGTGCCTGGGAGAGGCCGCACTGAGCAATGAGCCCGCCATCAAACAAGTGTTCATCACAGGCGTCACCGACGACAAGGTGCCTGTCTTCGAGCGCATCCTCTACCTCGTACGCAAACGCATCGAGAAGCGCATCAGCGATCCTGACTTCTACATCTGTTCGTTGTCCAATTCGAACATCGTTTACAAGGGTATGCTGAGCAGCCTGCAGCTGCGCCAGTATTATCCCGACCTCACCAATAATTACTTTACCAGCGGTCTGGCTCTCGTCCACTCACGCTTCTCTACCAACACCTTCCCAACATGGAGCCTGGCTCAGCCTTTCCGTCTGCTCTGCCACAACGGTGAGATCAACACCATACGAGGCAACCGCGGCTGGATGAAGGCACGCGAGAGTGTGCTCAGCAGCGAGGCTCTGGGCGACATTCGCGAAATCTCGCCTATCGTACAGCCTGGCATGAGCGACTCTGCCAGCCTCGACAATGTATTCGAGTTCTTCGTGATGAGCGGTTTGTCGCTGCCTCACGCCATGGCTGTCATGGTGCCAGAGAGCTTCAACGACAAGAATCCTATCTCTGAAGACCTCAAGGCCTTCTACGAGTATCACTCTATCCTGATGGAACCTTGGGACGGACCTGCCGCTCTGCTCTTCAGCGACGGACGCTATGCCGGCGGTATGCTCGACAGAAACGGTCTTCGCCCTGCCCGCTACACCATCACCAAGAACGACATGATGGTAGTGGCCTCCGAGGTAGGCGTCATGGACTTCGATCCTTCCGAGGTGGCAGAGAAAGGTCGTCTGCAGCCTGGCAAGATTCTCCTCATCGACACACAGGAAGGCAAGATATACTACGATGGCGAAATCAAGGAGCGCCTGGCTGCCCAGCATCCTTACCGCCAGTGGCTCAACACCAACCGCATCGAGTTGGAGAAACTCCGCAGCGGACGTAAGGTGGAGAACGCTGTAGAGAACCTCACCCGCAAGGAACTGGAGTTCGGCTTCGGCGAGGAAGACATCGACGGAACCATCGTCCTATGGCCACCAAGGGCCAGGAGCCTACAGCCTCTATGGGTAACGACACGCCACTGGCAGTGCTCTCCGACCAGCCACAAATATTCTTCAACTACTTCCGTCAGCAGTTTGCACAGGTCACCAACCCTGCCATCGACTCCATCCGCGAGAACCTCGTGATGAGTCTCACCGAGTACATCGGCCGTGTGGGTTCAGGCATCCTGAATCCCGACGAGAGCAACTGCAAGATGGTTCGCCTGCCACATCCAATCCTGACCAACACCCAGCTCGACATTCTGCAGAACATACGCTACAAGGGCTTCAACACCGTGAAGCTCCACATGGTGTTCGAGACTGCCAAGGGCGAGGAAGGCCTCCACGAGGCTCTCGACGAGCTGTGCAAGCAGGCAGCCCAGAGTGTTGACGACGGTTACAACTACATCATCCTGAGCGACCGCGATGTCGACGCCACTCATGCAGCCATCCCATCATTGCTCGCCGTGAGCGCCGTACACCACTATCTCATCGACGCCGGCAAGCGCGTACAGACAGCCCTCATCGTAGAGAGCGGTGAGATTCGCGAGGTGATGCACGCCGCACTGCTTCTGGGCTATGGTGCATCAGCACTCTGCCTTACCTCACCTACGCCATCCTCGACGACCTGGTAAAGAAGGGCAAGATACAGGAAGACTATCACACAGCCGAACAGAACTACATCAAGCTGTGAAGAAAGGCCTGTTCAAGATCATGGCCAAGATGGGAATCTCCACCATCCGCAGCTATCGCGGAGCCAAGATCTTCGAGAGCATCGGTCTGAGCGAGAGTCTGCTGAAGAACTATTTCGGCACCGAGGTAAGCACCATCGGCGGTATAGGTCTTGAGACCATCGCCCGCGACGCCATCCTGCTGCACGACAAGGCCTTCGCCACCAAGAAGCTCGACTTCCTGCCCAGCATGGGACAGTTCCACTATCGCAAGGACGGCATCAAGCATGCCTGGAACCCTGAGACTATAGCCACTCTGCAGCTTGCCACCCGCAAGGGCGACTACCAGCTGTTCAAGAAATACACTCATCTTGTCGACAACAAGCAGGAGCCTATCTTCATCCGCGACTTCTTCGCCTTCCGCAAGAATCCTATCTCTATCGACAAGGTAGAGCCTGTAGAGGAAATCGTGAAGCACTTCGTCACCGGAGCCATGAGCTTCGGAGCCCTCTCAAAGGAAGCCCACGAGCTATGGCTCTGGCCATGAACGCCCTCGGTGCACGCAGCAACACGGGTGAGGGAGGCGAGGACAACGAGCGATTCCATTCTACTCAGGATGGCATCAGCTCTCCAGCAAAACCAAGCAGGTGGCTTCGGGACGTTTCGGCGTGACAACCGAATACCTCGTCAATGCCGAGGAAATACAGATCAAGGTGGCACAGGGTGCCAAGCCTGGTGAGGGCGGACAGTTGCCTGGCTTTAAGGTCAACGAGGTCATCGCCAAGACACGTCACTCTATTCCTGGCATCAGCCTCATCTCGCCACCACCTCATCACGACATCTACAGTATTGAGGACCTGGCTCAGCTCATCTTCGACCTGAAGAACGTGAACCCACGTGCTGCCATCTCTGTAAAACTCGTTGCCGAGAGTGGCGTAGGAACATTGCTGCCGGTGTGGCAAAGGCCAAGGCCGACCTCATCGTCATCTCTGGTGCAGAGGGTGGAACGGGTGCAAGCCCTGCTTCCAGCATGCGCTTTGCCGGTATCTCGCCAGAGATAGGTATCTCTGAGACACAGCAGACATTGGTGAAGAACGGTCTTCGCGGACAGGTTCGCCTACAGGTAGACGGCCAGCTGAAGAGCGGACGCGACATCATTCTCATGGCCTTGCTCGGCGCCGAGGAATTCAGTTTCGGTACTGCTGCACTCATCGTCCTGGGTTGTGTCATGATGCGCAAATGTAATCTCAACACCTGTCCTATGGGTGTTGCCACACAGGATCCTAAGCTGCGCGCCCACTTCCGCGGCAGCTACAAATATCTGATCAACTACTTCCGCTTCCTCGCCGAGGAGGTACGCGAGTACTTGGCTGAGATGGGTTACACCTCACTCAACGACATCATCGGTCATACCGAACTCATCGTTCGCAAGAGCGACGAGGAAGTGGTTCCTGCCGAGGGAAGCGAAGCCGTAGACAGCGCTACCGCAAAGTTTATCGAGCAGAAAGCCGACCTTCTCGACTTCTCTCGCCTGTTGCATCGCGAGGCCGGTCATGGATCGCTCTATCACACCACCGAACAGATACACGATCTTGCCAACGTGCTCGACCAGCAGCTCGTTCGTGGCGCACAGAACGCCATCGAGAAGCAAGAGGAAGTCAACCTCGACTTTGCCATCAAGAATACCGACCGTGCTGCCGGAGCAATGCTCAGTGGCGCTATCGCTGCCAAGTATGGCGAGGCTGGTCTGCCTGATAAGACTGTGAATGTGAAGTTCAAGGGCTCTGCCGGTCAGAGCTTCGGAGCCTTCCTTGTCAAGGGTGTCGACTTCAAGTTGGAAGGCGAGACCAACGACTATTTCGCCAAGGGACTGTCAGGAGGCCGTATTTCCATCCTGCCTCCTATCCGCAGCAACTTCTCTGCCGAAGACAACATCATCGCCGGCAATACCGGACTCTATGGAGCCACATCGGGCGAGCTGTATATCAACGGTAAGGTAGGCGAACGCTTCGGTGTGCGCAACTCTGGTGCCATCGCTGTCATCGAGGGTGCTGGCGACCACTGTTGCGAGTACATGACAGGCGGACGCGTGGTAGTGCTCGGCGAGACGGGCCGCAACTTTGCCGCAGGTATGAGTGGCGGTGTGGCCTACGTATGGGACAAGAACCACAACTTCGACTACTTCTGCAACATGGATATGGTGGAAATCAACCTTGTCGAGGACAGCACCTACCGCAAGGAGCTGCACGAGCTCATCCGCCAGCATTATCTCTATACAGGCAGTAAGCTCGCCCGCACCATGCTCGACGACTGGAACCACTATGTGGAAGACTTCATCCAGGTAGTGCCTATCGAGTATAAGCGCGTGCTGCAGGAAGAGCAAGTAAAGAAGCTGCAGCAGAAGATTGCAGACATGCAGCGAGACTATTAATAAAGGGAAAAAGGCAAAAGGGTAAAAAAACAAAGCCCTTTGCCTTTTCCCTGAGTTCGGTAAAAATGCCGAGAAACAAATAATTTAATTATAAAGGTAGTATAAGGTTTAAGTAAATGGCAGTAAGTATGCTCGTTGTAAGCCCATGACGCCATGCAGGCTGCAAGTAGCAGACTGTAAGCAAGAATGTCTTTTTACCTTTTTACCTTTTTACCCTTTTACTTTTAAAAGAAGATGGGAAATCCAAAAGCATTTTTGACTATACCCCGCAAAGAAGCAGGCTATAGACCAATACACGATAGAATCCTCGACTTCAGCGAGGTAGAACAAACATTAAACAGCAACGACCGCCGACAGCAGGCTTCGCGCTGCATGGATTGCGGTGTACCCTTCTGTCACTGGGCTTGTCCGTTGGGCAACAAGGCTCCTGAGTGGAACGATGCCCTCTACAAGGGTGACTGGGAACTGGCTTACCGCCTGCTCAACTCCACCAACGACTTTCCTGAGTTCACAGGCCGCATCTGTCCTGCTCTCTGCGAGAAAGCCTGTATCCTCAACCTCATGGACCACGAGCCTACCACCAACCGTGAAGACGAGTGCGCCATCGTTGAGCACGCTTTCTCTGAAGACTATGTACGCGTAGAAATACCAGAACGCAACGGCAAGACCGTTGCCGTCATCGGTGCAGGACCTGCCGGACTTGTCGCTGCCAACCAGCTCAACCATAAAGGCTATAAGGTGACGGTCTTCGAGGCACGCGAGAACGCCGGCGGCTTGCTGCGTTACGGCATTCCTAACTTCAAGCTCAACAAGAGCATCATCGACCGCGTCTGCATCTTCTCGAGGAAGAAGGCATCGAGTTCAAATACAATCAGCACATTGATGTCAACAAGCTGCCCGAAGGCTTCGATGCCTATGTGGTTTCTACAGGTACGCCTACTGCACGCGACCTCAAGATTCCAGGACGCGAGCTCAAGGGTGTTTACTTCGCCCTCGAACTGCTATCCCAGCAGAACCGCATACTCGCAGGCATGGAGTTCGGCAAGGACGAGCTCGTCAACTGCAAGGGCAAGGACGTTCTTGTCATCGGTGGTGGCGATACGGGCAGCGACTGCATCGGAACTGCTCATCGACAGGGTTGCAAGAGCGTGACACAGATAGAAATCATGCCTAAGCCTGTAGAAGGTCCTGAGGATCCTAAGAATCCCTGGCCTAACTGGCCTCGCACCCTCAAGACTACATCCAGTCATGAGGAAGGCTGCACACGCCGCTGGAACATCAACTCACTCGAGTTCCTGGGCAAGAACGGCAAACTGACAGGTGTCAAAGTACAACAGATAGACTGGAAACCAAATCCTGAAGGCGGTCGTCCGCTGATGGTAGAAGCAGGCAAGCCCGAGATTATCAAGGCCGAAGCTGTGTTCCTTGCCATGGGATTCCTGAAGCCACAGCAGCCTGAGTTTGCCGACAATGTGTTTGTAGCTGGCGATGCTGCCAATGGTGCAAGCCTTGTCGTAAGAGCATGGCAAGCGGTCGAAAGATTGCTGCCCAGGTAGATAAATATCTGAACAAATAATATCGGTTATTTTTAACTATAAGTAGCGGGGAGACGGACCTTGAGATGAGGTTTGCCTCCCTTTTTTCGTTCCAGTACTCTGCTTATGGTTTTGGAACTTGGCATCGAAGGTGAAAAACATCAGATAGTCGCCATCGCCATCCATCACCACCTCGTTGTCCAAAGCCTCGTTGAGTCCACCCTGCCACCATTCCTTATAGGGATAAGGCTTCCATTTGAGTCCCTCGCAGAAAGCCTCGTACAGCCAAAGTTGAAGATACTCACCTGTTGCCGCGCAAAGGTCTCGAAAGCCTGAAGCCCTGAAGCTGGAACAAAATATCCGGTGTCGGTAATCATCGTCACGTCGAGCCCCCACTCTCGCATATATCGCATGATCAGCGAGATGTTGCAGAGCGTATGGTCTTCTCGCTTGCCCGTGCATCCCAAATAGGCGATGCGCCTCATTCCTTGCTTCATACAAAATCGCGTGGCCTTCGTTTGATCGTTGTCATCCTGTTCGTCCACCAAATGCACCAAGTCGGCATAGCGTCTCTTGAAGTCATCAGGCAGCGAATCGCCATCTCCCACAATAGCATCAGGTGTCCCGCCATGCAGAATGTAATGCATACCTGCACCATCGCAGCACACCAGATATTTGGCATGCTGCAGTATCGACAGCGCCACAGCATGAGAGGGATAATCTCCATCGCATAGGACCACAGCATCGAAACTGGAAACTGCAGTAACAAGAGGCAATTTATCTTTCTTCATTTTCCGATTCTTTTAATTTCTATGACACAAGTCTTATGTTTCTGTAGCACAAGTCTTATGTTTCCTGTTACACATTTTTTTATTCAGTTGAAGTCTTTTTGATTTCAGTGGCAAAAGTACAATTTTTCCTCATAAACAAACATGCCTGTCCCACGTTTTTCAGCCATTTTTCTATATTTGCTATTATTTTGTGCCACTTGGCGCAGTGGCGCAAGTGACGCAAAATGGCCGTTCGTTCATCTCCAGGATGTGTTCAGATAAGATTTTTCCAGTATTAAGCGACCGTTTCTTTGGATTGTAAGGTTGATAACACATGTATAGCATTTGTAACTATCAGTTCTCCATATGGGTGCTAAGTAGGAGCCAACAACAGCAGCCATATAGTTTAATCTTTCTTAAAAAACTCATGTCTCAATAACAACGTCCCTACATTTCTGCTATATTTGCGCTAAAATAATAATAAAACCTACCGAACGCCTATGCGACACTTCTTATGTCATCAGGAAACTTATGGTCCTACCACCGTGCTGAGCAATGGTCGCTATGTTCTTCTGAACCAAGACAGTACGCTGACATGGTGCAGCGTGGAGAAAGACCACTTGGGAAGCAATCGTGTGGTGAGGGAGACAACTCCAGGGATTAATAGGTTGCAGATAAATCACTATTATCCCTTTGGCAACACTTTCGGTGAGTACAACCATTGCGATGAGAACACAGACCTACAGCGCTACAAGTTCAATGGCAAGGAGTTGGATCTCGTGCATGGTCTGCGCCTCTACGACTACGGCGCAAGAATGTATGACCAAATACTTGGCTGTTTGACAAGTGTGGACCCAATGGCTGAGAAATATTATCATATCAGCCGTATGTGTTCTGTGCTGATAATCCGGTAAACATTATTGATCCTGACGGAAAAGTGTTACAAATAGATGGTGACTGGAGAACAAGGATGACTATATTGAAGGAATTACAACGATTGACAAATGACAATTTACATATCGACAAACAAGGATATGTAACTTTGTATGGTAATAAAAGATGGGATAATAGACATAAAAAACTTACTTTAGGAACTAATTTAGTTCGTGACATAATTTCACACAAAGGAAAAATGACAATTCATCTCTCTAATGATGAAAATCAAGAATATCCTAATCGTAACTCCTCGATACCTGGTAGTGATGTCTATTTTAATCCTATAAGGCGCACACAAGTAACCGTTGCTGACAAAAATGGAAATGCTTCATCTTTTAACAATATGCCGTTTTTGGCTTTAGGACATGAAATGATACATGGATTTAGAGACATGAATGGAGTATCTGTAGATATCAAAATTAAACAAATTTACGCAAATCGAAATTATTTAGGAGTTATGTATAAAAAGTGTGCTCCTGTAGAAGAACTTGTAACAACAGGAATTATAGGAAACTATAAATATACAGATAACAAGTTACGTAAAGAACATGGTTATGCAATAAGACTTTTTTATTAACAATAATATCAAAAGTATGCAAAAGATAACACTATTTTTTCTTTTATTCTTTTTTGCAAGTTGCCAAATGAATAAAAGGCTGGAACGAATCCATTGTCAACAGATGCCGTTTCTACTGATATGTCTTGTGAGATGTTCTATTTTATCGTGCAAAGAAAGGTTTATCAAGTTACATATAATGGGAAAGACTCTATACGAAC
>ENA-OQER01001022-OQER01001022.1-human-gut-metagenome-genome-assembly--contig:-NODE-1022-length-14431-cov-10.786214_pt1 | contig 14431 bp, 17 predicted proteins | sample MGYA00242797_ERZ504639 | MGnify/ENA primary metagenome ERZ504639 (study PRJEB26092, sample SAMD00036306) | human gut metagenome | host: Homo sapiens | study: EMG produced TPA metagenomics assembly of...
TTTACATATTACTATATATTATATGCCTCTATTTTATATCTCCCCATGTGTTCTACAAAAGACGGTGGACATACACTTTAGTCCCCTCCTCACTCTTAGATAGAAAAAAAATATATATTATAAATAGCCCATGTACTAACGCCAATATTTATATAGAGATTATAAACAACATTATTCACTTCTAATTTATTGAGATTATGAACAACATTATTTTATTGCCACAGGCACAGAGAGTAAACAACATCGAGGATGCAGTTATCTTGGACGAGTTCAAGGCAGAGAATCACTTTATTGAGGCTAATACCCAAGAGGTAACCTTCGAGCACTTAAAGAACGATTGCATCACTCCTGTTTTTGCTAAGGACAACGAGTTGACCATCAACCACGCTGACTTTATTGAGACCATCGAGGATGCAACCAGAACTTTCTTCCATGGTCAAAAGGTTGGAACTCCAAACATTCGAGTTTCCCACGTAATCAAAGGCAGAATACCGGAAGCTGTGAGAAAGCCTGCTAGTCAACTCTTGGATTCAGACAAGACCATCTACTATGAGCGTGCAGCATTCAGCATCGACATCCCTACAGTTTTCGAGACTATAATGGGTAACAAGTTGAATCTTTCCATCGTAGGAGTTAGAGCATACAATCAGATGAACTTATATTCAAAGAAACTCCAGAGCTATTCCGTCTAGCAATAGGTTTCAAGAACCAAGTTTGCTGCAACATGTGCATCTTTACAGATGGTTACAAGGAGGATTTGAGAGTGACATCTGCTAATGAACTCTATCGTGCAGCCTTGGAGCTATTCAACAGTTTCAATCCTGCTAGACAACTTCAACTACTCCACTCGTTAGGGAACACCACCATGAACGAACATCAGTTTTGCCAGATACTTGGCAAGATGAGACTCTATCAGTGCTTACCTAATTACTATCAGAGAAACATTCCTAAGATGTTGCTAACTGATACACAGATTAACAGCGTAGCCAAAGCATACATCAATGATGAGAACTTTAGTAGTTTTGGAGAGGACATCAACATGTGGAAGTTCTACAACCTGTTAACAGGAGCTAACAAGTCTAGCTATATAGACTCATTCTTGGATAGGAGTCTCAACACCACCCAACTTGCACTTGGCATCAATGCAGCCTTGCATGGTGACGAGCGATATAAATGGTTTATCGACTAACCACAGACAGGACATCTATCAGAAATGGTAGGTGTCCTTTAGTTACTAACTAATAAGCAAAAGACGCTTCATTGATATATGTAGCTATGAGAGAAACTAAGCTGAAATGTTAAATCTCAACATATATTAGAAGAAAGACAGACAAATCCTTGGTCAATCAAACAATTATTGCTAAATTTGCACCAATTCTACTAGGAGTAGAAGTACATATTTAGAATGAGCGTTTGACGTTATCTCGACATAGAATCTGGACAATTCGATGCAAAATGAGATGGCAGTTCAAGGTGCTCATGCTTTCATGTTGCATATATATACCCATATATATAACACATGGAGCATGGGCTATTGTCTGTTACTATTTTGCAAGCAGTCCAGAGCTTTATGTCAGTAATACTCAATAGTCCCCATGCTCCTTTCTGTATGTGTCAACCAATAAACAATTTACAGCAAAAGCCGTCTGGGGATTCAAGGCTGAATTATTAATTTTAAACTTACAGATTTATGAAACAATTCAAATTTTTAGCAATGGCAATCTTTGCTATGATTATGTCAATTGGATTCGTTGCTTGTAGCAGCGATGATGATGATAACAATGGTGGTGGAAGCATTACAAGTGGCAAGAAACTTGTACGCATCAGTAGTGAATATGAGACCATAAACTTACTTATGGAGAAGATGGTAAACTCACTAGAGCTTCAAGAAATGTAAATGGAAATTCTGAATACATAAACCTTGATTGGTCGGGTAACACTATCACGCTTACAACTCATGCAAGATGGGAAGAGAACCTTGTACTATTACTCTTGATAATGGAAAAATCTCAAAAGCTACTGATGGTGAAGAGACATATAAGGCTGCCTATTCGGGAAACTATCTTTCTCAAATTACTGGCTACAATATCAACAAATACACATGGGAGAATGGTAACATTGTAAAATACAAAGTAGATAATGAAGGTGACATCTATAATTACACTTGTACTTATTATACAGACATGCCTAATAAGCATTCAGTCTTTGATGTTGATGCACAAAGATTCGACGATGCGATTTTAGCGGAATATGGTAATCTTCTTGTTATGGCTCATCCAACCCTGTTTGTCTCAACAACAAGAACCTATTAAAGAGCGTTACAGATAGTAAAGGATATACACTTTCTTATACATACGAACTTGATGGAGATGGCTATCCTATAAAGATAACCGAAACCGAGAAAAAGAACCAATATGATTCTGGTAGCCCAGAAGTTTACACTTTAACTTGGGAATAGAATATAAATACAACATATCAAATACAAGCCAACTTCTTCTTTTATGTGGAGGTTGGCTTTTTGCTAATAATGAATAAATAGAAAAATTTGATTACCCAAACTGTTGTTAAACCAAAGAAAAGCATTATCTTTGCAGCCATACACCAACATATATCAATATGACAGAATACAAGAGACAAGACATCACAACAGTACTTTGTGGAGCACTTCAAGAAGTGAAAGACCATATCGAGGGAAAGAAGCGACTGCAATCCTTAGATAGTCTTCTTGAAGAATTATAAGAGAGATGGGGGTTCTCTCTATAAAATGAATCCCAATATTATTTGCAAAGTAGATAACTATTGTACCCAAGCAAAAAGGATGATTGTTGACTCATTGTTGACTAATTTCATTCTATCAGTGTTCATTAACAGGTTGACAAATAGCATAAAAAGACTTGTAGCTCAGTTGGTTACACCTTGCTAAGTCCGCAGGAGTTAGTAAGGCTCGGCACAGACTCATAATCTGGAGGTCCTAGGTTCAAGCCCTAGCTGGTCCACGCTTCTATTACAGCGACTTACGAGCAATCGTAGGCCGCTGTTTTTCTTTTTTCACAAAACGTATCCGACAGAAAAAAAGAGGGCAACTGGAGCTTTTGCAACCAAGTTGCAGAAACCTTTTCGTAATTTTGCAACCGAAATAGAAAAAGGAACTGAATGTTCCTGGTTATATAGAACTAAAAGTATTGCAAAATTATGGAAGAAATGAAACATTCTCACGAACATCATCATGAATGCTCATGCGGCACAGAAGAACATGAGCACCAGGGGTGCGGTTGCCACCACCATCATCATGAAGAAAGCGGTTTGAAATCCAAACTCATTTTTATCGGTGTAACTGTTATTCTCCTGATAACAGCCGTTTTCATCGAAAAGGAATACAGTCTGGCTACCTGGCAGTTACTCCTCGTCTATCTCATTCCTTATTTATTAATAGGACACGAGACGCTGGGCGAAGCTGCAGAAGGTATTGCCAAGGGCGATATGTTTAACGAAAACTTTCTGATGGCTATTGCTACCATCGGAGCACTTTGCATCGGATTCTTCCCAGGATCAGATACAGAATTCCCGGAGGCAGTCTTTGTGATGCTCTTCTATCAGGTGGGCGAACTCTTCGAAGGATATGCAGAAGGAAAGAGCCGCGACAGCATCTCGCATCTGATGAATATCCGACCGGATGTAGCGAATGTTGAAAGAAACGGAAAAGTAGAGTCGGTTTCGCCGGAAGACGTCAAGATAGGAGAAACTATCGTAATCCGTCCTGGAGAGAAAGTTCCATTGGATGGTATTGTTGTTGAGGGAAGCTCAGCCTTGAATACCATTGCCCTGACAGGTGAGAGTATGCCACGTGATTTGAATGAAGGCGATACTATCATGTCCGGTTGCATCAACCTTTCAGGAGTAGTTCGTGTACGCACCACCAAGAGTTTTGGCGAAAGTACCGTATCCAAGATTATCTCTCTGGTAGAGAGTGCAGACAAGAACAAGTCGAAGAGCGAGGCTTTCATCACCCGTTTCGCCCGAGTCTATACTCCTATCGTTGTTTTCGCAGCCATTTCCCTGGCGGTTATTCCTCCATTCCTGGCAGCAACAGGAATCGTTAGCGAAGGAACCTTTGGCGAGAACTTCCCATTATGGCTCAACCGCGCTTGATATTCCTGGTAGTTTCCTGTCCTTGCGCCTGGTCATCAGCGTGCCCCTCACCTTCTTTGGCGGCATCGGCGGAGCATCCCGGAATGGTATCCTCATCAAGGGCAGCAACTATATGGATGCTTTAGCCAAGGTGGGAACCGTTGTGTTCGACAAGACGGGTACCTTGACCCACGGAGAGTTTGCCGTAGCAGCTGTTCATGCAGACACTTCCTGCCCAGACCATTCATCCCATGATGCAGATAATGTGCATATTGGCGAATATTCTGACAAGGAGAAAATCCTGCTTCATCTGGCAGCTCATGCCGAGCATTTCACCACTCATCCTATCGGCGCAGCCCTGCGTACTGCCTTCCCGCAAGAAGCAACAGATGGCTGCGAGGTGACCGATGTAGAGGAAATTGCCGGACAGGGTATCCGTGCCAAAGTGAACGGCAAGGTGGTTTGCGTGGCAACAAGAAGATGATGGAAAGCATCGGCGCCCAATGGCACGACTGCAATCAGGTGGGAACCATCATCACGTCGCCATTGATGGCAAGTATGCGGGACATATTGTGATCAACGATACCTTAAGGGAGGAAGCGCCCATGCCATCAGAGAGCTGAAAGAACTGGGAGTAGAGAAAACGGTAATGCTGACGGGCGACCGCAGAGAAGTGGGAGAAGATGTTGCCCACAAACTGGGACTGGACGAGTGCCGCGCAGAACTGCTGCCAACCGGTAAGGTTTCGCATGTAGAACAACTGCTGAAGACAAAACCAGCAGGCAAGACGCTCGCTTATGTAGGCGATGGCATCAACGATGCCCCTGTATTGAAGCGTGCCGATGTGGCATTGCCATGGGTGGACTGGGTAGCGATGCTGCCATCGAAGCTGCCGATGTAGTACTGATGGATGATGACCCTAGAAAGATTGACCTTGCCGTAAAGATAGCCAGAAGAACCATTCATATCGCTCACGAGAACGTGATATTTGCCATCGGAGTGAAGGTTGCCGTACTGATTCTCGCCACCATTGGTCTCGGCACCATGTGGATGGCAGTCTTTGCCGATGTAGGTGTTACGGTACTGGCTGTATTGAACGCCATGAGAAGTTTGGGTAAAAATCGTCTTTTTTATCGTTAAATACCAAAATAAGTTGTATCTTTGCAACCGAATTTTAATATACAATACTGAATGGTTATGTATAAAAAAAGACATTTTGACTATGAATAAGATTATCAAACTCATCTTCGTGCTCTGCTGCTTCTGCGGCATTGCACAGGCTCAGCCTCAACGTCCTAAGCTCGTTGTAGGCATCGTTATCGACCAGATGCGATGGGATTATCTCTATCGCTACTACGCCCGCTACGGAGAAGGCGGATTCAAGAGAATGCTCGGAGAAGGATTCAGCGTAGAAAACTGCAAGATTCCTTACATTCCTTCGGTTACAGCCATCGGCCACTCTTCTATCTGGACCGGTTCCGTTCCTTCCATCCACGGAATTGCAGGAAATAACTTCGTGAAAGATGGAAAGGTAGTGAATTGTACTGCCGACGATACCGTCAACCCTGTAGGTTCCGACAGCAAGGCTGGCAAGATGTCGCCTCGCAATCTGTGGGTAACCACCATCGGCGATGAACTCCGTCTGGCTACCAATAACCGCTCTAAGGTGATTGGTGTAGCTTGAAAGACAGAGCATCCATCCTCCCTGCGGGCCATCACGCCAATGGCGCTTTCTGGTTTGATGACAAGTCGGGCAAGTTCATCACCAGTACTTTCTATATGGATAAGTTGCCTGAGTGGGTGAACAAGTTCAACAAGCAGAAACTCCCAAACAAGTATCTTTCCAAGAAATGGGAGACGCTCTACCCTATCGATTCCTACAAGGAAAGCACCAGCGATGACAACAACTACGAGAATGGAATTGTTGAAGGCGAAAAGGCAGTATTGCCACTCGACCTGCCTACCTTATATAAAAAGCATGGTTACAAGATTCTCCGCAGTACCCCATTCGGCTGCAACCTGACTTTCGATATTGCCAAGGCTGCCATTGAGGGAGAAAATCTGGGTAGAAACACAGATACTGATTTGCTGACCATCAGCTGCTCCAGTACCGACTACATCGGACATCAGGTGGGCGTGAACGCCATCGAAACAGAGGATTGCTATCTCAGATAGATAAGGCATTGGCAGATTTCTTCGCTTATCTCGACCAGACCATAGGCAAGGGAAATTATCTCACCTTCCTCACCGCCGACCATGGAGGCGTAAACAACGCAACCTTCCTGCAGGATCAACGAATCCCTGCCGGCATCTGGAACAAGAAGGGACTGGTAGATGAATTGAACAAGAGTCTGAAGACAAAGTTCAACACCGACAAGGACCTCGTGAAGACCATCATGAACTATCAGGTATTCTTCAATACAGACATCATCGAGGAACTCGGTCTGGATTACACAGCCATCAAGCAGGTGGTAGTAGACAGACTGAAGAAAGACAAGGACGTGCACTATGCCTTCGACATGGAGAAGACCTCTATCGAGAGCATCCCTGAAGAGCTGAAGTTCCGCGCTATTAACGGTTATAACCGCGAGCGCAGCGGAGGTGTCAGATTGTACTGAAACCAGGTCACTACGATTATTACAGCAGCAAGGGAACTACCCACGGAGTATGGAATCCATACGATATCCATATTCCTTGCCTGTTTATGGGTTGGGGCATCCAGCACGGCGAGAGTGCCCAGCCTCACTATATGACAGATATTGCCGCTACCGTTTGTGCGATGCTGCATATTCAGGCACCTAATGGCTGCATCGGCACACCGATATTCTAATAAAAAGCAAAAAGCCAGATAATAACAAAGGCTAGGTTCACGATTCTGGGAACCTAGCCTTTATTTTTTATTCAAAAGAAGATGTTCTTCTATTCCGAGAAGAACATCTCTTATTCTTCGTTCATAATCTTCATATATTCCTCGTAAGAAATATATCTGCCACCCATCGATTTGAGATGAGGAGTCTCCAACTGACAATCTATCATCTTGCCACCATGCTCCTGCAAGTATCTGGCAAGGAAGATGAGGGCAATCTTAGAAGCTGACGGAACTCTGGAGAACATGCTTTCTCCGATAAAAACCTTGCCGATGGTGACACCATAAAGTCCCCCCACCAGTTCATCGGTTTCATTATCCCATACCTCTACGCTCGCCGCAAAGCCCTGCTTATGGAGGGCAGTAAATGCCTGGATGATGTTCTCGCCCAGCCATGCGCCATCTTCCCAATACCGTCCGTTGGTCTTGCTGCATCCCCGTATCACGCCATCGAAATCTTCGTTGATTCCTACGCTGTATCGGTTCTTCCTCATCAGGGTACGCATGGAATGACTGATGTGGATTTCATCTGGGAAGATGACGAAACGCTTCATCGGACAGAACCAGAGTATTTCAGGCTGGTCACGGAAACTATACCAGGGAAAAATGCCATTGCTATAAGCCAGCAACAGGCGGTCGATACTCAAATCGCCACCAATCGCAAAGCATCCATCCTCATCGCCATAATGCGGATCGGGAAAGTAAATCTCGTCCGCAGTATCATCTATCTGTAATATCATACGCTTATCTTTTATCAAGAATATTCTTGACTAGACTTTCATTCTAATAATTAATCACCAGTTTAATTAACCACCAGTTCCTTTCCGTCAAAGTCGACATGCGCCTTGCCACCCTTCTTGAGTTTGCCGAAGAGCAGCGCCTTCATCAGGATCGGTTTCAGGCGGTTACCGATGGCACGGTCCATCTCGCGGGCACCATATTCCTTGGTAAAGCCCCATTTCAGCAACTGTTCGCGCGCAGCATCGGTTAACGTTACGGTAACTCCCTTTACTGCCAGTTTCGCATCGAGTTGACGAAGTTTCTTGGCAAGAATCAACTCAGCCATGTGCTTATCCATATCGTTGAACACCACCATGTCGGAAAGTCGGTTGATAAACTCAGGTTGAAGTCTTCTTCACCTGTGCCAGCATCGCTTCGCCACGACTTACGTTTCCATTGAAACCTACGCTAGCCCGTGAAGCATATTGCGCTCCGGCATTTGAGGTCATGATGAGAATCACGTTACGGAAATCAGCCTTCTGGCCCTTGTTATCAGTCAGACGGGCATAGTCCATTACCTGGAGCAGGATGTTGTAGATATCGCTATGCGCCTTCTCTATCTCATCGAGCAGGAGTACACAGTTTGGCGTCTTGCGGATGGCATCGGTCAGAAGTCCTCCATCCTCATAACCCACGTATCCGGCTGGCGAACCAATGAGTTTTGCACGGTATGCTTCTCGGTATATTCACTCATATCGAAGCGTACCAGTTCGATGCCGAGTTCCTTGGCCAACTGCCGTGCCACCTCGGTTTTTCCTACTCCGGTAGGTCCCACGAAGAGGAGCGAAGCCAATGGTTTGTCATCATCTGTCAATCCCGCCTTTGCCATCATCACAGCCTCAACCACCTTGTCTACAGCCTTATCCTGACCGTAAATCTTGTCGAGTATGCGCTGGCGGAGCGTAGCCAAAGCATCGTTATTCTCATCTTTCATCGCAGCCGCATCAATCTTGCAGACTTTAATCAGAATCTGCTGGATGATAGACTTGGTAACATAAGAGCGCTGGCGAGATTCTACCGGATGCACCTCCAGATAAGCACCCGCCTCATCCATCAGGTCGATGGCCTTGTCTGGCAGACAGCGGTTGCTGATATATTTGGAGCTGGCACGGACGGCATATTCCAGGGCGTCCTTGCGATAGGTTACATTGTGGAACTTGTTGTATTTATACTGCAAGCCCTCCAATATCTTGATAGCCTCCTCCTCGGTAGGTTCCTTGATATCTATCTGCTGGAACCGGCGCACGATGCCCTTGCTCTGGGCCATGTAACGGTTATATTCCTCGTAGGTAGTAGAGCCGATGAAACGGATATCGCCTGCCTCCAGATATTGCTTCAGCATATTGGATGCATCAGGTCCGCCATCTGAGCCACGACCAGCACCTATCATATTATGAATCTCATCGATGTAGATAATGGTATTGCCTTCCTTCACGGCTCCCTCCATCACCATCTTGATGCGTTTCTCAAAGTCGCCGCGATATTGAGCACCGGCAAGCATCTGTCCCATATCCATGCCATAGATGCGAGCCCCTTGAGACGTTCAGGAACCTGGTTTTCGTTGATGAGTTTGGCAAGACCATAGACCAGAGCTGTCTTGCCGACTCCGGCTTCTCCGATGTGGAGCGGATTGTTCTTCTCGGCACGGCAGAGCACCTGGATGGTTCTGTCCAGTTCCTGTTCTCTTCCGATGAGCGGATTGTGCTCTTCTACCTTGTCAGAAATACAGGTAACCAGCTGATGCCAATCCTGTACAACCTGTCTTCTGCCTTCTTCCTCGTCGTCATCATACTCGTTGGCATAATCGTCATCATCAAAGTCTGCTCCCATGCCCATGCCAGCCTCTCCAGTATCTTCTCCAATAGGATAATAACTGTCAACGCTCGCCAGGAACTCGCCCTGCCGGTCGCCCACATTCTTGCACAGCAGGAAGGCGGCTTCTGAATTCTGCAAGCCAAACATCGCCTGCACAAAATGGGTACATTCACCAGCTGTCTGTCGGCAGCAGCAGCCAGGGCGCACGCCGTTCCAAACATGGTTTTGAAGAGCGATGACGGCTCTGGCAGATACTTGATGGTTTCAGGCACACGCTCCTGCTTGGCGAGCATCCCACCAAGTCTTCGTGCATCTTGAAGCTGTCTACGCCTTCTTCCTGCAGCGCCTGACAGAATGCATACTGCCTGAGCAACGCCAGCAGCATGTGCTCGGGCATCACGAACTCGTGGTCAAAGAACCGGGCTTGCTTCATGGCATCGTCCATCAGAACACTCATATATCGGGTCAATCCCATACTGTCCATTCTATTTTTTCCTTTCTTTTTCTTAGCATATATTGGGGATATTTCCCCGAAATCAACGCCTATTCCGGCATATAAGTGAGTTTAAGCGGAAACTTCTGCGTACGGGCTTTCTCCATCGCTTTCTCCACTTTACTCTTGGCGATGTCGTAGCTGTAGGTGCCCACCACGGCTTTCTCTTCGTGATGAACCTTGAGCATGATTGCTTCAGCCTCAGCCTGCGACTTGAAGAAGATGGATTCCAGGATTTCTACCACGAAGTCCATCGGTGTGAAGTCGTCGTTGAACATCATTACCACGTAACGCCCCGGCTCCTTGAGCCTGGTTTTCTGGCGTTCACGAATTGCTGTTTGTTCTTGAGCCATATTTTAATTCTTACTTTTTATAAGCATTGGTAATCTCCACAACATAAACATCGTGGAATCCACCCTTGGCACCATACCACTGGAGCAGGTCCTTGTCGAGGAACTTCTCGGCGGTCATACTGTCCTTGTAAAGTTTGCGACATTCCAGGGTGAGTCGTGACTGCTCGAAGGCGATGCTGCCGTTATCAGTTTCTACAGGAATCAGTCCTGTTTCCTTCACCTTATCCAAATCGCGTCCGCTCTTAGAGCCGCAGAAGTTATAAATCTTCCGAGCCTCCTCGCTGTTGCCGAGGAAAGAGAGAGTCATGAATTCATTCTCCTCGATGATGCCGTGGGTGAAACGCTCCGGACGGATAAAGACCACAGCCACCGGCTTGTTCCAAAGCCATCCCAAACAGCCCCAAGAGGCGGTCATCATATTGAAATGATCCTTGTTGCCGGCACATACCAGCATCCACTCCTTACCAATAGTCTCGAAGACGTTGTCATTCAGTTCTTTTACGTTGATCTTTTCCATCTTATCTGTTCCTTTCTTTTTAATTTCTAATTACCATAAAATTGCGACAGCAGTATTCTGATTGCTGAATGCTGCCCATATCAACTGCAAAGATACAAGAATAATCTGAAAAAGCGAATGTTTCTTTAAGAAAATCGCATCACCCTATTGAGGATTATGCCTAATTAATACTTTTTTATGCCACAAGAAGGCTGAATTGAATACGATTTGTGAGGTAGGAAACCGACCTTGATTTACATTAACTTTGCATCGGCAGTTGAAAAAATAATTCACATTTTATTTTGTCAGTTGCCTAAAAGGCAGTACCTTTGCACCCCGAATGCCGAAAGCCGGGAAGGCAGAAGGCTTCGAATTATTAATCATTTATAAACATTTTATTTAATGTACAAAACAATTTTCAACAAGCGCAACAGCTTGAAGTTCAACCGATTCTCTAACAAGAACTACTCGCTCTTCGCAGTTTTGGGAAAAGAGGTACTTGTTGGTGCACTCAGCGTTGCTACCCTGAGCCATGCTAAGGCAGCAGGCGTAAGCACAGAGGGAGCCAAGGTTGATTCTACCTCTACAAGGGCGGAAAGCTTACGAGCTGGATGCGGTGAGCGTTACCGGATCTCGTGCGCCGATGACTGTAGAGCAGTCACCTAAGATTGTGTCTGTCATTACCCGCGACGATATTCATCGTGCGGCTGCGCAGACTATCAACGATGTATTGAAATTAGCTACCGGCGTGGATGTCCGTCAGCGTGGTGGCTTTGGTGTTCAGACGGATATCTCCATCAATGGTGGAACCTTTGACCAGATTACCATTCTCTTGAATGCGTCAACATTTCCAATCCTCAGACTGGTCACAATGCTTCTGATTTTCCTGTAGCTCTTGCTGACATCGACCACATCGAAGTGCTCGAGGGGGCAGCATCGCGCTTATTCGGAACTTCAGCCTTCAATGGTGCCATCAATATCGTGACCAAGAAGGCAAAGAATGATGGAGTATCTGCAAGTGTAGAAGGCGGAAGCTTTGGAAGCTTCGGAGCACAGGGACGCATTCAAACAGCTTTTGAAACGGGCAAGTGGACCCAGGCTTATTCCGTAAGCGGAGGTTACAAGCGCTCGGATGGCGGCACGGAGAACAGCGACTTCGAGAAGGGACAGGGCTACGGCAATCTCTCGTTCTCTTACGACCAGCGTTTCGACATCATCGCCCAGTTGGGTATTGCTAGCCAGAGCTATGGTGCCAATACTTTCTACAGCGCCAAATACAACAACCAATATGAGAAGACAGACCACGGTCTGGCTTCGCTCAATCTGAGTCTGCACAACCAGGAGAAGACCTGGGAGATTGCGCCTCAATTCTATTATAACAAATTCAAGGATCACTATCAGCTGATTCGTGGAAAGGCTGGAGCAGCAGCAGGCGAGAACTATCACGACCTCGATGTTTATGGTGGTGGACTGAATGCCAACGTGGCTTGGGCTTTGGGTAAGACCGCAGTGGGTTTCGATATCAGCAAGGAGTGCATCTACTCTACTGCATTGGGCGAGGAACTGGCAGAGAAAGACTATAAGGATATCTCGGGTTCTGACCGTCAATATACCCGAAAGGGCGAGCGCACCAATACCAACATCATGCTGGAGCACAACTTCATCTTCGGCGGCTTCACCTTGTCGGCTGGTGTCTTGGCTAACAAGAATACAGGTCTTGACAACGACTTCCGCTTCTATCCTGGTGTGGATATGAGTTATCGTCCTAACGACAACTGGAAGTTCTACGCTTCCTGGAACAAGGCATTGAGAATGCCTACCTACACCGACTTATACATAAGTAATGCGGTACAGCAGGGCGACCTCACCTTGACCCCGGAGAAGAACTCAACCTTCAAGGTGGGAACTCAATATCGCCAGACTGGTTTTGCCGCAACCGTAAGCGGATTCTACGCACACGGCACCAACATGATTGACTGGGTGCAGACATCCGTGACCGAGCAGAACGACAGCAAGTATCACGTGATGAACATCGGAAAACTCAACAACATGGGCTACAACGTAGATGCTACTATCTACATGAGAGAATTGGTACCAAACAGTTTCATCACCCGCATCAAGTTGGGTTATGCTTACATCTATCAGGATCATAAGACCGAGACAAACATTCTGAAATCACTCTATGCATTGGAGTATCTCAAGCACAAGGCTGTATTCGGACTGGATCATCAGATCTGGAGCAAGCTTTCAGCTTCGTGGAGCGTAAGATGGCAGCAGAGAATGAATGGCTATCATCCATACACCAAGGTAGATTGCAAACTGATGTGGGACGAGAAGAAATACAATATCTTCGTGAAAGCCGACAACATCACTTGCCACCGCTACTACGACCTCACAGCTGTTAAGCAGCCAGGTTTGTGGATTATGGCAGGAGCCAGCGTAAATCTCGGCCGATAATATAATCAGATAATAATCATCCCAAAAGATGATAAATATCCGAAACACGATTCGGATATCAAATAAAAGAACGAGCCTTGATGGAAGATTTATCCTACCGTCAAGGCTCGTTTCCTTTTATTCCGGCTATTTCCTTTTATTTCAGTTATTCCGGTTTCTGATATTTTCCGTTCACTTTAATCGGTTCGAGATGGATTCCCACATGGGTATCTGCGCCGAAGTGCTGCTTCAGTTTTGTTTCTATATGAGTAGCATGCTCATGCGCCTCATAAAGCGAAAGAGAACCCGGCATGCGGACATGCATTTCTATCGCAATCTTGTTTCCGATGCGACGGTACGCAGGTTATGAATCTCTCCCACTCCCTCTTCTTCATTTGCAATCTTCAGGATTTCATCTTCCTCAGTTTCTGGAAGACTGGCATCCGTCAGTTCTTTCACAGACTGCGTCACCAGTCCCCAGGCAGCCTTGATAATGAAGGCACTCACGATGATGGCTGCCAGCGATCGAGCACCGCCCACTTTTCTCCCAGGATGATGGCGCCACCAATACCGAACATCGTTCCGAGACTCGATAAAGCATCGCTGCGATGATGCCAGGCATTCGCCACTACAGCCTCGGAATGATATTTCTTTCCGGCTTTAACCGTAACTGATAAGCCCACTCCTTCATCACGATACTTACGATGGCAGCAATCAAGGCTACAACGCCCGGCTGCTGCAATGTCTCGCCGCAGATGGCACGATAAGTCTTGGTTACGCCAGAATAACAGATCATCACACCCACCACGAAGAGCGAAATACCGATGATGGCTGTGGCAAGCGTCTCGTATTTTCCATGACCATAATCATGGTCCTTATCCTTCGGCTTATTGCCCAGTTTTACGAATACCAGTACCACCACATCGGTGGCAAAATCGGTAAGCGAGTGGATGGCATCCGCTATCATGGCTGCCGAATGTCCGAGAAGACCTGCAGCAAACTTCAGTACGAGCAGCACCACATTGATGATGCTTCCCGCTATCGTCACCTTATATACTTCCTTT
>ENA-OQER01001023-OQER01001023.1-human-gut-metagenome-genome-assembly--contig:-NODE-1023-length-14417-cov-6.700490_pt1 | contig 14417 bp, 15 predicted proteins | sample MGYA00242797_ERZ504639 | MGnify/ENA primary metagenome ERZ504639 (study PRJEB26092, sample SAMD00036306) | human gut metagenome | host: Homo sapiens | study: EMG produced TPA metagenomics assembly of...
CATGGGAGAATCCATTGGATGTCTTCGAGTCAACCTTGGCACACGAGCAGAAGGTTACCTCCCTCATCAACAACCTCTTCGCTCTCACTACCCAGGAGAATGACTATGCCACACAGAGCATGCTCAAGTGGTTTGTAGATGAGCAGGTAGAGGAAGAGGAGAACGCCCAGAACATCATCGACAACCTTCGCATGATCAAGGACAACGGCTATGGTCTATACATGCTCGACAAGGAGCTTGGCGCAAGAGGCTATACCCAGGCAGCGCCATTGGCCAACAAGGCGTAAAATGACTGAACTTTCGCATATGGGGAAGTTAAGTGAAGTTAGGGAAGTTAGAAGGAAGTTAAGGGACAAATGTCCTACGTTTTACGCTAGAAGACTATTGTCCCTTAACTTCTCGAACGACCGTAGGGAGTGATAACTTCTTTAACTTCAATCAATTCCCTCACTTGCGAAACTTGAATAAAATGAGTATATAAATTTGCGGTGAAATAGTGAATGATTGCGTATGAAGAAGAACCAAATTATAGAAGCGATGCACAACAAATAGTATGAGATAGACCCTCACGCAAAGGCTATCCTTTTCGGTTCTCGCGCCAGAGGTACAGAACACGAAGGAAGCGATTGGGACATTCTTATTCTTCTCGACAAGCCAAAGATCACTCTGCAAGATTACGACAAGTATTCCTATCCACTAAGAGAATTAGGATGGGATATTGATGAAACTATCAATCCTATACTTTTCTCCCAAAAAGAATGGGAGGAGAACCATTATACTTTATTTAATCATAATGTAACAAGGGAAGGAATTACCATATGATAAAGGGAATGCGAAGCCTTGCCGACCAGGTTCTGAAGGTGATAAAGAAATAAAATAGGGAACGCAGTGCGTTCCCTATCTGTTTATCACTTGTAACCTATAGGATGGTAATCCAGATACTTTCGTCTCGGTCGCGCGCCGCAGTCATGGCGTTGATGAGCCGCTGCAGCCAGATGCGGGAGTTCACCACCATGCCCTCGAACTTGTTCTCTCCAACAAGGATGCAGCCTTGTGTGTCGTCAGGATAATTGCCTGCATGGATGCGGATGCCCTCGAAATTCGGCACACCCACCAGCAATGGCAGCCAACGCTTGAATCTTGGAGAATACGATATGACCACAGGATAAGTACCCTCAGGAATGGCAGTATGGCCAGGTACCTTACGAGCCTTCACGCCGCTCTTGCGGCTATAGCGGGCATCCACTTTCTCTGGCTTTAGCTTGATACCCAACAGATTGCGCCATGTAGGCTCCATGGTATCGCAGAGATATGTATCCTTGGACAGCAGCTGGTTGTCAAAGGTATGAACCAATGTACACTTGTCGTCTTTCTTCTTGCCGGGCAGCGAGTTACGCTTTACACTACTATCGGTCAGCAGATAGAGTCTGCCGATGGTATAAGTTCCCTTTTTAGCTATACGCTTTAATACTATTTCCATTTTGTTTGAATGTTAAGTGTTAAACTATTTTACGTTGAAACCTCTCAGGTCGAGTCCGTCAGAACGGAATAATAGCTTCTTAAAACTGAATAACTGAATACTGAGTACCTTTCCGCCCTGCTCTCCGTCAGCTCCGTCGGCATTTGCTCCCTTCGGAGGAATTTTCTCGATATAATGGCGGTACACCCAGTTTCTCAGCATCTTCGCCGTACCCTTCTTGTCGAAGTCGTTCTGCAGACGCACCATTTCAGCCTGCGTGTAGGTGAATGTGTCAGGCAATTGCTGCAGCAGGTTGGCTGGTCCTCGCTTGCTCGATTTCTCTCCTGCCTCATTAGCCTTGGCTATGCCTGCACCAAAGAAAATCATCTTGCACCACAGGTCGTAGCTCTCGCTCCATCTGATGAACTCTTCTATTTCGGGTTCCCATTTGCAGCCGTTTGCCACGTATAGCACGCAAGCCTTGAGGAAGGCAATAACGTTGCCACGGAAGGAAAGATTCTCGAACACCCTGTTTTGCGACATGCGCGAAAAGTCGGCGTTCTCATCCTTCAACTTTTCTGCCAGGGCGAAAGCCTCAGCACAGTCTATCCTACCCGACGCCTTGCACAGATTCTCTATGTACGGTCTGAGCGCCTCTCTGAAGGCATCGTCGTATTCGCCGTATACTGGCATTTCGGCACCGATTTCCCGCTCTGATGGTACAGAAGTTGATGCGCTGATAGGTCCGTCGGTGAGCACCTTTGAGAAATATCGCTGCCCCAGTTGGACGGTGGTCGATGCATTCCAGTTGAACCGGATGGTGATGCGCTCGGTGACGCTCGATGTACCCACGCGAGTCTGACCGTATTGGTTGCCCGGATCAAAGGCAAGGCACATGATCTTGAACTGCTGGTTGCCCTGCCCCTTGAGGGCGTCGAACTGGTCTATCTCATTGAGCGATGTATAGAGAAAATGTTCCTGAGCCTCAGCCGTGCGCATGACGAATGCCGGATTGGTCATATCGGCGTCTATCTCCTGTATGATGAGGTTTTCCGGGCGCTTGCGCTTATCCTTGTTGGCGCCCTTGCGTGTCACCTCCTCTTTCCATTCCTTCTCCCGTTGCAGGTTCTCACGGTCGCGCTGTCTGATGTCCTCCATAATCATGTTGATAGGCATCTGCACACAGTTCTTGCCTGCGCCCGTACCCGCCAGCAGACAGCACATCAGGGTAGCCTCATGCTCCACATTGTCGATGTACTTGAAGGTGGTCTTGCAGAGGTGTGTAGCAAGTGGCGGGAAGATGGCGTGTGCCACGGCTGGCTTGTATACGTCCGGGGTCTTTGATAGCAGCAGCTCCACGAGTTTCGGGAGATGTTCGGGCATCGGAGGCGGTACTAATTTATCATCTTCCGCATTGATATCCGTGCCGCCCTCGGAACTCTCGGCTTTTAATGCCACGGCATCCCTCTGGGAGGACTTCTCTGCCTGGGCATTGATGCGGATCACGGCTTGCGACATCGGCTTCGAACTGTCACCATATTTCGCATAAAAATCATGAATCAGCTGATGGCAGTCATTCTCCTGATAATAGCTTGGCATTCTCTTCGCCACCACCTTCATCAGCTCCTCCTCACTCATCACACGAGAAGCGCCAGCACTCATAATGGCGAGCAGGGAGGAATGCCTGGACCCCACGGTATCAATATTCATCCCCTTCAGTCCTGCGGATTCCTGGAAGAGGTCGAAGGCTATGAGATTCTTCCCACTGGCAGAATCAGAATGAATCTGTGTCATCTGTGGAATCTGTGGGAGATTCCCTGTCCCCGCAGATGCATCGTCTTCAGGTCCCACAGATAACACAGATTTCACAGATTTTCCTGCACCAGAAACCTCCCCAGAATGAATCTGTGTCATCTGTGAATCTGTGGGAGATTTTTTTTGCCGTCAATCGTCAGCCCACGCTTGAGAAAAGCCTCTCTGCGGGCTTTAATCTCCTCTGCGGGCAGCACCTCGTACCAGTGGGGCGAGCGATAGATTTCTGACGCCTTATCGGTGATGAAGAGCATGCGTTCTGGCGTGATACAGCTCTCGTCGTAGGGCACGCCCAGCACCTCGCAATAGGCTCGCTGCGTCTCCTCGATCGTCATGCCGATGGGCATGCGGATGTCGATGTGCAGCTTCTTGCGGGCTGAGTACTCCAGGTGCAACAGGGCTCCATTCCAGATGGTATCGCTACAGTTCAGCTCTCGTGCCTTCTCTATCGCCTTATCCACATATTCCTTGTCATCCACGTCGATGGTGGTTTGGAAGAGGAAGCTTTCGGGCACGGCGTTCTTCTGCGAACGCCTGTTATCTCGGAACTGGTAGTAGTGAGCGCAGCGGAAAGGCAGCTGCTTCTTCAGTTCATCGTTACCCCACGATGGCAGCTACCAGGTCTGCCATCCAGGGATAAGCGATGGTCTTGTCGTAGACCGAGAGTGGCTGGGAGCTTACGCTCCCCTTATTGCCATTCTTGTACGGATTATATGCTATAATATGTTCCATCGTTTTTTTTTTTGAATGTTGAATGATTTCGCAAGTTCAGAAGTTAAAGAAGTTAAAGAAGTTATCACTCCCTACGGTCGTTCGGGAAGTGAAGAGACAATAGTTATTTTGCATAAAACGTAGGACATTTGTCCCTTAACTTCCCTCTAACTTCCCTAACTTCCCTTAACTTCCCCACATGTGAAAGTTCTGTAATTTATAATTTCTCCTTGAATCCGGCAATCAGTTCCTTGTGCTCTACCTTGAGGTAGCGCAGCATGTCCTGCTTGTCCAGGTCACGGCTGAAAGTATAGTTCACCTGCACCGTGCGCTTGGTGGTGCGCACCACGGCATGCTTGGTCTTGAAGATTTCCTCGAAAAGCTTCTCGCCCGTACGTTCATAAGGCTTGAAGTCGAACTCGTCGCCTCCCTTCTCGCCAGAGCATACCATTCTGCCCGGTATCACCTTAGGCTGTTCGCAGATAACCTCAGTATCGTTCCATGGCGCCTTGCGGAAGGCGATGGTGCCGTTTTCCTCACTGATGATGGCTCCGTCCACCTTCTGGGCGTTGAGGAGCTGCTTCTTTGCTGCTTGTTTCATAATTGTAATCACTTGTTTAAAAGATGAATAATGTTAGTTGATTCGCGTATCGTTGATATACAGGCCGTCGGCAGCATATCGGATGTCCATCGGCTTTTTCAGAGGGTCATAACAGACTCTTTTCATCATGACACATTCATGACACCAACATCTGTCCTCGTCCTCCATCACAGGCTGGATAAAATCCTTGACCCACTTGTAAAACAACTTACGCTCAGGATCCTTCGAACAGCCTATCGTCATATCTCTCACTACCTGAGAGTCTACGAATGTCATACTTCTCCAAGCCAATTTACTATTTCGATTTACCTTGTCAGCATTGCCAAAGAATTCACCGAAAAACAAACGAGGTTTAAAATCCTTCGGAACCTTTTTGGTTTCCGCTTCCACGTATATTTCTACCACTTTTTCCCTCCGTGTCGGCTAATACTGGGAACAGTTTATCTCTGCCGATATCTGTGATAGCAACCAGGTCCTCGATGCAAAAGAACAATCCTTCTTCGTTGTTCACCACTCTCAATCCGCCATACTGCGGATGATAAAACACATAAGCGTTTCCTTCCATATTTATATATAATGTTTATGAGTTGGACTGCGAGATATTCGCCAAATTTCAGTTTCAGGAAGGTACCGGATTCCTATAAACAAAAAACGCCCGCAACCAGACTTTACTTGCCTGATTACGGGTGCAAAGATAGGGCAAAAACACCTTTGGGAAAAATAGGAAAAATAGGATTAATATTTGTCCCATAAAAAAAATCATCTATGGGCAAAGAAATCAGCCACTTTATCATCCATTTCCTGATTTTTATGTCCTCACAATGATTGAAGACATTGTTGAACGATTTAATCGTAGCTTCTCTTCGTATATTGCAATCCTCAGTAAGAAATCGATAAATGGCATTGGCACTAACGATGTGCTGCGGTGCCAGGATGCCCTTTCTTCTCCAATATCTGATAAACGCAAATATTGCGATATTCAATGGTGAAGACTTGCTCGCACTGGTAGACATAGAATCCAGGCCATTTAGGGTGAGAAATTCTATAAATAAAGAGGCTTGCTCGGCGGTGGTCTCTTCATCTTTTAAAGAAGATGCTTCATCAGACACAAAAAGGTATTCTTTTTTTCGGCCGATTCTGATACCATTATCCAATGGTTTTCTATTCCTTTGCTCCAGGTATTCATAATAGCCATCCAGAGTGGCGATATAAGCATCAAGCCTAGGAAGTTCAGCTTCAACCAAATGATTGTCTATTCTGTTAAAGGTCTCCAAGTATCGACGTAATACGAGCGCATCATGATAATCTCTTTCCTGCATGGCAACATCTACCAGTAAGTGTGCGTGTATGCTCATATCCATAGGAGGGAACGCCTCAAATTGTAAGTATACTCAATAAACTGGCTGTTGCCATTCAATTGAATGACCACGCAAAAAAGGCCGAATCGCCCATACTTCAGTATCAAGCGCAAGAGCTTGATTATAAATCTCCCCATAATTCGAAATTTATATTAGTTAGAAATTAAGTTCTTTGTCGCTCGTTCCTTAGTAGAGGACGTTAGAATTTGTTTGCGCTAACAATTTTGCTGGTACAAGCAAATGCCAGGAGAACTATAAGGGAATACACCCTTAGGGGACAGTTGGTCTCCGATTTCATCATATTTTACTTTCTTTTTTTGGTATTAATTTATGGATTAGAACTAGCCTCAAAATGAGTTCGCTAACACATAGTGAGGTGGAAAAACTCACTTATATATTACTTCATAAAAGCCAGCAAGTCCTTTCCCTTATGCATAAGTTGAGAACCACTACGGCTTGCATTCCGTAAATTTTCTTATATCTTTCTTTCATCTCATACAGCATGGTAAGCTTGGATTCCCTTTCCCTTACATATTTCTTATAGTTCTCCACCGCCTCTATTTCTTGGTAAAGATAATAGCCGATGATGTAGCAGAATTGCCTGATGGTCTCAAAAGATTTTGAGGTATCTTGCTGTCTTAGTTCTCTAATGGTATCGTAAGAAGGTCCAAACTCCAATTTTATGATTGTGGGGGTTGTGATTTCCTCCACTAGTATGTTGTCAAGGAGTGCTCCTACTTCCTTGACAACCTTGCCTCTCATATAGCCGTCGGCATATGAATTCATGTAACTACGTCCTTTTCCCATAATTTCTTTTTTAAATTTCGGTGTGAAATTACAAAGAAAGAGCGAAATAAAAGGGTGTACTACGATTCCTTAATCCGTAATATGAGTACTATTATTTTTCTGATTTTTAGTTTTTTTGACAAAAAAGAGGGAAAAGTGAGCATTTTTTGCAGCATCACTTCTCCCTGTTACTTTTATGGAATTTTTATGGTAGGTGCAGCGTTCTCTGCACTGCTTATTTCCTTGCGAACACACCAACTTTTAAACCCTAATATGGTCTCTATTGGCGATGAATCCTTTCACAGCTTGGAGCATGCCGTATTGGAAGGCATCGCTATCCTTATACTGCTTATAGAGCGACTTGTCACCCCTTCGCATGGCTAACATCTGTTTTTGATGATCTTTGCCAATACCTGGTCGGAGGCTTGCTGGTCTGGATTGCCTTCCACATACTGGTAATCCTCGTCTTCTCTCACCATCTTGGAGAGATTGATGATCTTTGCCTTCTGCTCGTCGGGTGTAGCATTCCATCCCTTAAACCAATGTTCGTTGAATTGCTTCACGATTTCGTCTAATGGGTCTTTCTCGCCATCGTCTCCTCCTGCGTTCACCATTTTCGGTGCCAGTGGGTCTATGGTGCTTTCGCCAGAATCAAGCTCGATATGCTGATTCAGCGCCGTGCGGCGTGCACCGTAGGTATTGAGGTCGATACTGTTGAGCAAGTCTTTCAGTTCATCGTCATTCTTGGATTTCACCTTTAGCTCAGGTATCAGGAAGCGCAGGAACCAGAACAGTCTTTCCCAGTCTGCCACCTCATAGTCCATGATGGCTGCCATTCGGGAATATATCTTCACGAATTGCTTGCACTTCATCTTGAAGTCTGCCTTGCCGTCCTCTTCCCACTCTATCTCTTCGTTGAACAGCTGGGCGCAGGTGTCGATGACAGGTGCCAATTCGTCGGCTTTCTTGCCTTGGATATAGAGGTCGGAAAACTGCGTTACCTCGTCCATGTCGAAGACACCCAACGTGAGCAGGGTGGTCATCAGTTCGTGCAGCACGTTCACATCGGTAGCACCGCTCAGCGTGGTGGCGGTATAGAATGGCTCGAATGCGGCCTTCATGTCATCTACCGAATTGTAGAAGTCGAGCACAAACAGGTCTTCGTTTCGCTTGCCCAACTCGGCTGCCGAGCGGTTCAGTCTGGAGAGGGCTTGCACAGCCAGCACGCCAGCCAATGGCTTGTCGATGTACATGGCGCAGAGCTTAGGCTGGTCGAAGCCTGTCAGGTATTTGTTGGCTACCACTAGGATACGGTTATCGCCTTCGTCAAACTTGGTGGCGGTATCCGTTTCGGGGAATCCGTTCAAGCCTGCCTCAGTATAGGCTTTGTCGCACAGCTTCTTCTCACCTGAGAAAGCGATGAGGGCATGGTAAGGCAACTTGTTCTTGGCGATAATGTCCTTGATGGCTTGGTAGTAGAGGATGGCACACTCGATGTCCTTGCACACCACCATTGCCTTTGCCTGGCTGTCCAGTTTGTGGGAGTGGAAAATCTTGGTATCGAAGTGATCCATCATGATTTCAGCCTTTGCCTGGATAGTCTTCGGGTTGCGCTCCACGGTCTGACGTATCTTCTTCTGTGCTTTTTTGTTGTTATATTTCGGATTTTCCTTGATGCTTTTAATGACCTCGTAGTAGCCTTGGTAGGTGGTATAGTTGGTCAGCACGTCGAGAATAAAGCCTTCCTCGATGGCCTGTTTCATACTGTAAAGGTGGAAGGGGTAGAACTTACCCTTCTCCCCTCGCTCGCCGTTTACGTCTTCCCATCCGAATCGCTCCAAGGTCTCTCGCTTTGGGGTGGCAGTGAAGGCAAAATAAGAGCAGTTGGTGCTCATCTTGCGTTCCTTCATCAGTTTCTCTATCAGCTCGTCGGTGTCTGCTCCACCCGTGTCGGCATCCTGCTCTGAGGAGCCGTTCTGCTGCATGGAGGCATTCATCTTGTCGCTGGCAATGCCCGACTGCGATGAGTGTGCCTCGTCGATGATGATAGCGAAGTTGCGGTCGCTCACGTCCTTGATGGTGTCGCAGATAAACGGAAACTTCTGTATCGTGGTGATGATGATGCGCTTGCCACCCTCGATGGCATCCTTCAGGTCGCCGCTACTGTTGGCATGGGCGATGATTTTCTGGGTCTGTCCGAATGCTCGGATGTTGGCGGTTATCTGCTTGTCCAGGAGTCTGCGGTCGGTCACTACGATGGCTGAGTTGAAGAGTTTTTCTTCCAAGCCTTTGGCTCGCTTGGCTGCCATGGTGGTTGGACAGGCATTGATGACTTGGAAGGCGAGCCATGTGAGCGAGTTGCTCTTGCCCGAACCAGCCGAGTGCTGGATGAGGTAACGCTCGCCTACGCCTTTCTCCGATACGTCTTCGAGAAGCTTGGTCACCACGTCGAGTTGGTGGTAGCGTGGGAAGATGAGCTTCTTGGCGTTCTTCATGACGTGGGGCACAGTCTTACCCGTCTTTGCCTCGCCATAGTCGAAGCATACGTACTTGTCGATGATGTCGGCGAGGCAGTCTTTCTGCAACACCCATTCCCATAGGTAGCTGGTCTTGTAGCCGTTGAGGTTCACTGGGTTACCTGCGCCCTGTCCGTTGGGCAGACCTTTATTGAATGGCATAAAGTAGGTTTGCTTGCCAGCCAACTTGGTGGTGAAGAAGATTTCATTCTTGTCGCCTGTGAAGTGTGCGAGACAGCGGCCGAAGTTTAAGAGCTTGTCTTTCGGATTTCGGTCTTCCTTATATTGCTTCTGCCATTATAGCGTGCAGTCTGGTAAGTCCAGGGGTTCTTCCACTCAAAAGTAAAAATCGGCAGTCCGTTTACATAGAGCACCATGTCTATCTCGTCGCCTGGTTTCAAGCGAGAGTAGGTTTGCTGTCGGGTCACGGAGAACTGGTTCTGCTGAAAGAGTAGCATATTTTCCTGCGCATCGGCTGGAGAAGGTTTCGGATACCAAAGTTTCAGCGCAATGTTCTCTACTTTGATTCCTTTACGCAGCACCTTGATAATGCCGAAGGTCTCTATGTCCTTGCTGATACGTTCGGGGATGGCACGCTCCAGGGGTGTTCTTCCCACGTAAGTGTCGAGTATGTCTTGCTGGGTGGCGTGCAGGAACGACATGAGGCGGCGCATGTCTATCGCCCAGTCCTCGTTCTGCTTGTACTTGAAGTCGCTTGGCACGCCCCAGTAGTATTGGTCGGCGGCAGGCTGCTGCGCATCCACGTCTTTCGCCGTGATGCCCAGTGCCTTTCGCTCCTCTATGGTTGAGCCTACCAAAGCCTTTTCTATCAAGGCTTCGAAGGCTTGTTCTTTTGTTTCTGATGTATGGCTCATGATACCTTTACCTTTCCTGTTACTACTTCGTTGATGATGATTTGCTTGCGCTCCTGAAGGAGAGTGATTTGACGCTGACAGTGTCTTGCATATAAGTCTATTTTACCTATATTTTGCTTTAAGAATAGAGCTATTTTATTCTGTTCTTCTATAGATGGATAAGGCATATACAAACCTTTAATTCTTTCAACTGCCAAACCAGGTTGCGCAGAAGCTAATGAATATTGCCCCAAATTCATCAATCGTAAGATTTCACCAAACCATAATGTATTATATTTTTTCTTGGGATAGCATACGACTGCATGTTCCGTAGCCCAAAACTTATCTTCTGCATAATTGATATTTCCACAAAGAGCACCTTGCCTTCCTATCAAAACATGTGAGCCCTCACAATTATATGAACCATAAAAGCCACGCAATCCATTTCCACCATATACAGGATATGAACCTGTATCTGAAATTTCATTAGATGTGAGGTTAGAACCACTTTGAAGTTTAGCCAAATGCTTTATTCTTATAATTTTCCAATGTTTCGGAATCATGCCAATCCATTCCACGCCACTATCCTTCATTTCCACGTTCTCATCGAGTCCTTTAGTCACAGCATTTTGGATGATGATCTGCTTACGTTCATTCAGCAGGTCTATCATCTTTTGTTGCATGGCAATGGCTTTGTCGATTTTTGAGGTGGCGGCGTCGAGGTAACTTGATATGTTTTTTTGTTCTTCAAATGATGGCATAGCAACTTTGATCATTTTCATTTCATCATAACGAGTTGTCCATAAATCCGCAACGATACCTCTTCCATTTCGGTAGTTTTCTTCTATAAATCCATACGACTTTAATAGATAATTGCAAAATGGGCCAAACAAAACTTTACGAGGTTGCAATACAATGTTTATCAGCGAAACAGAGCCATCTAAACCGGATACTCCACTTGAACCTTTTCTATCAGAGCGACTATTTATGACAAAATCGCCATCTTTTACCAATTTACGATTATCACCATCATTTGTTTTGGCAACATTCTCTAATTGAGGAAATATTCCCTGTTTTGTTACTGATAGTGGGGCGTAATCCTTGTCAGAAACCTTTTCTTTTCTTTCAAAAAAGAAACTGCCTAATCTTTTCACTTCCCAGTGGCTCGGAATCTCCCCGAGCCACTTTACTCCACTATCCTTATATTCACTATATCTTTCCATACTTAACCCTCCTTGCTTAAAAGTTGACGGATGAAGCCATCGTTCTCTTGGTCGAGGGCAAGGATGTCTGCCTCGTTCTCTTCCAACGTGCGCAGAGGCACTGGCTTGTAGAAATACTTGGTAAAGGAAATCTCGCAACCTATCTTGGTAGGTGGCAAGTTGATCCAGGCATCGTCCACGTATGGACGCACCTCACGCAGGAAGTACTCGTAGATGTCTTCTTTCACAGGTATCTTTTCCGTATCTCTAAGGTCGCTGTCGGTTTCATACTCCACATATAGCTTGCTGTCATCCAAGGCTTTCCAATAGCCGTATTCGTTCAGTCGCTCCTCTGGAATGCCATATACTGCCATCAAGCTGGCGATTTCCTTGCTGTTTGGCTTGTGCGTCTTCTTGACCACAGGTGCTGCCTTCGGGTCGGTCTCGCTCATGGCTCTGGCTATGGTCTTCATCTCGGCGGCACTGATGTTTTCCTCCATAAATTCAGAGGCAGCTGTCTTGATGCAGCCAAAGAACTTGTTGTAGTCCATATATTCGTCGGTACCCACAATCTTCATCAGTTCATGGGCGAGGTCAACCAAGTGCTTGCGCTCCTGCCATTTCTTGGCAGAAATCAGGCTGTTCAACTGCTTGTCGGTCTTCTTGATATCCTGCTCCTGGAGATAACTCTTGATGGCTGTCACTTCGTTGTCCAAGCCTGTGAACACACGCTCACCATAGGTCTGATAGAGCCACTTAGAAAGCTCTACGTCCGACTTATCGTAAAGCAACTCGTCTATCTTGAGCTGCGAGAATTTGCTGCGAAGGCGCAATGGTCGCTCGATGGTAACATTATAGAATCGGAAATCATCATTGTCAAATATCTTTGACTCTACCTTATTATCCTCGGCAGCTTCCTTCTCCTCGAAATCCATGTAGGTTTCGAGTATCTGCTGGCGATGTAGCGGCGTGATGGTACAGTTGCGAGAACCTTGGTTCTTGCGCAACTTCTCGTAACACTCAGAGGCATTGATGAGCTGTACCTTGCCACGGCGCTCAGCAGGCTTCTTGTTGGTGAAAATCCACACGTAGGTAGTGATACCTGTATTATAGAAGATATTGTTAGGCAACTGCACGATGCAATCTACCAAATCGTTCTCTATCAAGTATCTGCGAATGTTGCTCTCACCACTACCCGCATCGCCTGTAAAGAGCGACGAGCCATTGTGAATGGAAGCGATACGACTGCCTTGTGGCTGCATATCGAGTGGTTTCATCTTGTCGATTTCCTCTAATACGAAGAGCAACTGACCATCGGAAGTTCTCGGTGTACTGTCCAATGACTCTACTTCGCCCGCAAAATTAGTCAATTTCAGCTCGAATCGGGCATCGTTGAGCACCTTCTTCTTTCCTTCGTCCACCTCGCTGTATATAGACTCCTTGTCAGTTTTCCACGACTTGCCGTAAGGAGGATTTGTCAACATAAATCCGAAGCTATTCATCTTCTGCTTGGCGAAATAATTCTCCGTAATAGTATTGCCCTTATGGATGCCGTCAGGGTTTACGCCCTTGATTATCAAGTCAGACTTGCAGATGGCATAAGTCTCAGGGTTGATTTCCGTACCCGAAAGGAAGATGGTGGAATCCTTCACACCAAGATTCACCAAGTATTCGTAACCCTCGGTGAGCATACCGCCCGAACCACAGGCTGGGTCGTATAGCGTAATGGTCTTAGGAAGGTCGTCCTTGACAGGCTCGAACACGAGGTGCGCCAAGAGCGAGATAGCATCACGTGGGGTGAAGTGCTCACCTGCATCCTCGTTGTTCTCCTCATTGAATCGGCGCAAGAGTTCCTCGAACACCGTTCCCATATCTACATTGTCGAGAGGTGGGAGTGGCAAGCCGTCAGGATCGTCCTGTGGCTTGTTGGTGAGGTTGATGTGTTTGTCGGTGATACGTTCGATGATGGCAAGCAATCGGTCGTTGTCGGCAAGTTTGCGAGCTTGTTATAATAGTCGAAGTTATCCAGTACATCCTTCACGTTGTCGCTGTAGCCGCTCAGGTATTCAATGAAGTTCTTATAGAGGATGTCGTTGTTGTCGGGAGCCTGGTCCTTCAGACGGTTTAATGTCCACTTGGAGGTGTTATAGTAAGAGAGCTGGGTAATGTTGCACATTACGTCCTCATCTATCTCGTCTTCGGGGTCCATTTCTTCCAACTCTTTCTCCACCTCATCCTTGGTAGGTTCAAGGAGGGCATCCAGTCGGCGGAGCACCACCATAGGCAGAATGACATCACGATACTGACCACGCAAGAACACATCACGTAACACGTCGTCTGCGATATTCCAGATGAATGATACGATTTGGCTATTATTATTTTCCATTTCTTTCTAAAAGGTTATTTCGTTAAAACTTGTAATGTAAACACATTTCCCCCTGGCAAATCCTCCAAGGTAATCACCCACTCTATCTCCCCATCCTCTGGGTTGACATCAATAGCATACGCCGTGCCCTCCTGCTGTCCGTCGAAGCGCACGTTGAAGCGCCAGAGACCGTCCTTCAAAATCTGGTCTCTGGTAATCTTGATGGTTGAAATCTTGGAGAAATCTATGTCGAGGCGCTTGGCTATCTCCTGATAGCTAAGCACCATCGGGTCTTACCATTAGAAATGTATTCATAGGCGATGCCATCCTTGGTGAAGCCGATACCCTCAGCATCGGTAATGGCATAATAACTGGGAGCCTCGCTGTCGGCAGGTGGGCTGACAACCGGGTCGGTATCGGAGCTTACATCATCCTTGCTGCAACTGGCAAGGGCAAGCGTTAAAAATGCGGCTACAAGAGCCAGCTTCCCCAATATGGGGGGGTAAATCTACTGATAATCATAATGTTATCGTTTTATTATCACTTACGTGGCTATATACCACACCACAAAGTTACGATTTCTTTTGGAAACTGCCAAGGATTTCGGGAGAAAGTTTCGAAAAAGTTATTTTTGGATGCAACCCAGTCGCCATGTAAGGGCGCCTTGGCGATTGCCATTATAACCAGGGCTTAGAATGCCTAAAGTGTACTCAGTACTCAGTACTCAGTTTTTTTCGCGATAGTTACCTTTCC
>ENA-OQER01001024-OQER01001024.1-human-gut-metagenome-genome-assembly--contig:-NODE-1024-length-14411-cov-4.270162_pt1 | contig 14411 bp, 23 predicted proteins | sample MGYA00242797_ERZ504639 | MGnify/ENA primary metagenome ERZ504639 (study PRJEB26092, sample SAMD00036306) | human gut metagenome | host: Homo sapiens | study: EMG produced TPA metagenomics assembly of...
TTACCCACATGCATGACCTCATATGAGATTTCTGTTCGTCAGACCAGAGATTTGCCCGTGAGTTGGTATATTCCTCACATCCAGCTTCCTTCAGATTCCATCTCACAATGGACACCCTTGCCTTCGGCTATATCCTTCCCACTACCGGGCGGATTCGGGACTTAACCCGTTAGAAACGTGCGCCGCTAGGCGCACAACTACAAAAAAGGACGCGGAATCTCTCCCACGTCCTCAAAACTATCTGGCTTTATCTTCTCTTACCTTCGCTGTTTCCCTCATACACGATAGTCACATCAAAATTAGCAGATTATTTACCATTATTTCAATACCCATATTCATTCTTTTAACATTTTGATATACATATGTATTACTATAACAATACTCCTGTATATACAAATCACATCTTCATTATGAAGTGTATTCTATAGCTTTTTACAATCAGATGCAGTTTGCCGATGTCACGGTTCCATACATGACAGATGGGAAATTAAACAAATAAGTTAAATCAAGGACTATAGCATATCAACTATAGTCCTCTTTTTGTTGTTCTTGCTATTTATGCCACATCTCTTTTATGTATTCTGATAACTTCTACAATAAGGACATTTCTCTGCATAACCGTCCGCCTTTTTGTAGCTTGCATCACAATTCTGGCAGACAACTGAGATCATGTGCAGCTTTGAAGGTTCTACTGGCTTATTATCCATCAATTCCTGTTCGCCCGGAAGAATTTCATAACGTACCGAGCTTGGATCATATTCATATTTTCCCTGATATTCAAAAATATCTATGGTCATGCCCAAAGGATATTGCGAAGACCCATGACAGAAACTGGTTGGAAGAATCGCTTCTCTTTCTATATGATAGTTATCAAAATAATGGACAACGGTATTGAGTGGGTAAGCGGCCATTTATTTAAATAGGAAGTATTTTGTACATAGCCGTAAATTTTTGCCGGATAGCAGTTTCCGCGTTTCCGGATGCTGGACTTTTTCCAAACACCGATGATAAATCCAAAGGGTAGTTTCTGCCACCTAATACATATGACTGCGGCTCATTTGTGGTGAATTGAAAAGCAGTTGTAAGAAAGGACTCAAAAAGCCTTATAACCGCTGGAAATCAATACAAAAGGAGCTGAATTTTATGAAAACATCGTTTCCTGATTTATTTTGTTTGTTTGCTGTTTTCTTCGATATTTGCCACAAGACGGTCGAAATCACTCTGATATGTTCTGTCCTGCAAAACACGGAATTTTTCAAATTCACTTTCTGCAAACGCCTTTGCGATGGCAGCGGTCACTTTGCCTTTGTCATGTAAAATATCTTCTTCGTTGAACTGGAGGAACGCATCCAAACGATTAACCCAATCCTGCATATACATGATATTTCCCCGCCGTGCCTGTCTTTCGGCATAGTCCAGATACATTGTCACGATCTCATTCAGATTTATCATTTCTTCTTCGTTCAAGTAGTTTTTGGCGATTGAAACATCCGACTTGCGAATACGCCCTTGCGGAGCATTTTTCCAAGTTGTCAAGCCCATGTTTGGTTTTGTGCTATCGGCTCGTCCATAAACAATCTCAGCCGCCGTATGATGAGTGACAGCGTAATGAAGCTTATTCTGTACTGTGGCAAAAAACTCTTTTGTAACAGGACTGTTCACATCATAGTCAGCACTGCACTGGGAGTAAATGTCCGTGATTTTTTGATAAAAACGGCGCTCGCTGGAGCGAATATCACGAATACGCTCCAACTGTTCCTCAAAATAGTCCTTACCAAAAAGGTTTTCTGGTTCTCGCAGTCGTGCATCGTCCATCACATAGCCTTTAATAATAAATTCTTTTAATACTCGATTTGCCCAAATGCGGAACATCGTAGCCTTTTTAGAATTAACACGGTATCCGACAGCAATAATGGCATCCAGATTGTAATAGCTTGTATTGTACCGCTTGCCGTCTGCCGCAGTTGTTTCCATTTTGGAAACAACTGCTTCTTCCTGCAATTCGCCGGATGTAAAAATATTTTTCAAATGTTTTGAAATAGCCGCCTTTTGCACTTCAAATAATTCTGCCATCTTTGCCTGCGTCAGCCACAAGTTTTCCTGATATAAAAGGATTTCAACCCGAACTTCACCATTATCGGTTTTATAAAACAGGATTTCCCTTGTTTCATAAGGAGTTAGCCCATATTCTTCGTTCATATCCATTCCCTTCCTTTCCTATCAGAACATACTATAATTAACGAGCCATTTGAGTTTCTTTCAAAATAATAAATATCACTTGCTTTTATTACTTTTTTTGCACCCAAGTAATTTCTATATATTATTTGAGTTGGCTCCAAATGAATATACCAGACGTCAAACATTATGCTTAAAATATACCATAATAAACAAAAAATAACTATACCAACATTTAAGTAAATCTTTGCTTCCCCACTAACATTTGATGGAATAGTACTCAAAAAAGATAATAACACTGTAAAAAACACTGCAATCACGAAAAGAAAATAAGAAATCTTTTTCTTAGAGAAATAGGTTCTTCCCATCTCATCCTTTTTATATTTTACATTTCCTAACAATTTAGGAACGATAATTTTTATAAGAGTAAAAATTATTACATATGTGAATGTTCTAATTCCAATCCATATATAGTCCACAAATCAAACCTCCTATCAACATACTAAAAACAAGCATACATACTATAAAACCAAGCATGCAACTAATAATCCCTGATATCCATAGCGCAGGATATATTTTTCGACTCTTTCGTGTGATAATAGAAATCACGATTCCAATAAACGAGAATAAAGGTCCCAAAAATATAACATCAATATAGGTATACTGCTGCATTCACGATTGCCTGCACCTTTTTTCCGTACCCTGGAATTAAAGCTTTCTCAACAGCTTGCTTGGCCTTTTCCTGTCGTCCTTGCCTTTATTGATTTCTTTATACTCGGTGTTCTCATTCCAAATTTTATCTTAATCGCCTCCGTTGTTTCAAAAAACGCTCCTGCTACCAAGTACATGATCAAATTCATCAAGAACATCCGTCATCAGTCCCTTATCAATCCGACTTTTACACTCTGCAATCAACACAGCCGGGATTCCATAAAATGCTTCAGAATTTCAAATTCATGGTGCAATCCATCCGTCCATACCGGACCTACTGTATGAATAATATATTTTGCCTTTAGGTTATATGCACTAGTGACAGCAATATCACCTCTTGCAATTTTGCCGATATTCGCTCTTTCTGTGAGAAGCTTTTCCTTTCCTGCTGCCTCATATATTGCTAAGTCCGTGCCACTTACACATATCGGATTTGGATTAGCAGTATTTACGATTGCATCTGCTTTTACCTTTGTTATATCGTTGCGAACAATCTTAAATGGCATTGTGGCACCTCCTTATGCATGCCTGTATTACTTTAACAGCTTCCTTATCTGCTTATCTGTTGCCTCCGGATGCATCTCATGCATATAATCTACAATCTGCTTCCATGAATCCTGCGGACTATCCTTATAACAGGAAGTCACATAATCGTATCCATAGATATGCTCAATAGATGAATACACTGCAACATCCCATCCATATTCAATACCTCTCTTATTCACTCTCTTCTTAAAATTGCAGTTGCACAGATAGATCTGCATCATAAGATTCGTTATTGCACCATCAAATCCCTTTTCTCCATCCTTACCAAATCCAGCTTGTTTTTTCAATTCATTTGAATAAATCTCTGAATCAGCATTATCTTCCATAAAATTGACCATTATCTTTTTATGCTTATTAGGCGCTTTTCCATCATCATACAATGCATCAAAATCATATCCATCCCGGCGATAATTAGCAAATACAGGAAGCCACTTTTTTGATATAAATCCTGCCTTCTTATCAAAGAATTTTCCATAGACGATATCATGCCGCCTTGCTATAATAGCCCGCCACATCCATGGATCAATCTCCGGATTATCACTCCACCAGTACTCTGGAACAGTTCTTTCTTCGAGTGAAAACCCATCTATGTCATTCTTAAATAATGGTAAAAAGCCAAATTCATTTATATACTTGATTGCTTCATCTACAGAATGGATGCAATCCGGGTTGTCCCACTTCATGCCATGCATAATCCATTCACCTGATTCGTTTCCCATAATACACACCTCTATATGAACACTATTACAGTAACATTATTTTCTTCATATTTATGAAAATCCACTGTTTAATGAAACTCTTCCCATGTTTTCCATCCAGTATTGATGCTATTTCATCAGTTTTAGGCAACGTTTTACTTTTGAACATTTCTGCCAGATTAAAATATTTACTTTTTTGAATCGGATTTTTACTTGCTTTTTTAAAGTCTGTTGGATAAAAATGCTCAACTATAAAATATCTATGTTTGATGGTTTTTAAATTGTATCCATATTCTGTCTCTGCATGAACAATAGCCTCTTTAATCTTTTCTATCTCCTCTTTTGTAGCAGCTTCTCCGCTTTCATTAATATATGACACTTCTCCATTTACTAACTCTGCAACAATTGTCTTTTTTAATTTTCCGATCGCTCTAATGCTCTTTCCTTTATATAAGCCAATGTATCCATGACCCGAATAGCCTCTTGAAGCCTGATCATAATAAAAATCATATTTCAAATTATCTTCAAGTGTTGTTCCCGCAACAATTGCTCTCATCCAATTTCCATCATCAGGTATCAGTTTTTTCATCAAAAACAATACTTCTTATAATCATCAAGCGCAGCCATGATCTCTGAATCCCGCTCATCTACAATATCTTCCATTGCAGCAACTAATTGTTCAAATGTAATATTTACATGCCTTATTAGTGTTTTTATTTCATTAATCCTATCTGCATTATACTTTTTCAGCACAATGCCAAAACTATCCATCAATGATTCTTTCATAGGTTTTGGATCTAACGTTAAAAGCACCTTTATCTCCTCTGTTCCAAACTGAGTCAGATGTTTTTCAAGCTGATCCTGCTGAAATTGATTATGTAATTTTGTCTCAACTACTATTTTAAAACTTTTCTGGCTTATAATCGCATCTGGAACACTTTCGTCTCCTGCTACCTGAAGCTCAAATGTTATTTCAGGTGTCTCATCTTGTCCCAGTATTAGAGCATTCAACATTACAAAGAATTTATCCGCATTATAATTATATAAGCGAGATAACATCAGCATAGTATTAGATGTATCTACATTCTCCTTCGAATGATATCTTTGAAAATAATATATCTGCACATTTATCCCCCAATTTATCTATATTATTTTATCACAAGAAAACTGCTTGCACCATTTGCATTTGCAAATACTGCATACTGCGCCATATTCGTCAGCTTCCTTGTGACTGCCGCTTCATCCTCTGCGATTGCTACTGTAATCAAAATGTTCTCCCAAATGCAAAAATCACTATACTAAATCTGTTTCAGTATAGCGGATTCTTTATAAAAATACAATTGATTCAATTTGATCGGCTAATTACTATAACTTTTATCTCGCAAAGGCACTGGCTCCGCCTGCGATACAGCCTCCATCGCAGAGTATGTCTGTGCCGGTCAGATAACTTAACCTCTCATCGATCAGTGCAACATAAAGCGGTGCAATCTCCTCCGGGATCCATTTCTCTTGATTGCCGCAAATTTCAGATAGGTGGACGCTTCCTCTTTTTCGAGATTTCCGAGCGGTGTCTCAAAGTTTCCTGGCGTAATACTTAACACCCGGGCATTCTTTCTGGCAAAACGTGCTGCATCCTGCTTTGCAAACCAGATAGTAAAATGCTTACTCATACTGTAGGCGACACCCTCTCTTGTTTTCCGTGGAAACATTTTTACTTTTTTCATCATTTTATCCATAAAAAGCTTCCGGTCTGTACATGCAAGCGGATAAACCCTTTTTGGCATAATAAACGACGGTGCCATGTAAGCAGAAGTGGAACTTGTGTCGATCACACAGCCGCCCTCTGCGATCACTTCAAAAAATGCATCGTTGATATTGACGGTTCCAAGTGCGTTTGCCTGCATGATTTTCTCCGCATCTCCCATATGCGGACTCATTCCGGCAATATGCAACACGGCCTTTACTGCCCCACATTCTGCCGCATGCCTTGCCAATGCAAAGCAGTGTTCCCTGTCTGAAACGTCACAGCTATACGCTTCTGCTTCGCATCCGTCTTTTCTCAATTCTTCTACTGCACCTGCAAGTTTTTTTCATTTCGTCCAACTATCATTACATAGTACCCTTTTTTTGCTGCCTCTTTTGCAGCTGCAAACCGATTCCGGAGCCGCCTCCGGTTACAACACATACTTTTTTCATATCACAAAAATCTCCATTATAAACTTTTTTCCTTTCCACTGCCTTTTATGCAATTTTTCCTTCTGCTCTAAGCCACACTGCCTCATCATGCAATGTCTCCGCATAGCTTCTTGTATGATAGCCCAGTTCCTTTTCTGCCTTGGAATAGTCAAATGCATTATTGCGTTCCAGATTGTAGACAGAATGTCGTCATCAATGCTTTCGCACCGGTTTTCGCTGCCTTTTTCTCCATCTGCTTTGCGAGCAGTTTTGCCAATCCGAGCGGCAGATAAAATTTACAGGTGCCACAGTGAAGATCTTTGTCTAACAGTTCACACATTTTCTTTAACGTTACTTCCTCATTTCCAAGAATGTAACATTCGCCTTTTCGTCCTCTATCGGCTGCTGCGATACAGCCCGCTGCAAGGTCACGCACGTCACAGAGGTTAAAACTTCCGCCCATGCCGATCGCATTTCGCCATTGATGATTTTAATAATGGTTCCTGTAGTCTCCCCCACTGCATAGTCCTGTGGCCCTAAAATACCACTCGGGTGTACGACGCATGCGTTTAATCCTTCCTTTTTCACTGCATCCAAAACAGCCTGTGTTGCCATCGCCTTGGTCTTGCTGTACCAGCCCACGACTTTCTCTGCATCAAACTCATTTACCTCTTTGATCTTCTGTCCCTTTGGAAGTTCCGGAATTGCTCCGGTAGAACTTACGTAGACAAGGTTTTTGCACTCTTTGTGCTCTAAACATTTCTGGATGATATTTTTGGTTCCACCCACATTCACATCCACAAGTTTCTGGTTAAAATCAGGATTGACACTGACCATGCTTGCCACATGGAGCACGATTGTCTCTGTTCCCTCCGGTGCTTTGAAAAAGTTTTCGAGTGAATCGATATCACAGAGATCTCCCTTTACAATCTCTGCCTCTTTTGGAATATATTTGATTGCCGGATCACCATCAAGAACAAATGCTCTTACTTTTTCTCCACGCTCCAACAACTGATGACATACATGACTTCCTAAAAAACCTGCTGCTCCTGTTACTAAATATAATGTTTCGCTCATTTTATGTTTCCTCTCTTTTTGTTAATGATCTGTGTTTCATTTGTTTGTCTGTATCATAGAGAGGTTTTGTTTGCGAATTGCTTCTGTTTTGTTTCGGAATTATTAAAATGTATTTCTCCTGGCTTGCCACAAGCGTGCCACCGTATTTTTCCGTCAGATGTTTTACAGCTATAACAGCGCATGCCCTTTCTCGCACACTTTTTCCGCCTCATCAAGCTTTGCCTCAATGAGAGGCTTCACTTTCTCTTCTCTCCGCTTTTTCACATTTTTATAAAGCGGATATGCGATTCCCCACAGAAAAAATCCCGGGATTGCGAGCAAAATCATCAGCCAGATGATCGGTTTTGCAGCCGTCACAGCGAATACCGAACCCGCCATAAATGCACAGCCTGAAACCCCACTGGTCAGTGCCGCGATCATTGCAAAAGATTCTGTGGAATTTTCGAGCGCCACAATCTCACTCATGCACGCCTCAAAATGTCTCTGTAACCGTGTCAGTTCCATTTTATTTAAAACAGTCCTGCTCCGCTTTAAGTGGATCGTTACTTTTCCCATTCCTTTTTCTATGGGGACATTGGAATCTACCTTCCATCCAAAATGCTCGTAGCCATCCATATACTGTGACATCTGATTCTCGGCAACCGTCACTTTCGTATAATCAAAACTCTCAAACTCACTCATTTTTCTACGCTTTCCCAGAAATTCGCTTTCTGTCTGTTATCCAATATTCTACCTCTTCGGAATGATCACCGTAAACTTACTGCCGCGTCCCGGTTCGCTTTCCACTTCGATTTTATAATCATTTAACTGCAAAACACGCAGGGCAAGCGCCAGTCCAAGTCCATTTCCAGCCATTGCATGGGATGTATCCCCCTGATAAAATTTATCAAAAATATGTTTCCTTGTCTCTTCCGTCATTCCGCAGCCGTTATCCTCCACCGACACACGGATCTCAGAATCATCCGACTGCTCAGTCAGCTTTATCGTTCCTCCCGGTTCTGTGAACTTCACTGCATTGGAAAGAAGGTTATTCCAGACTAACTCCATCAACGCAGCGTCTGCCGTGATCTTTACAGAATCTTCCATATCTGCATCAAATCCAATATCTTTTTCTCCCACACCGGCTCATAATTCACGGCACATTCCGCAAGCTGTCCACACAGATCGTACTCTTCTGCTACCGGCGTGATCGCCTGTTTTTCAAGCTTGTTCAGTTTTAAAATATTACTGATAAGTTCCGACAGACGCTTTGTAGTCTGAAAGATCACTTCGGCATATTCTTTTTGTTTCTCCGGCTTCTTTTCCATACAGAGCAGCTCCGCATTGTTCTGGATAATTGCAAGCGGCGTCTTGATCTCATGGGAAACATTGGAGAAAAAGTCTGTTTTCAACGTCTCAATGCTGCCGAGTTCCTCCACCATTTTATTAAAATCAATAATCATGACATCCAGATAATCCAGCCGTCAGCGGTGTGAAGTGTCGGAACATACACTGAAAAATCGCCCTCTGCCACTTTTTTTTTGTTGCATCTGCCAGGTCATGCATTGGCTTTTCATAGCTTTTCCGGATCACATTTTTCGTAAAAAGTGTCAATCCAACTGCCACAACAGTCCAGTAACCAAGCGGTAAAATTACCTGTATGATTTTGTTCCACCCCAGTGCATTCATTCCTACGATAATTCCTGTATGAATACCGGACATTAACAGCAATACGAGAAAATACACCAGAAACAGGGACGATGGAAAACGGTCATTTTTGATTGTGTTGGTATGGTTCAATTTGTTCATGGTTTCAGGCAATCCCTTTCTATAGCAATACCGCTTTGTATCCAAGTCCACGCACAGTTTTGATCTCGAATCCATCGCAGGTGGAAAACTTGTCACGGAGCTTTGTCACATAGACATCCACAGCCCGCAGGCTCGTTCCCGAATCAAGCCCCCAGAACTCATCCATAAGCTGTGCCCTTGTAAATGTTTTTTTCGGGTAAGACAACAGTTTATATAAAATTTTGAATTCGCGTGTTGTGACCGGTATCTCCTCCCCATTTATCGTTGCAGTCATGCCGTCCGCATCCATCTCCAGATTTCCGACAATAAGTTTGCGCTCCATCTCGATATTACTTCTCCGGAGCAGTGCCCTCACACGCATCTCAATTTCTGCTAACTCCACCGGTTTTACCATATAATCATCGATTCCAACTAAAAATCCTTCCGTTTGGAAGGAAGATCATCCTTAGCCGACATGAAAAGGATCGGGATCTGTTTATTGACCTGACGCACTGTCTCCGCAAATTCAAATCCGTCGATCTCCGGCATCATAATGTCGGAAATGATCAGCTCGTAGAGATTGTTATACATCTCTCATAGCTTCGTTCGCACTCAAAACGCCTTTTGCCTCAAATCCACAGTCATTTAAATAGGTGCAGACCGTCTGGTTTAAATTTTTATCATCATCCACTACAAGAATGTGTATCATTTTTCTGTTCCTTTTCTGGTTTCTATCATTGTCCATTGATTATATCATAACATATATTATTTTGAATTTGTTTGAGTTTTGTTTCAGAATTGTTAATAGAAGAAAAATCTGATCGTTTTCAATTATTTTAATAGCGCTTGCATAACGAAAAAAATCCGCTTATAATAAAAGTCAAAAAGGTAAATAGGAGGAGAAGGAGCATATGACACCAAAAGCAAAATATTCTTCGTCAGACAGACCGAATGTGGTAGGTGCGAAGATGATGCGGTTTTTCAGCTCTAAACCACCATAATTGACAGGATTGTTGATTGCCTGATACATTTTTTTCACCTCTTTTGACTGGAGAGTATAGTTCACGGCTGTATTTTTGTCAAGAGTAAAATATCACGAAATTTGTTCGCACAATAATATGCAAAATACAGACAGAAGAAAGAAAAAATATGTTTACATTTTACCAAAAAACAGTTATCATAAACAAAAACTATTATACAAAATCACCAGGAAAGGATGTGCGTATCGGATTATATTATAAAAACAGAGATCGTTTTGAAAAAGAAAAAAGGAGGAAATGAATGAAAAAGTCGATATTCGGGTTCATTTTGGCAATCTTGCTGATCTGTCCGTTTATGTCACAGGTACTGCGGCGGAAGCGAGAGACACAGACAGTAAGTAACAGATGCAGATAAGATATTTTATTATTCTTTTGATAACATAAGCGGCGGTCTGATCGCAGATGAATGGGGCAGCAGAAATGCAGTGCTTTCCGGTGGAAGATCAGTAGCGGAAAATTCGGCAGTGCACTTGAGATTGAGAAAAATATAACAGGAGCTTCTGTTTCGAACGCACTTGTTACAGAAGATGCATGGACAGTCAGTTACTGGATATACAGCAAAGCTCTTTCAGAGAGAAGCTCTGTTCTGATGAGCAGTGATGGAAAATATTCGTTTGATGCTGCTATCAGTTCCTCCAATCTGAAAACCGGTGTACATGTAGGGACGGGAAGCGGTGATGTTCTGACTTTCCAGTATACACTTCCGGCAGAAACATGGGTACATATGACATGGACACAGGATAAGACAAACGGTCTGTCTCTTTATGTCAACGGAACAGTGGTTCAGACAAATGCCTGGACAAAAACAAATGCTTTTCCTTGCCCGGCTGATCTTTTCGGCGGCAGTGGATTTGAAGGTAAGATTGACGAACTGAAAATTTATAACCGCGTACTCACGGAAAATGAAATTATGGCTGGTATGATGGGAAAGGCCTGAATATTCAGGAAATGAAAAAGAATTAAAAGTTGGTGAGAGCTGGCAGGTCGTGACAAATCTGATCAGTGATCAGGAAGATAAAACAATCACTTATACCTCTTCAGATCCGGAGATTGCAACCGTAAGCGAAGATGGAATGGTACAGGCAAAGAAACGCGGTACGACACAGATCCTTGTGAAAAATGCAGCGTCCGGGTATGAAGAAACGGTAGAGATCCGTGTTATCAAAGAGATTACGATCCACAACACAGTTCCGGTTTATAAGCTGAATGAATCCAAACTGTCTGATATTGATAAAGACGAAAGCAATGAAAAAGGAAGACGTTACCTTGGACAGCCAGATATGGTTATGCTGGATGACAATCGTACCCTGATCACTGTCTATCCGTCGGACACGGACATGGTAAATTGGTTATGAAGGTAAGTGAGGATGCCGGAGAGACTTGGACGGAAAAGACGGATATTCCGTCTTCCTGGGCAAAATCACTGGAAACACCGACGATTTACAAACTGCATCTGGAGAATGGAACGACGAGGCTGATGCTGATCACCGGTCTGCCAAACTGGGGATCCGGGGAGGCAGATGCGAATGGTCACATCGGCGGATGGAATACTTCTTATTCAGATGACGGCGGCAAGACATGGACCGAATACAAAAACTGGCATGAAAAGAAAAAAGACGGAACCACAAACTACACTATCGTTGCGATGGCAAGTCTTGTGCAGTTAAAAGATGAAAACGGAAAAGATATCCAGAAATGGATGGGCGTTTATCATGATGCAAATTATGTCAATTATAAAACATATCTGACTTTTGACGAAAACGGAAAGGAACAGTGGTCAGAGCCGGAACCTTATCTGAGTGCATATCGCACAACAGAGAGCAAATATCAGATGTGTGAGATCGGAATGTTCCGCTCGCCGGACGGCAAACGTATTGTCGGTCTGGCAAGAAGTCAGTCCCATAACAATCCGTCCACATTGATTTACTCAGATGACGAAGGAAAAAAACTGGTCTGAACCGATGGATCTTCCGGGATCTCTTGCCGGAGAACGCCATAAAGCAATGTACGATCCGATCAGCGGCAAGCTGGTGATCACCTTCCGTGAAATACAGTTTGATCTCAATAACAACAATCAGTTCGACGGTGCAAACGACTGGATGGCAGGTGACTGGGTTGCATGGGTAGGAACTTATGAAGATCTGATGGAACAAAATGACGGACAGTGTCATATCCTGCTCTGTGAGGACTGGGCCAACAACCGTTACTCCGGAGATACCGGATACACCGGATTTGTTGTCTTATCGGACGGAACCTTTGTCATGGATTCTTACGGACACTGGGATAAAGAATTTTCACAGAGCTGGCAGGGAAGTGACGGCAGCGGCTATAATGTCAAGACAGACCTGTGCTACATCAAACAGGCAAAATTTAAACTGGCAGATGTGATCGGTGAGTCTGCGATTGCAGTTAAGGATGTCACGCTGGATCTATCCGAAGTAAAACTGACAGAAAGGGGACAGACCGTACAGCTTACAGCAACGGTAGCACCGAAGAATGCAACGAATAAGCAGGTAAACTTTTCGAGTGACAGGGAAGAGGTGGCAACCGTGGATGAAGAAGGGAAAGTTACCGCAAAAGCAGACGGAACAGCTGTTGTAACGGTTACAACGGTAGATGGAAATAAGACGGCAATCTGCAGCGTTACGGTAGAAATTCCAAAAGATCCAATGCCAGATCCAGATTCAAAACCAGATCCAACACCGGCACCGAAACCGTCTGTTCCGGATAACCAGGAATCGACAACGGATTCCACAATGACGGTTGGCAGTGAACAAAAGTCAGGAAAAGGCATTTACCGCATCACCGGAACCAGGAAAACAGTCACATTTGTAAAACCGCTGAATGATAAAAATACATCTTTTAACGTGCCTGCAAGTGTAAAACTGGCGGATGGACGTTATAAAGTAACCGCAATTGACAAGAATGCATTTAAAAACAACAGAAAGCTGAAGAAAGTTACGATCGGAAATAAGTAACCAAGATTGGTGCCGGTGCATTTAGCGGGGCGAAAAATCTGAAAGCGATCACGATAAAATCAAAATTGTTGAAGAGCGTCGGAAAAAATGCATTGAAAGGTATCCATAAAAAATGTGCGATTAAAGTTCCGAAAACAAAGTTAACAGCTTATAAGCGACTGCTGAAGAAAAAAGGCCAGAAAGCAAGCGTAAAGATTATAAAATAAGAACAGTTGCTTACTGCATATAGAGAAAGAATCTTTGCCGGTTGAAACAAAACTTTGATTATCAAATATTTTTCTTGACAAATGATTTTTCTTGCATTATACTTTGAAGTCAAAATATTTGAGACGCATAATAAAATACAAGATGTCGGGGAAATAATCTTATCTTGTGGGCAAGAAGGATGCTTTGTATGCAAGTCCCTGGCATGATGCAAATAAAACCATGAAAAATAAAGGAGAAATCAAAATGTTTGAAAAAATGAAAGAATTAATCGCAGAACAGTTAAATTGTCCGGCAGAGGAGATTAAAATGGAAAGTTCTTTTAAAGAGGATCTGGGTGCAGATTCCCTGGATTTGTTTGAACTTGTGATGTCCCTGGAAGATACTTACGGTGTGGAAATTCCATCTGAAGAACTGGAACAGCTGACGACGGTTGAAAGTGTTGTGGATTACCTGAAACAGAAGGGCGTAGAAGCGTAAGCATAAATAGCAGGAAAAGCATAAAAGCCTGTTTTGGAATCCGTAACAACAGATGGAGGAGTATAACATGAAATCAGAAGTGACAGAACTTCTTGGAATAAAATATCCGATCATTCAGGGCGGTATGGCATGGGTGGCAGAACATAATCTTGCGGCAGCGGTGTCAAATGCCGGAGGGTTTGGTATTATCGGAGCTGCAAATGCACCGGCCGAATGGGTGCGTGATGAGATCCGCAAGGCAAAAGAACTGACGGACAAACCGTTTGGTGTCAATGTCATGCTGCGTGAGTCAGCATGCGGATGAAGTGCACAGGCAGTTGCAGAAGAAGGCGTAAAAGCGGTTACGACCGGTGCCGGAAGTCCGGAAAAATATATGAAGATGTGGAAAGAGGCGGGTATTCTCGTCATTCCGGTGGTAGCTTCCGTGGCACTTGCAAGAAGAATGGAACGCGTCGGAGCCGATGCACTGGTTGCAGAAGGAATGGAATCCGGCGGACACATCGGTGCTCAGACGACGATGACACTGGTTCCGCAGATTGTGGATGCGGTAACATTCCAGT
>ENA-OQER01001025-OQER01001025.1-human-gut-metagenome-genome-assembly--contig:-NODE-1025-length-14371-cov-2.007582_pt1 | contig 14371 bp, 18 predicted proteins | sample MGYA00242797_ERZ504639 | MGnify/ENA primary metagenome ERZ504639 (study PRJEB26092, sample SAMD00036306) | human gut metagenome | host: Homo sapiens | study: EMG produced TPA metagenomics assembly of...
CAGAGCTATTATCTGGAAGTGGGCAGCCCCGGCCTTGGCCGTAAGCTGACCCGCCCGGAGCACTATGAAGCCCTCGAGGCCAGAAGATCCGGGTAAAGCTCATCCGCCCGAGTGCAGACGGCGTGCGTGAGTTTTCCGGTATCCTGACAGGCCGCGAGGGCAGCACCGTTACAGTGAACACCGATGCGGGCGCTGTCACCTTTGAGGTGAACGCCGCATCCAGCGTGAACCTGTGCGACGATGAAGACCTGTTTGACTAACATAGATAGAGAGTAAATTACAGGAGGAACCCGAAAAATGGCAGCAGCGAACAATGAATTTTTTGAAGCTCTCTCCATGCTGGAGCACGAGCGCGGCATCACCGCAGAATACCTGATCGAAAAGATCAAGCTGCGATCATCATTGCCGTCAAGAAGAACTATGAGGTGGAAGAGGACCACGTGAAGGTGGATATCGACCCCGCCGCAGGCCGCTTTGATGTGGCCCTGATCCAGGACGTTGTGGCCGACGAGGACTGGTACGACGAGCACTCTGAGATCGGCATTACCGAGGCACAGAAGATCCGCAAGAGCTACGAAGTGGGCGACCGCATCGTGACCCCCCTCAAGACCAAGGACTTCGGCCGCATTGCGGCCCAGACCGCAAAGCACGTGATCCGTCAGGGCATCCGCGAGGCTGAACGCAGCCAGCAGCTGAGCGAGATCCAGTCCCGTGCACACGACATCGTGCAGGCCACCGTTACCCGCGTGGACCCGGAGAAGGGCATCGTTGCTCTGGATCTGGGCAAGGGCGGCGAGGCTATCCTGCCCCACAACGAGCAGGTGCCCGGCGAGGTGTACACCGAGGGCCAGACCCTGCAGGTCTACGTTGTGGACGTGGTCAGCACTGAGCGCGGCCCCCGCGTTATGATCAGCCGCACCCACCCGCCTTGTCAAGCGCCTGTTTGAGCTGGAAGTGCCCGAAATTTTGACGGCACTGTGGAGGTCAAGGCCATCAGCCGCGAGGCCGGTGCCCGCACCAAGATGGCTGTTTGGAGCAAGGACCCAACGTGAACCCTGTTTCCGCCTGCATCGGCGAGCACGGTGCCGTGTGGCTGCTGTTGTGGAAAAGCTGGGCGGCGAAAAGATCGACATTGTGAAGTGGAGCGAGGATATCTCCGAGTTCATCTCCGCAGCACTCAGCCCGGCCAAGGTGGTCACCAACATCCCAATACCAGAACGAATCTGCACCCGACTCTAACAGTTTTTCCTCACAAAACTTTCGGATCTCAAGTAAATTCATTCCCGGCTTGATAATTTTCTTTATGTATTCTATAGTCTGTTTCGCTGTCAGCTGTATCCGACTGTAAGATTGCTTTTCTATCTGCAAATACTTTTCAATCAATTTAGGCTGAATCAGCGGATAAGTCCAGTTTTTAGGCAACTCATCCATAAGTTCAACCTTCTTCATCTCACTTTCCAGCTTACCAGAAAATTCCGTTATTTCCGCAAAACATAATAATCCAAATGTTTCCTCATCGGTCTCATTTACACTATTCTTACCCGTGACGGAATAAACGCATATTGGCTTAATATCAAACTGTATGGCACCTGTTTCTTCCTGAAGTTCTCTCTTAGCAGTTTCCAAAATATCTTCTCCAACCTCACGATGACCTCCCGGAGCCTCGTAGGTATCTCGTTCCTTATGTTTGCAAAATACCCATTTGCCATTACTCTGTGAAATAATGACTGCAAATTTCAATAGTGAATCATCTACTGTATCATAAAATTTTACTTCCAACATATCACTTTTCTCCTTCCCATTCTGCTAAAAATTCTACAAGGTATTCCTCCATAACAGCTTGTCTAACATACTTAATTGCTCCTTCTATCATGACACCAAACCTCCAGTATTAATTACTAATTTAGATTTAAAATATTCTTGAAAAACTCTAAAAAACCATCTTCAACAGCCACCTGCTCTAATTTATCTTCCGGCAAATCGTAATAGTATTTATTCGTCTTTATATCAAGAGATATACTATCCAACGGGAAACCCTCTTTTCTAACTGTACTGTGAGGTTTATCTGTTAAAATAAACTTCTCACTTTCCATAGACGGCTCCATTGCCTCATATATATGCGTATTATCCATTACAAAACAAATTGCATTCCTGTACCTTGCCACAAGATTCCCATATGCCTTTACCAATCCTGAATAATAATCTATCATTTCATCATCTGACAAACATTTTCCATTCACATTACGAACATGTACGCCAGGCTGGACCTCATCTGGGACATTATCAAAATACAATCCTGAATCACAAGAAAATACAGGAATTTGAAAAGCCTCATAATATACCATTGCTTTCAGCCTTGCATTTCAAGAGGCGTATTGCCATCCTCTTTTACTTCCGGAACATTCTTGCCCTCTACTCTCAAATCATTTAATCCAATTAATTCTATATCTAACTGTTCAAGTCGGTTCCTCATTGCAGATAATTTTGCCAGATTCCCCGTTCCATATAGTAATTTCATTTTATTATTACCTACAACCCTTTCAAATCCTTTACATCACAATCTCACTATCAAAATACTGTTCCTGAAAATGAATCTGCTCCCTGATTTCTTCCTTGGTAAAAGTCATCCCTTCTGGTGCAACAACCCATTTCTCTTCCACATCATCATTCCTATGAACAATAGCGATAATCTTACCTGTGAACTTTTCTATCGCTTCATCCACACCTAATATGTAAGCATCCTGCTCTTCTCCATCCGGTGCCATGATGCCTTCCACATACCCATAATTTATTGGATAATACATATCCTTATGTTCTGGGTGGTAACTGCCCAATGGTCTGTCAACAGTTACGGTTACTGTTCTACCAATAACAGAACTAATTTCTGCATACTCAATAATATCATGTCTCATTTTCTATTCTTCCTTTAGCAAATCCGCATATACCTTCGCTACAATGCTATTCGCATCCATTTCACAGGTAATAAGCTGTTCCTTAAGAACAGCAGAGAAATCTTTTTTTCTCCACCATCCGCGCATATGTTCCTCACCAATTCTTGGCTTTTACTCCTTGTTTGATGTCGTCTTATTGTCTCCTCAAATGGAATATCAAAATAATACGAATATACATTTGAACCATATAATTCGTTCGCCACCTTAAACAAGGGATTATACCATTCCTCGTACATAATTCCTTCCAGAATAACAATATCACTATGCTCATATCCATATTTCAAAAGTTCTATCATAAGCGGTAATGCTTTAGTATCTATGCCATCTTTAACCCACAATATATTCCTTCTGATTTCATCTTGCGAAATGAGCATTGTATTGTAACCAAATTTCTTTTGTAATTCCTTAGCCACCGTTGTCTTTCCACTTCCCGAATTCCCTCTAAGTATAATTAGTTTTCCCATATCTTCTCCGTTACTCAAAATACCATTATCTTAATCAAAGCATAATTTTCACCTACAAACTCCATTTCTTCTAGCATATCACATCACACATTCTCCTTCAATAAACTTTCGCATTTTCTTGCGATTGTTTCTCAATTAGTAGTATCAAAAACTTCACTAGACTAATTCAGGTGCTATAGCCCACGCCATAGCACCCAAATCATTACAACTATCTGCTATTCCTATTTCGCTCGCCCTTCTTCTCTCGCATGCCAGATTTATAAGTGAACCGTTTTTTCTCAGCGAGATGCAAAACGATACCTCCTTGCATAGCACTTTCTCTGGTATGGTGAAAAACAGCTTTTCTTGCCGGCAGTAATGAAACAGCTCGATTTACAAGAGCTGCAAGACTTGCGTCCCCATAGACTTGCGTCCCCATATCGAAACATAGCTTCCAGACTCTCCCTGCACAAATCCTCTGAAATGGTATCCAATCTTTTAAACCGCTTCATCCCCGGAACCTTTACAGCGATATGTTTGCCCTGTTTTACTTCAAATCCCAGCTTCTCCAGAAGAAATATAAAATGCTCCATATTTTCTGCACTGATAGCACAAAATAAGGCATCCTGCTTGATCCATTTGGAAAACAGGAATTTCCTATGATGGTAATATAGCAGGCAATTCAGTTACTCCGGATACAGCATATGCCAATGCAGGACTTCCATATGGTCCTATGCCCCAAAAACGGCATCAGGAAAAATAATCCCGATGCCGCAAAGAAAAGCTATCTAATAACAAAACAATGTGAAATAGAGTAATTGCGGTTAGTAGCAAAAGAAAAAAGTCTCGGAATCCGCTTGTTTAGCGGATTCCAAGACTCGCAGCTGTTCCGGGGCACACCACATTATCCTCAAAGGGCAAAATCCACTATCCTCACATCCCACAGCAAAGCTACACAGCAAAACCCTCCGGCACTGCAGCGCAATTCCACAGCACATTCCGCAGTGGTAATCCTGACAACCCAACTTCTATTGCGTCCCATATAACAGTATCATCTTACACAGCAGCACTATCGCAATGTCACTTTCGCAGCATCATCCAAAGCATCCCACACACCCTGCAACACCAGGAAATATCAACGTTTCGCAGTGTTACCCATGCCCTTGTAGTTTCGCAGCAAACTCACGCAGTGATGTTTCGTCTACTTCTATTCTATACAGAAAGCTGTAAAATTCCACGTGGATTTTTACAGCTTTTTGCCGATATCACGTTGCTTATTTACGCTCATTTTATCTGAGTCAGAATCCTGTATGACCGGGGCAGAAATGACAAAAATGAACAGCAACAGAGCTACTACGCTGCGGTATTCCTCTCTGTTGCTGATAGGATAATCATTTTTGCCTTTTACAGGATAATAGGGTGTGCCCTGTGATATAGTGAAATATATATTAGGAAATAAAACGATACTGTATAAGAAAAGGTAAATTCTTTTCGTACACAGTTTTTTCATGACAAACGGCTGATTTCCACGCTATTTTTAACCCAAATGGCTGCATGAAAATTGTACACAAAACCATTGTTTTTTTATACAGCAGTATCCATTCGATTTCCTAATAAAGGAAGTTGAAAGCATCCGCTTATTGTGATATATTAAACATAAAGAAAGGCACCTGATGTAACAGATGCCTCTTAGGAGCCCCACTCCAAAAGGTGGAGTTTCCCAAGCTAGCTTGTTTCTCTAAATAGTGACGCCTACTCTGGTTGCGACAGAGTAGGCATTTTTATTTTCGTTTGTTTCTCTTGTCGAGAAAGGCAAGCAACGCGATAACTAAGCTGCCAAAGGACATCAGCAGAGCGAATATCCCAATGAAAATCGAAATGATCTCATAAGCCGTCATCGGCGCCACGTCTACACTCCGTTTCGGTCGGTGCTAAGCAGGTGCCACTGGCACCCAGCACCCCTTCCTATGTATTCCGGTTGCCCGGTATCATAAAACTCGGGAGGCTACCTCTACGCTCCGGTCGGCGCTAAACAAGCGTCCCCCGGACGCTTAACGCCCTGTCATGGGTACTTTCCTTAGATAGAGATAGTATCCTAATATAAGAACTAATGCTTCTGCAAGGATAAATAAAAATAATTGATTATCTGTTGTTATTTCAACCCTGCCTCCTTAAACTTTTCCAATCTGTAATGATGCTCATTATCCAATTCCTTAACACCATTTTTGTAATCATATCCAACTTTTCTATAAAACTCCGTTGCTGTAATGGATGCCGGTATCTCAATTCTGCTTGCTCTTACATAAAATTCATCCGTTTCTAATGTATTTATGATTTTTCTTCCAACACCCTTTCCATGAAATTCTGGGAGGACAAAAATGGACAAGAGTATACTTTCTGTTTCACTTCCCCAAAAACTTGAGATAGAACCTGTTCCAATTATTTTTCCATCAAATTCAAATACATACATATGCGCATAACTTGCCACATTCAGAACCTTTTCCGCATTGTAAGCCTTTGCAAGTTTCTCCATTGCTGATATGCCATAATCTTTACTGTTAACCTCTAAGAAATTCCTGACAATAAGATTTCTGACCTCTTGGGCATCCTCTTCCTTAAATCTCCTTACCTTCATATTTTCTATCATTGACTATCTCCTCAAATCTGCTTTGAAACAAAATGTACAATTTCTTTCCCTGACTCAAGGATATATGGTATCAACTCTAAAGGATATACCTTAGTACCCTTCTTTAAATCTTCTAGTGAAACCCAACAGAAATCCAAATCAATTCTTTCATTATCCAGCTCATCATATCCATGAAACACACCATCTAATGGAATAATATCATCCATCAGATGTACATTATAATATAAGCATATCTGATGACAGGGTCTTTTTCCCCATGGAAAATAAATTTCTCCGATTGCTAACAGATTATCTACCTCTATTTTAGCATGAAGCTCTTCTTCAAATTCCCGTTTAAGAGTTTCCATACTTGTCTCCATAGCCGCAACATGTCCGCCGATAATTGCATAATTGTCATTTTTCGGACGTTGTAACAGAATTTTCCCTTCATGTATCAATATTCCGCCAACTCTGTATGAAAACACAAAATCATCATTTTTAAATAGAATATCCATATAATCGCCTCCAATCATTACATACTATTACATATTCCCTAATCATTACTCCGCTCACAAATAGAGCCAAAGTAGAGCCATTTTGTAAAGCAAATGCCGGAAGCCCGCATAAATACAGGCTTTCGGCATTTTAATCCGTTATTCAAACTCGCAAAGTTTGGTTTGATTCTGGTTGTTTTTATACAGTTATCTATACCATCTCGTATTAATAACCTATATCTTTTCCACTCATTCTTCTTCGTTTCACACATTTTTAGTACCAATCTAGTACCATTGCTATATTGTCATTATTGTGTGTAGTTCTGGTGGCTTGCAGGTTCGTTTACTATTCACAGAATAATTTTCTGCCGACTTGCTTGTCCACCTATGGAAATTATAAGCTCCAACAAATATTTCTGAAAGAAGATGTTTTGTGGTACTAATCGTTAGCACCAACTTCATTTACCTTTTTAACATAATTAGAATCAGAAATAAAAGTATACTTTCCTTTACTTTCTTCAACAACACCCATTTCTCTTAATTTTTTCATAACATTCTTAACCGTTGAAGTTGAACATTTCAATACTCGCTCTATCTCAGGAGCTCCAAATATCTGATTAGTTTCAATTTCTTCATATACTTTTAATATGTTTTTTTTGTTGGTTCATTATAAGTCTTACTCTCGATAGCCAACTTTATATTTTGAAAAGACAACTTTTCACTCTCAATAGCCATGTTTTCATTCTCAACAGCTAACTTTCCAGCCAAATAGCCAACTTTTTCAGCATTTGAATTATAAATAACCGCCTGCAACATGAAAGCATTTGTACGATAAATCGAATCTTTTAATCCAACCTGCTCCAACTCATTACACATACGATTAACACATTTTACAAATTTATAGTTCTTTAAAAACTCTGCAATCTTAGGATTTCTTGAAAAATGTGTAAAACGAATATTATCCGCTCTTACAAGTCTCGGAAGTTTTCCTGGGCTTTCAACTACTATATGATTATCAAACATTTTTATCTGAATATCTGTACCGGTAATACTGTAAGCACGATGGGTAACAGCATTTACAATCAATTCTTGTCTGACAAACTTATGATATTCCTCATCTGTAACAAATGTTCCATCTGGTCCAAGATATGTTTTTTCTTTTACCTGCGTATCCAAAATATGCAATTGACTCATTTATCATATTAAGCAGTGTGCCTTGGCTTACTGATTTTCTGTTGCAAAAATGTTGCCGTTAATGTACCACAAACTCATACCTAGGATCAAATCGTTTTATATAATCATGAAATTCTTTTATGTTATTAAATGAATATATCTTTTCGAAATCACTCTCACTCAACACTCTTAATTTTCTTTCCTTTGCAGTGCTTGTAGACCCACCAATATATATCTGATATTTTACATACTCTGGTGCAACTTCCTTATCATCACTCAACTGAAGATACTTTAAATGAGGATAATATCTTTTAGCCATTCTTATCACATTAACAGCCATATCCAAAGGTACTTCACACCCTAACCAAATTGCCTCATGCTCTATATTACTCACAAACTTTTTATCACTGCCAACTCTATATATACTTGCTATATAGTTTTGCTTAAGCAATTCCTCAAGCAATTTAGAGCAGTTATACATTGGACTAATTTCTACTTTTAATATTCTTTCTTCTTCATCTTCAAAAGTACCCATTAGAAAATCATCCAAATTAGATATGTAATTTTCTTTATCATTTTCTGATATTATCGAATCCTCCACAGTTGGAATAATCTTCTTTTGTAACTGAGCAATATCCATCAAAGCTTTCTTTATTATTGCAATATTTTCATCATTTTCTTCTTTCTGAGTCATAGTTTCCGTATCAACTATTACGCTTTCATTTTTCTGCGTATTATTATTATATGTTTTGACAAAATTTTGCTCGTCTTTATATCAGACGGTGAATACAACTTTTTTATGATGTTTGGTGACAAGCAAATAAAAAGCCCCCAGAACAAGACACGGAAATAGAACAACAAATATAACCAATATGGTATTTTGAAAATCATTTAGATTGCTCTTCACTATTACAGTACTAGCTATTGCCTCTGTTAAAACTAAAAATATACCTATTACTCCTATCGGATTTTTAAAGAAATTACCTTTATCACCTATATTATTCATTTTCCCTCTCCTTCATAGCAAATTGGCAACGCTCTTTTATAAAAATACTAACACTACATATATAGCAGACAATCTGATAGATTGTCTGCTATATAGACTACTTTGTATTAACTTGCTACTATTCAAACTCTTCCCAAAGGAAGTACCATCAAATCAAAAATGCTGATTTTATGCGACATTCCACCGCATCTGTTTCATCTTATGTTACCCTTTTCATATTGTTTTCAAAAACTTTAGTAGCAAATCAGTTGCAATTATTCAATATTACTTCCACGAAATCCATGGCAGATATAATCTACTTTTACTACTAAAAACGAATAATCAAATATGGCTTGCGGGTGCTTAACTGTACCTGCTGCCACACCCACTATGAAAGGAGCTTTTCTATGAGCAATCAACACAAACATCCAACTATAAGTTTTAGAATCAGTGATGCTGAACGTAAACAAATCGAAGCCCGTATCCTTGCCAGCGGTATGATGAAGAAAGATTACTTTGTCCGTTCCTGCATCTATAACCGCATCTGCGTTGTTGGTAAGAAAGAAACTATATATCCTCTTGTACATACCGTTAATGCACTGTATCTACAATTACTTGAAATGCATAAGGCATTTTACATCAACTGGCACAACTTCTGGTACGCTTCCTGCTTCAGATGAAATCAAGGAATTGCAGACAGAATACACCAATATGCTTACAGCTATTATTGACCTCTTGGATGGTGCAAAATATCTGTGGGAAGGAGAGTCACATGAACAATAATCTTGATTTTCAATTGGTATGTATGCGCCTGCCACAGACTCCATCATTATCAATAACGGCGAGAACTCTGTTCTTATTATCCGTTGTAAGGAATGTAATTCCTCCGTTATTTTGATGACCCGAATGATGTTGTGTATCTTTACTGGCTGGCAAAGAAAAAACCTCTGCTGTATGCCCAGCTTGCATTGAAGGAAAACGGATTACAGGATTATGTGGCTGCGATGAATAAATTTAATTAACCCAATTACTTGCCGGCTTCAAATTGCGAAGTCGGCAAAAATTCAATTCATCAATGCTCTAACACTTCTTCAGTTTCACTATAATATGCTCAAATTTTTCTGTAAAAGCAATGTATATGATTTCCGAAAATTTTGAATATTTTTCAATTTTCTCTTCTATCTCTTTTTCCGTATCACAATCAAAATAATCAAGCAACTCAACTATTACAACTTTATTTCTATACTTTATGTTGTCTATCAATTCCAATTTCTTTTCTTTGAAAAATGTCTCTTATGATTTGCCTTTGAACAATCGGTGGTATACCCAGCATACTAATTATTATATCCAACCAATTTCTTTTTGCTTGCTCAATAATCGAATTCAAAACCGTTTGAAACCAATTTTCTCTTTCCAAATCCGCTCTAGTAAGTTTCTCCTCTGTATATGGAATAAGCAACATTTCTTTTTCATCTGCTTCTATATATATTTTTTCTGATGTATTAAGACCATTTTTTAGATATGTATATAGGAAATCATATTCATCTGCTTGGTAAGATATATTTCTTTCAATTTGGTTTCTTTTTATAAAATAGTCTACTATTTCCGCTGCTTCCAAACATTGAAATATCTTATTTAGCTGAGATATACTCACAATAGGATTATGCTTTTTACCTCCTAAAGATATGTTCTGAAGTACTGTTTCTTCGAAAACCACTCCCACATTCAAAATATGCTTTATCCTTTTTAAATCAATTACATTCTGCCCTCCTCCTTTTACCTTCAAGTTCAATTTCTTTCCTAAATTCTTCATTAATAAATTTGCAAAATCTGTTGCCTGTTCACTAGATTCTTCTATGAGCTTTTTATTATCTTCATATGCTCTATTTAACAATCCTTTATGAGTATTTCGATTAACTCTGCCACTTTTATCCTCAAAAACTATTGCATAATTCTCATACAACAAAGTACAATCATTTTCTCCATGTCTTATATCATCCCATTGACTATTCAAATGGATTTTTCCTATAGGCTCAAATTTTAAACTGATTATATTTGCAGTTTTTTTCTCTAAATATTCAGTTCTCGCATCAAAGTATATCTGTCTTTCTTGATTATCAATTTCAATTATTTCTTCAAATATTCCAAATAAATTAATAAGAACTAAATTTATATTCGGCAAAAAGAAAATTCCTGGTTCTAGCAAAATTATTGGTTTATCATTAATTGGATTATATAGATATATTTCTCCAACTTCGTTTGCCTTCAATGCACCTACTCTGTAGCAAAAATTACTAATCACACTAATAACTTTCAAATAATCAAAGCCATTTTCATCACATATTTCTTTAATATCATTGGGATAAAACATAAAAAATTCGTATTGTTGTTCCATATAAAACGCGCGCCCAGATATGCCTTCTAAACGCTTATCCAACCGTTTTCCTACTGCCAAAATAAATTGAATTACCTTAGACAGTTTTATTTTTTCATCACTCGTCTTTTTATCATATTCATTACAAAACTCTTTTATAATATTTAATTTTTCTTCATCAAATCCATATATTCTACTTGTCCTATAGTACGAATTTATTCTGTGTGCAACTACATTATCCTTATGCAATTTATGTTCATAGCAAAATATATATATAGAAATTGCTCTTAAAAGCTGCTCTATTTCCACTACTCCACATGTCTTATTGTAATTCATTTTCATTACACAGTATTTTAATACCAACGCCATCATAAAATCTATTTCAAATTGATTAATTCTTCTTGGATAGTTGATTAATTTCAAACTTTCACCAAGCGAAAGTAATCCCAAATTTGTCAATAAAGTTATCGGAGCCATTTGACTAACGTTTTCCTCTATATATCTTAATGCTAATTCTGCATATTTTTCTTTTTCATTTTGAATATCTAAATTTTCTTCGACTAAAAATAGATCTTTCCTTACATCATTACCATCTTCAAATAGAAAGTCAAACCGCTTGAACATTTCCTGAAAATCCATGTTTTATCACCTTTTCTGTAATTTTATTAAGTAAGTTCCTATAACCTGTTATCTTTTACTTTTTAACACTTCTGCAAAATTTGCTTTTATCCGCTTCTTCACGACATCAATTTCCTGATTATATACCCCACCTATATACTTGTATATCACATCATTAAAATCAATTGTATATTTTTCACCTAGCCCTTTTGTGAATGGAGCATCACTTTCAAGCAAAATTCTATCTACCGGAATATTTCCAACAATGTTTCTTCCATTTACACTCTGCAACATTTGATGATTAATAGAAAAATAGCAACCTTGCTCTATTGCCCTCCTTAAATCAGTTATTCCACCTGAATACCAGTGTAAAATGACAGTTCCATCAAAACCATTAAGTATATCAACTACTTTCTTTGAAGCAGACCGACTGTGAACACTTAATATTTTTATTTTTCCCAGAACACCACTTTATTATTTTTTCAAATATTTCCGTTTGACACATTACATCTTCTTTTGACTTTTTTTGTATAATCCAAACCGATTTCACCAATAAATCTAGTTTCATTTATCAGTTCCTTAAAAAGCATCTGCTGATTGCTATATTGATACACCAATTCCGGATGAAAGCCTAAAGCTAATTGAAAATACTTATTTCCCATATATTGATGCTTATACTTTTCAAAGAGCTGTGGCAAATTAGTTACTGCTATGGTATAAGACTCTTTTTGCTGAACATATCTTAATACTTCATTTCTATTATCATATAAATCAAAGTGCATATGAGCATCCATGTAAAAATCAAACATTTATTTTCTCCAAACACTCTCTCATTTCTTTCATTCCACGCACATATAAATCTGCAAATTGTTCTATGTTTTCTCCAATGGGGCCTGACTCTTGAATTCTCAAAAATGCATTATTCTCATCAAAATTATTAAATGCACATTTATATGTTCTATATGCTTGTCTTGCGACAGGAGCTTCTTGTATCTGCTATCAAAGTATGTGCTTGTATCGTGTAATTCCCCCTTTAGAATAGCGGCTCTTCTTATAGTACATGGTAAACAATATCCGCAATGCATGGTTGTTTTCATGCCTTGATGCCTTCCAACATCTGGATGTGAACACGACATAGTTTTATCTAATATCTCTTGTAAAAAATCTCTATCTTTACATTCTAAAATCATCTCACCTTTTGTCTTAAACTGAAATGGATTCTTGATTTTAACTTGAAGACCTAATTCTGCAATCAATTCCTGTAGCATTTTCATATAATGTGGATGTGTTATTCTTGTACTACTTGTTCCAGTTCTTGTATATGCCAACGGAATATTTAACGAGATCAATCCATTTTCTGGTATTATTAGCTCTATCTCTTTGCCCATAGCACTTGCATATGCAATGGCATGAGAAAAAAACATAAAGGAACGAGAACGTGTAGTATCTTCTTTTTTGTCTCCCTTTTTTGTAACAATAGCTGCATAATTTTGAACAAAATTACTTTCATCTACATTGAACCGGTTAATGAATGCATCTTTTAACATTCCTTGATATTCTACAGTTCCTTTTCCTCCACCATAATGGCTCACAAAAACCGTATCAGAAGCATCCTCTTTATCACAGAGTAAATTCAATGCACCTATACAAGAATCCAAGCCACCAGAAAACATACAGATTTTTGATATATTCACATTCTTCTCAGTTTACTTTTTCCCACTTTTCCTTCGCTTTCTTTTCTATCTCCGTCAATTTCCTTTCCCTAAAACAAATTTTCCACCTGTCTCCTGTAAGAAAACTTAACATTTCTTCTACTAAAGACCGACATGAAATCCATTTACCAACACATAAAACCGGCATATATAACTCAATTTCTCTACTCCAGGCATCCTCTCCATTTTCGCGAAGTATTAGTCTGTCTGCTGCAAACACAGCTAACGATAAATATAACATGTCAATTGCTTCATCTTTGTAGAATTCGGCATAAATATTATTTTGTTTCCAAAATGTATATTTGAACTCCTTTTTACAATTTAAATTAATAATTTTGCTTTCTTCCACTTCAAATCCATCTTCTGAAAGTTTACAAACCATTTTCATACTACATATCCTCCAATACAGAATAGCATTTTTCATATAGTGCCTCTATCCCATCTTCTATTGAGTGGTGTCCAAATATTTTATCTCTAATTTCTTTTATTTGAAATGTTGTCCTAACTTTATTGGAAACATAATCCTTCATTTCTTGCTCAACTTTCATAGTTCTGTCAATGTCATCGGAATATTTTTCTAGACAAAATTGCAAATCATTTAAAATTCTTCCCCAAATATAACATTCAACATATGTACTAAGAACCTGTTCCATTAGAACATTATCAACTTTATCTAATGACTGTAACTCCAGATTATTGTTCTCCATATATTCATACATTTTCGACATTGCATTTACAGCTGCAATCCTTGCCACCGAATCTTCCTTTGAATCTGCTGAATCTGAAATATAATTTACCAAGCCAGAGCAAATCTCTTTTGCACTCTTGCCTTGATATTCTATTCCTAAATCATTAAAGGTTTTCTGATAACCTTGTTGCTGAATATCCGAGAATAACCTTCCAATATTTACAGCACCTCTAATTCCTGATTTGGAACTTTTAATCAAACTCACAGTACCGCCTGCTGCTTTTACATAATTTCTTGCAGTTTTAGC
>ENA-OQER01001026-OQER01001026.1-human-gut-metagenome-genome-assembly--contig:-NODE-1026-length-14361-cov-2.353941_pt1 | contig 14361 bp, 22 predicted proteins | sample MGYA00242797_ERZ504639 | MGnify/ENA primary metagenome ERZ504639 (study PRJEB26092, sample SAMD00036306) | human gut metagenome | host: Homo sapiens | study: EMG produced TPA metagenomics assembly of...
TTTTATCGCGGGTCTGCTCCCCATAAAACCGCCATGTGTTATGCTGCCTTGTGTCCTTTAGGAAAACGTCGCGTTCCCGGAAGCAGCACGTCCCCGACGGGCGAGAAAACCATAGCAGCCGTTTTTTCTTCAGCAGCGGGTCTTGACGCTGCTTCTCGCAAAATCCGTTTGTCTATCTCAAAATCACTCTGATAGAAAGCGGTATTCTGTTTCATAATCGCTTCAAGGGAAGCGATAACGTCCACATTCTCAAACTTACTTAATTTACCCAATCGGTCAGCTCCTTTCTAAGTCCTGCGACTTGCTTTTTTGTGGTTTCTTCTGTGCCTTTTCCTTATCTGCTTTGAGTTGCGCCCGGATAGAGGGCTTCTTTTCCGGCTTTGCTGTCTTTCCCTGTTCCTTGTCGGCTTTGATAGCGTCGGCAAGGTCAACAAGGGAGATAACCTCGCCCGCCTTTGCTTTCTGCTCCAGAGCGTCCACGGTCGGCGTCTGCGGCGTGTTGTTGATGATACCGTCAAAGTTATTGTCGTTCTGCTCGATAGTGTCCTCGATATGTTTTAACGGGTTAGCTTTTTCCGGCTGCTCGGCGGCAACGGCAAACGCCCGCGTACCGTTTCCCATAATCAGATATTTCCCGTCGTCGGATTGATGATGAAGTCCATACCCGGCTTCTTTCATCTGTTCAACACTCATATCCGATACATAAAAACTGCCGCGCGGCGTTTTTAATCTGTTCCCCGGTCAAATGCTCGTCGGGGATAAGCTGCGGCTGCTTCTCCTGTAAAAACTCCGGCACATTCTGAAAACCGATACTGTCTATATAGTGGGCGGTATTTTCGCCGTTCTGATGAAGCACCACAATATCGGAAATGGAAAGGCTGTGTCCCTTAAAATCTTTCGGGTGGTCGATATTGAATTTTCCCAAATGCTGTTAAGGGTAATGTCTGCCGTAAGGGGCGCGGTGTAGATAAGCTCATAATTCGCCCGGTCTACGGTGTGTCCCGTCGCCTGCAGGCGGTCGTAAGGCTCAAAGCGCAAGTCCCTTGTGGCGTCGCCGCGGGCTAACTGATAAATCCCGTAGCTGTCCTCTTTGCCATAGAGTAAAAGAGCTTCCTTTGTCGGCTCACTTTCCCGTAGCTGCTGCTTCATGGCGTTGTATTCATGCAGGGCTTCCCAAGTTTCCTTTTCTACACCGAACAAGCCGCCTTTTTCTGCGTGTTCCTGTAAATCGGTCAGACTGGTAACGGCTCCCTCGGTGCCGTCCTCATAGATACGGAAAACCTCGATACCGTCCTGTGTAAACAAACGCTCGGCGGCTTCCTGTTTCAGCGGAAACATACCGTCCCAAGAATAGCCGTAGTCCTGCATTTCTTTTATGCTGATAGTGGCGTCGGGTACGGGGATTTCCGGCTGCTCCTGCGGTGGTGCGTCTTGCCCGATTTCCTGTACCTCGGAAGTCTGCTCCTGTTCCTGTGCCTTTTGCAACTCTGCGATATGTTCATCAATGCTGTTGATGATTTCCGCTGCGGTGCTGCGGATTGTTTCAAGAGAGCTTTTCAGTTCGGCAAGCTCCCGTCCGGCACTCCACCCGGCAACGTACCCAAAGGAATAGTCAGAAGTATCAAGCCCGTAATGCTGGCACACGGTATAGGCGATACTTTCTGCCTGTACCTCACGGGTGCGGCGGTCGGGTCTGTTCTCCAAGTCCTCCAAAGGGGCGTTAAGGTCAATGTCATGGAGCTTCGCATGGGCGATTTCATGGATAAGGGTTTTTAAGGTTTGCAGCTCGCTCATGCCCTCATCAAGGGCAATACGCTTGTCATCCAAGTGGTAGTACGTGTGCGCCGCCCTCGATTTTCTCAAAAGCAACGGGAACAGGGGAAGTCTTTTCAAGGGCAGCGAAAACGTCCTTGTAATGCTCTACGTCCCGGTCAGCATATTTACGGCAATGTCGGGGATTTCCTTGCCCTCGGTCTGCGATACATCAAAGACAGATACCACCTTAAAGGCGGGTATCGTGATTTCCTTTTCCTCGGTTACGGGCTTTCCGTCCTTACCGATAATGACTTTCTGTGTCTGCGGGTCGATTTTCTCCATTTCCTTTTTAATCTTGAATGGCGACGGGGCAAGGATTTTGATACCCTTTTGTCCTTTCATCACGTTTCGTCCAAAGTTATTTTTCCATGCGGAAAATCCGGCGATAAGAGAAGCGTCGGGCTTCTGCATGGTGATCAGCAGCGTATTGTTAAAGCTGTAATTATGAAACTTTGACATGACGCGCAGATATTCCTTGTAACGCTCGCTGTCGAACAGCTCCGTAATACCTGCTCCAAGCGGTCAGTTATTTCTTTGAGCTTTTCGGCGGGTTTCTCGGAAGTTAAGACAATGGGGATAACCGGGCGTGGCTCCTGCGGCGTTGCTTCGGGAACAGCCGCCTGTACTGCCGGGGCTGCGTCCAGTTCGACGGTCGGCTGCGGGTAGCTCATAATGCGGTAGTCCTCCGGCACATCGCGCCCCTCAAAGTGTTTCTCCCATGCGTCGCCGCTTTCCACAAGGTAGCCGTATTCCGTAAAGCTGCCTTTTTCCTGTGCGGCGGCGTTTCGTCCAAAGGCGATAGGTCAATGCTGTTTTTCCATTCAGCGGGCATTTGCACCATGCCGGATTTGTTAAGGTAATAATCGCCCAATTCGCGGGGATTATGTACTTCGGGGATATGCACGAAAAAGTCCTCGTTATAGGTAAAGTCAATGAGCTGCCCGATATTCTCAAAACCGTTCTTTCGCTGTGTGGCGGCGTTCAGCGCGGCAATCCCGGAAGCGTCAAGGGTTTCCAGTCGTGCCGCAAGGAAATTCAGCTCGTCCACCTGTGCCGCGCATACCATGTCATACGGTAAGGCAATGTGCCTGTCCTCCCGGTCAGAATACCCATGAATGAAAAATTCCTGCGGATTGTCAGCGGTAATGCCGACGCTTCGCATAGCTTTGTGAAGTTCTTCCTTTGTGGCGGGCATGGAAAGCCAGTAGCCACCCGGTTCTCCCGTTTCAAAGCGGGTGCGGCTGTCAATCAGGATTGCAAACTGTTCCGTTTCCTGTCCCGGCTCGGTTCTCGGTGCAGCGGCGGGAATGTCGGCGGCGGGCTGCTTGATTTCCTCGCCCTCTACGGTGTAGCCCGGTAAGAGCTGCCCGTTTACCCTAAACTGTTCCGCGTATTCCGGCGGGATAGCCGGGGAGATTTCCGTAAAAAGTTTTTCATACGCCTTGATACGCCCATTCAGATATTTTTCCATAGCCGCCCGGTCAGCAAATACCTTTCTGTCCTGTCCGGCGATTTTCGCCTGTCCGTACCCGTGGGGGCTGTTGGTGTAGATGTTCCAAGACAGCGTATAGGAATACGGGATAGATTTCTGTGCTGCCTTGTCGTAGCGGGTATTTTCATACACATGGTAGCTCATTTTATATACCCGGTTGCTGATGGTGTGGCGGTCGTTGTCCTCGTCCTGCCACTTGTTCGCCGTATGCTTCACTTCGGGTATTCTCGCATACTCAATCGCCTTGTCAAATAGCAGGGTCTTTCCTGCCTGTTCCTCCCATGCGGAAGCCTGTACTTTCAGATTTTCAAAAACAGTCTGTTCCGCAGCCGCGCTTTCCTCCCGCAGCTTCACAAGCTCGGCAAGAGGTAAGGCGGTCAGCGGGGAAATATCCGAGCCTTTCGTGTCAAAATAGATACCGCGCTCAATCTTCATCTTGTCGGCGGCGTCCAGTCTGTCGCGGTCGTATGAAGAATAACCTGTTTTCCATTCGTCCATTTGCTTGCTCCTTTCTTTTTCAATCATGCGGTGCATAAGTTTGTAGTCCTCAATACTCATGCTTCCGTCAAATATATAAGGGTCAAAATCTTCCCCGTCCCGGTAGGCTTTTCGGAAAAGGGAAGCCCTGCTGCATGGGCGGCAGCTCTTGCTTCCTCGATAACCTCCGGGGGAAGCCTGTCGTCATGCGCCCCGATAAAACCGTCAAGGTCATTCATGCTGTTTTCATAGTGATAGCGCACTCCGGCGGTCAGCTCGTCAAGGCTCATATCCTCGCCTAAATGCCCGCAGTAGTAGCCATTTAAGATAACGGCGGCGGGGTCAGCCGCTTTGATTTCCTCTAACCGGCTCCTGTCAAACGGTTCTAAAGTGCCGTCCACTTCAAGATGAAACAGCTCGGCGTTCCATGAACGTCCCTGTTTCCAAAATGCTACCCATGCAATACCGTCCTTAAGTTCCTCTTGATGGTCCTTTACGCTGTCGCGCAAACTTGCCATGTGTAAAACCTCCTTTCGCGTATGGCAGCGCGGACGCTGCGTTTGTGGTTACATAGTCCTACTACGGTGCGCCCGTATTTCTGCCAAAGATTTTTGAGAATTTTTAGAGGGTTTGGGAAACTTCCCAACAAGCAAAATCCCCGCCAAGCTCGGTTAGAGTGGCAGGGATTTTACGGAAGTGGGTACCCGCTTCCTATGCTTGCTATTCAAGTTGTTTGTCCTTTGAAATGGTTACTTTATAATTCACATACTTGCCGCCCGTGTCGGCTAACAGCACTGTTCCGTCGTAGGTTTTGCCCGTTTTTACGGAATACAGCTTTTTGACTGTTGCCTTGCCGGATTTCAAAAAGTGCTGCGGCAATCGACCGGGTAAAGACGGTTTTGCGTTCCTCAAAGAAACGGTCATTTTTCCACATGGCAAAGCTGCAATCCCTGTTGGAACAGTAATAGTTTTTTCTTCCCTCATAGACAGGGGATTTACAGCGGGGGCAGTTCCCGATAACAGGCTTTTCCTCTTTGAAACGCTCCTTGTCCTGTTCGGAAAGGAAAAGATAGGTTTTCACAAGCTCCCGCGTCATAGCTTCAATGCCTTGCATGAATGTGTCCGGGGCTGCACTTCCTTTTGCAATCTGCGTCAGATTATTTTCCCATTCCGCGGTAAGCTGCGGAGAAGTTAAGCTGTCCGGCAGGACGCAGACAAGGTTTGTGCCGTCTTTGGTGGGAAGTAGCTGCTTGCCCTTGCGCTCCACAAAACCGCCTTTGACTAACTTTTCAATGACGGCGGCGCGGGTGGCAGGCGTACCAAGCCCCCGGCGTTCTGCGTCCGGGTCGGTGTCCTCGTTTCCGGCGCGTTCCATAGCAGACAAAAGGCTTGCTTCATTATGTGGTTTCGGGGGTGTGGTGTCATGCTCCGTCACTTTTGCCGCCGGATTTTCAAAGTCTGCCCCTCGGAAAAGTCCGGCACATCTAACACAAGCTCGTTTTCGTCGTCGCTGTCCGGCTTCTTTTTGAGGGTTGCCCGGTAAAGACGTTCCATGTCTTTCCACCCGGCAGCGATTACCGTCCTGCCCCTTGCCGTAAAATCATGGTCGGCGCAGGAGAAAACCGCCGTTACCGCTTCGTAAACGTGCGGCTCTGCGGTCGCCATGAGTAGACGCGCCCCGGTAAGGATAAGGATATTTCTTTCACTTTCCGGCAGCGTAGTAAGGTCAGTTTTTGCAAGTTCCATAGTGGGGATAATGGCGTGGTGGTCTGATACTTTTTTGCTGTTCAGAACGCGGGAAATACTCTGTTCATAGGCTGCGCTCGTCATAAAGGGCAGCTTGCCGCAAAGCAGCGATACGATACTCGCCGCTGTGTCGCCCATGTCGTCGGTCAGATAGTTGCTGTCCGTTCTCGGATAAGTAAGCAGCTTCTTTTCATAAAGTGTCTGTGCAAGGTCAAGGGTCTGCTTTGCCGTGTACCCGTAGATACGGTTTGCTTCCCTTTGCAGAGAGGTAAGGTCAAAGAGCTTCGGCGGTATAGCGGTTTTATTTTCACGGGTCAAGGAAGTGCAGACAGCCGCCGACGCTTCGCAGGCCGCTTTCAGTTTGCCCGCTTCATCAGCGGCGCAGATCTTCGCGCTTGCCGCTTCTGCGCCGGGGAGCATAAGGCGCACATGGTAATATTTTTCTTTCTTGAAGTTCATAATGGCAGCGTCCCGGTCTACAAGCATTTTTAGGGTTGGGGTCTGCACACGTCCCACGTTCAAGGTTTTTCCATACAGGCAGGAGAAAAGGCGGGTCGCGTTAATGCCGATAAGCCAGTCAGCCTTTGCCCTGCATAATGCGGAATGATAGAGAGCGTCATACCTGCGCCCGTCCTTCAGATTGTCAAAGCCGCTTTTGATGGCGTCCGTTTCCATAGAGGAAATCCAAAGACGGGTAAAGGGTTTCTTGCAGCCCGCCATTTCATAGACAAATCGGAAAATCAATTCTCCCTCGCGTCCTGCGTCGCAGGCGTTCACGACTTCCGAAATGTCGGCGCGGCGCATGAGGTCTTTTAGGATTTTGAATTGTTTTCCCTTGTCGGCTGCTACGGTGTACTGCCATTCCTGCGGCAGAATGGGTAAGCTGTCGTAGCTCCATTTTCTGTACTGCTCCCCATAGGCGGCAGCTTCGGAAAGCTGTACCAAATGCCCGATACACCAAGAGATAACATAACCGTTCCCCTCGATATATCCGTCTTTTTTACCCGTAACGCCAAGGGCGGCGGCAACCGCCGCCCCGACGCTGGGCTTCTCACAAATCACAAGTTTCATGCTTCCTCGTCCTCCTGTTCGGTATCTGCGCTGTCAGCTTCTTCCTCCGGCTCGTCCTCGTCGTATTCGTCAAAATCAAATTCGTCAAGGTCGGTGCCGCCTTTTACGCTCTGCTTCGGTTTCATAAACTTAACGTAGTAGAGGGCTGCGCCGCCGCCAAGAAGTCCCACAACAAGGAAAATGAGAAGCCCGCCCATGCTGTTTTTGGGTTTCTCCGGCTCTGCGGGTGCTTCCGGCTCGGCTTCCTTGCCTGTGCAGTTATTCATGGCTGCGGAGCAGACGGGGCAGGCGGTGTTTACTTCGCCCGCCTTGCATTTCTCGGTACAGTTGCAGACAGCCGGGGGCTGCTCGGTCTGTTCCTCCCCGATAATCGCCATAAGGTCGCTTTCGTCTACTTGATTTAGGAAGTGGACGGAATTTTCGCCCTCGGCTGCCCGGTCAACGATAATGTAAAAATAGTTGCCGCCTTTGCTTTTCACGACGATAAACTGCTTATCCTCGGCAGCGTCCCCGTCGATGTCGTCCACAAGGGTCATGTTGCTCCGGGGTAAGGGGCTGCGGTTCGGTTTCCACGATTACGCCGCTGTCGTCGGTTTCCTCCGTCGGGGTCTGCGCGTAGGCAGTAACAGAAAAGCCGCCCACAAGGACAAGGGCGGCGCAAAGTGCGGTAAGGCTTGCAAGGATTTTATTCTTCATCTGCATTGTCCTCCTGTTCCTCATAGTCTGCGGGATAGGGCAATGCCCGGAATACCGTTGCCGGAAAGCATAGCGGTAAGCTCCTGCGGGGTCAGGCGCATGGAGCGCACGAGCTGAACGATTTGCAGATTTTCCGCTTCGGTTTTCTGTGCTTCCAGTCCGCGCAGCTTGTTCTGATACTCCGTGATTTTCTCACGGGTCTTTTGGATTTCCTTTTCAATTCTTTCGATTTTACTCATAGCCATAATGATTTTTCTCCTTTCGATTTTCAAATGTGTTTGTTGTATGTCAGTTCCAGTTCATCAGCCCGTACCCTTTGATACAGGCGATAGTCAAGGGATACTCTTAATCTTGCAGGCGTCGCCGGAATTGCCCTCAACGGTATAGACGCGGCTTTCGTCCCTGCCGATAACAAGCCCAACATGGTCTGCGCTGCCGTCTAAGTCCCAGTCAAAAAAGATAGCGTCGCCGGGGGCAATGTTTTCATAGCCCCGCGCTCCCCATTGTCCGTGAGAGGTAAACCACGGAATACCCTGCGACTGGCAGGCGGCAAAGCGCGGTTCGGAAAGCCCCATTTGCCCGTAGCACCAGGACACAAAACAGGCGCACCATTCCACGCGGGAGTTGAAGCGTACCAGCTCCAATACGGATAGCCGCCCACATTTCCGACTTGCTGCTTTGCAAGGTCAACGATAGCGGTATTACCGGGGCGCGTTCCGTTTACAAAGTCCACGCCGCTTAAATCCTCGGACGCGGAAGTGTCGGGAGAGCCGCCGCCAAAGATAAGGGGCTTGTTCCCGCTTGTCTGCAAGTACACCCGGTACATTTCCAGTTGTTCCGGGGTCAGATTATTTTCCGCAATGGTGGATAGCGGGGTGTTCGTCAGCTTGACGTTTAAGATGTAATACTCATAAGGCACTTGTACCGTGTAGGTGTCCGTATGCTCGTTGCCGTCCTCGTCTGTCCATGTGTCGGTGCGTTCTTCCTCCCGGTAGCGTATTTCCACTTCCTCGGTCAGCGTCAGCTTGTATTGCTGATTGAAAATCCGTTGTAATTCGCTCTGTACCTCGGCGCGGGTGTAGCTTTGGTATTTTGCGGTCAGATAGGACGCTAATTCGTGGGGGTTATGCCCGATATTTGCAAGGTCATAGCGGTACTCGTCATAGCCGGGGTGGGTGCTTTCGATAGCGTCAATCTCGTTTTGCAGCCCGCTTTCCAGTCCGGCATAGGCATTTTCCACTTCCACAAGGTCGCTGTCCTCGGACGTATAAGACGTTCCAAGCACGCCGTTTAACGTGCCGGAAAACATTGCACCACAAGAGGACAGCCCGGACAGAAGCATAATGAAAAGCAGCAGCGCCCCGACAGCGATTGCCACGCCCGCCGGGTGCCTTGCCACAAATGCTGCGGTCTGCTTCGTTTTCTCGGCGGCTTTGGCTGCGCCTTGCGGGTGCGTTCTGCCGCGCCTTGATACCCTTTGCGGTATTGCGGGCTTCCTTTGCATACTGCCGCTTGATTTTCTGCTTCTGCCAAAACCGGGAAATGGGGTTACTGGTTAGCTGCGGGTTCTCATGCAGGGTCTTGTGATACTGAAAGTCCATATTTGCCCGAAAAGCCGCTTTTTCTGCCTTTGCCGCTTCCCGGTAGGGTTTCAGCTTATGGTTGCGGTAGCCCTGCTTGATTTTCCGCGCCCCGTACTTCAATCCCCGTTCTGCGGCTTCCTCGCTCTTGTGTGCGCCCTCCACGCCGGAATTATCCTTTTCGACAGAATGGATTTTGTTATGTACCAAAATCCCGGCTTCCTGTGTGGGGCGGGATAGCGGGTTGTGCTTCTCCTTAAATCCGGGCGGCTTGTCCTTTTCCTCAAAGTGCAGGCGGGTCTTGCCTTTCCCGGTGGCTTCGTCAAAGGTGCGCTCTTTCGTAAGTTTCTTTTCTTTGGGGATAGCTGCCTTTGCCTTATCCAGTCGGTCAGCGGCTTTGTCGGATTTCTTGATATACTTTTCAAGCTCCGGGGCAGCGCGTTCCTCGTCGGTAAATTGCAGCCGGGAAGATTTCGTCCCGGCGGTAGCTTCTGCCTGTGCCTTTCGTACCGCTTTTTTAGACGCTTTGCGGGTATGGGCGGCTTCGATATGCTCCATGACGCGCTCTGTTTTGCCTGTGTCTGCTTTGGGGGCAGCTCCCGGCACATGGGGCAAGGGAGAAGTCGGGGAAGCTGCACCTTGTAGCTGCGCTGCGTCTTGTGCTGCCTGTTGCTCCGGGGATTTCTGAAATCCGCGTCCTGCGTCCGCTTGCTGATACGTTCCGTGTCTCCCGTGGTCTGATTTTCTGCAATAGCCCCGTCGCGGGTCATTTTCTGCGTGATTTTATCACGGGGCTTTAATGGGTCTTTCAAGTGTTACCACCTCCAATCCGCGCCCCTGCAAGGCGCAATACTCGGCGTTCAGTTCAATCCCGATATAGCGACGGTCAAGGCTTTTCGCTGCAAGCCCGGTTGTACCGCTGCCGAAAAACGGGTCAAGGACAACGCCGCCCGCCGGACAGCCCGCCAGTATGCACGTTTCCGCAAGTTTCGGGGGATAAGCGGCAAAATGCCCGCCTTATACGGTACGGTATTGATAATCCAAACGTCCCGCTTGTTCCTTGTGGTCGGCATAAGAGCGTCGTCATAATAGCCGCCGCTGCGGGCTTTATTGATACCCTGTACCTTGCCCTGTCCCGGTACTTCCTCGGCGTATTTGTGTCCTGCGCCGCGCCCTTGCCTGTACCGCGCTGCCGTTCCCGGCGCGATTGGCTCCGCAATGGCGGCAGCGTCATAGTAGTATTTCTTTGATTTCGTCAGTAAAAAGATATGCTCATAGCAGCGGCTCGGTCGGTCGCGGCAGCTCTCCGGCATGGGATTTTCTTTCAGCCAGATAATATCGCTCCGCAGATACCACCCGTCAGAGCGCAGGGCAAAGGCTAAAAGCCACGGAATACCGATTAAATCCTTTTGCTTGCAGCCCGCTTTCATACCGCTGCCGCAGTAGGTATCTGCGATATTCAGCCAAAATGTCCCGTCGTCTTTGAGTACCCGGCGCAGCTCCCGGAACACTTCCACAAGCCGCCCGATATACTGCTCCGGCGTGTCCTCCCGTCCAATCTGCATATCAAGCCCGTAGTCCCTTAGTCCATAGTAAGGCGGGCTTGTGACGCAGCAGTTCACGCTTTCACTCGGCAGCTCCCGCAGGGCATAGAGGCGTCGCGGTTGATGATTACGTCCGTTTTCATGCTTTGCTCACTTCCTCCGGCTTTGTCGTAAGCAGACGGTAAAGCTCGGTATCCGTCGGGAAGCGGTCAATGAACGGCAGCACCACATTTCCGTAAAAGATAAGTCCCTCGCCCGCTTCGGTGTGGGTCACATACTTCATCTGCTGTGGGGAGATATTAAGCTGCTTTGCAAGGATAGCCCGGTCGCCCTGTGCCTGATTGAGCATGAGGACAAAATCGGAGTTTTCAAAGATATTCTCGACTTCGCGGCTTGATAAAAGGTCTTTGACGTTCTGTGTGATTGCCGTCGGTATGCCGCCCCATTTACGAAAACGCTTCCAAATCTCCACGGAATAGGCTGCGGTCTGTTCCTCTTTCAAAAGCAAGTGAAATTCGTCCATGTAGTAGCGGGTCGCTTTTTTCTCGGCGCGGTTTACGGTAACGCGGTTCCACACCTGGTCTTGCACAATGAGCATACCTAACTTTTTGAGCTGCTTTCCAAGCTGCTTAATATCAAAGCAGACAAGACGGTTTGAAAGCTCCACGTTGGTACGGTGGTTAAAGACGTTCAGAGAGCCGGAAACATAAAGCTCCAATGCCGCCGCAATGCGGGCAGCTTCCGGCTCCGGCTGCTTCAAAAGCTCGTTGTAAAGGTCGCCCAAAATCGGCATTTTTGCCGGGTCGGGGTCGGCTAAAAACGGTCTGTAAACATTACGGACAGACCTATCAATGACGGTTTTTTCCACGGGCTGCAAACCCTCTTTTCCACCGATAACAAGCTCGCAGAGGGAAAGGATAAAGTCGGATTTCAAAGCAAGCGGGTTGTCGTCCTCGCTGTAATTGAGGTTTATATCCATAGGATTCACATACTGGGGCTTGCCGTCCATGCCTTTTCCTGTTGGCGACAGGCGTATCACTTGCCCGCCCAAACGCTGCACAAGGGAGAAATACTCGGCTTCGGGGTCGCAGATGATAATATCGTCGTCGGTAATGAGAAAAGCGTTTGTCATTTCCCGTTTTGCCGCAAAAGATTTCCCGCTTCCCGGTGTTCCAAGAATAAGCCCGTTGGGGTTTTTAAGCTGCTTTCGGTCGCAGAGTATCATGTTGTTAGAAAGTGCGTTCAGCCCATAGTAAAGGGCTGCGCCCCGCTGAAAAAAGCTCCTGCGTGATAAAGGGAATGAAAATAGCGGTGCTTGATGTGGTAAGCCCCCTTTGAATTGGGATAAGGTTCTCCCCAAGCGGGATAGAGGACATAAAGCCCGCTTCCTGCAAATAGTCAAGGCGGGTCAAAGCGCAGTTGTTTTTCTGTGCAAAGCCCGCCGTAGCGAATACGTCATTATCCAGTTTCCGTTTTGTGTCTGCCATGTTTACCACAAGGAACGTCAGCAGAAACATTCGCTCGTTGCGGCTCTGTAAATCCTGCAACAGGTTCTTTGCTTCGCTGCCAAAGGTGGCAAGGTCGGACGGAATTATATCCATGTCGTACCCGCTGCGTACCGCTTTTTTCTGTTCCTCAATCTTCATCTTGTCGAGGTCGGTTATCTTGCGCTTGATAGTCTTGATTGCTTCGCTCTGGTCGATACTGCGGATATGCAGATTGACGATTATCCCGTTTTCAAGGTCGAGAATGTCCGAAAGCATACGGTCATTCAGCTCCGGCGCAAGGATTTCAAGGAACGATACCGCACCGAGCTTACGCCCCATGCGAAACGTCCTGCCGTCGCCAAAACGGAACGAGGACGGGGCGATAAAGTCCTTTGTAGAAAGCCCCGACGGTACAAGCCAATCCCAAGAGAAGCGGAACGCTCGCCTCCGGGTGGAAAATCCCATGCAGCACGTTCAAGCGTTCCTGTCCGTTCATGGGGCGGCTGTTACGCCAAGCACCTTAAAATTATTGAGTACGTCGGTTTCGATACGGGAAAGGCGGGCTTTAGCTGCTGCAAGATTATCCGCTTCAATGGAAAACGTGATGTACTTGCACTTTTCCAGTCCGTTGTTGCCTTTTTCAAGCTGATTTTTCAGCATATCCGCGTACTCTTTGCGGATAGAGTTAAAAGCGTCGTCCTGTGCCGGGATTTCGATAGCCGCCTGTGCCTTTTCCTTTCTTGCGCCCTGATTGATGAAAGAGAGCTGCACCGAAACGGAAGCGTCAAAGTAGTTGAGAAAATCGCACCAGTTTTCAAAAATGGCGGTCTTATCATCTGCCTGTGCAAGCTGATAGTTAATATCTTCAAAGACAAGGCTTTTTGAGTATTTCTTTTCCGTTACCCTGCAAATCCCGTCCGGGTACATCTGCAAGTAGGGAATGGTTTGCTGCGCGGTGTTGGCTTCCCGTCGCCCTTTGCCGCCTGTATCACGGCGGCGATTTCTTTCTTTTCTGCGCGGGTCAGCTTACGCTTCACGGGATTTTTTACCGCGCGGGTCATGGTTTTTCGTTCTGCCATTGACAATAGCCGATACCTCCTTTTCCAGTTTTCGTTGTTTTTCTATGACGGCATAAATTTTCCGTCTGATAGGGGCGTTCCTTTGGTCGGATAAACTTTGTCTGAATGACGTTCTTTATCACGACTTCAAGGGGCTGCCCGTGTTTTTCATACATTGCCAAGAGGAAGCAGGGAAGCATAACGACAATCATTGCAAATGCCGCCATGCTTGTTCCCGCGCTGTCTTTGAGCAAAAAGAAAAGCGGTAGTCCCATAGCGAGGGCTGCCGCAAAACAAATAATCTGCCGCTTTGTCAGATTAAAAGCGACTTTCGTTTTGATTTTTGATAAGTCTTTGGGTACGGGTACATACGCCAAGTGAAACCTCCTTTCGGTCTTTAATGGGCGTTAAAGATTGACTTCGCAAGTGCGCCTGTTTTGAATAGGGAGAAGCACAAAATCACGGTGTAGGCTGCAAGGGAGAAAATCGCGCTGTGCAGGTTGTCCGCTACAATCATGCTGCCAACCAAAACCGCATAAATGCCGACGCATATCATTATGAGGAAGCCTTGAAAACCGAGGGCGAACAGGCTTTTAAGTAGTTGTTGCCTATCTGCCCCCACTCTCTGTTGGTCATAGTTGCAAACGGGATAGGCGATACCGAACAGTAAAGGTAAATTTCTATCATTCTGCCGTACAGGATAACCGTGATAAGCACCGACATGATTTTCATGCAAAGGCTCACAAGGCTTGTTTCCATAACGAGCAGTAACAGTTCGGGGATTTCCATAGCGTCAAGTCCGGCTTGCATGGACGAGAGGGCGGCGTCAACGTCGATATTCGTATTGCCGCCGATCACGCCCGCCGCGCCGGAAACAACGTGCTGCGCCATATCGAACACCGCCATAGTGATAGTAAAGGTGTGGGTAACGAGATACACTGCTACCCACGCCTTGAAAAACCACTTAAAGAACATGAACGTGTCAATATCGTGCATATTGTTCTTTTCCGTTACCATGCTGATAAGCTCCACGCATAGAACGTAGGTAATGACAAGCCCCGCAATGTACAATCACATTTTCCGACAAGCTCTGTATCATGGAAAATATGCCTGCGTTCCACCCCTGCGGGGTTTGTCCTACCTCTGCGGCGATAGTTCCGACTTTTTCGTTTACGTCCCCGAACATAGTTGACAGATTACCGTTAATGGCTCCAATGAGGATTTCCTTTATCCATTCGTTAATCGCGTCAAGTATGCTCTGCATAGGCTAACCCCGCCGCTTAACCGAACAGTCCGGCAAGCAGAGGTACGAGGGTGCCGCCGATAAGGGCAACGCCGCCGCCCGCCATAAGCTGTTTCATGCCCTGGCTTTTTGCTGATGTGTGATAAAGAAGT
>ENA-OQER01001028-OQER01001028.1-human-gut-metagenome-genome-assembly--contig:-NODE-1028-length-14296-cov-4.644082_pt1 | contig 14296 bp, 16 predicted proteins | sample MGYA00242797_ERZ504639 | MGnify/ENA primary metagenome ERZ504639 (study PRJEB26092, sample SAMD00036306) | human gut metagenome | host: Homo sapiens | study: EMG produced TPA metagenomics assembly of...
TTGATGAAATCATAATCCAGAGTTCGGCTATTTTATCGGTCTTTTTCAATGTTACCATTTTATTTCCATAAATACTTTCGATTCCTAGTAACTGGAAAATTTCAGCCACTTTACTGTCCCCTTGATAGCTTGTTTCGAATAATCCCGGTAAAATGATTTCCGCTTTGTTGGAAAGAGCGGCTATCTGATACCAATATGAAGCTGCGCTCCAATCACTTTCCACGTAGAAAGGTATGGATTGGTAGGGTTGTGGCTCAACTTTTAGTTGATATTCATTGAGCCATTTGGCTTTGGCTCCAAAGTCATTCATCAACTGTAGGGTAAGATTGATATAAGGGCGGGATATAATTTCTCCTGTCAGTGTAAGGGCCAGCCCGTTACTTAGTATAGGAGCAATCATCAATAAGGCTGAGATATATTGAGAACTGATATTGCCCGGCAGGCTGATGGTATCTTTCTGCAGTTTGTGTCCGGTGATACGCAGAGGAGGATATCCGTCATTGATTATGTATTCTATTTCTGCTCCTAACTCACGTAAAGCATTGACCAACACCTGGATGGGACGTTGTTGCATACGTTGTGTACCAGTGATGATCCGTGTTCCCGGAGTGACGGACAAATAAGCGGTAAGAAAGCGCATGGCTGTTCCGGCTGCCATAATGTCTATGGTATTTTTGCCGTCATTTAAGGCGTGAATCATTACTTGGGTATCATCGCAGTCAGATAGGTTCTCAAGTTGGAATGTTCTATTTCCCAGTGCGTTGATAATCAATGCACGGTTGCTGATACTCTTGGAAGAGGGGAGCTGGATCGTTGTATATATTTGAGCGGGTGCCGTTACTTTTATTTGCATCATACCTTATATAATATAATAATGTGTATCGGATTGCAAAGGTAGGAATATTATCTTAATACTTGAAGGTTGCTACTTAAAAAAGGAAGCCGAGAGTATAAAAAAGCCGAGAACATGGAAAGGTGGCTGTTTTGTTCCCGGCTTGGACATATAGTGAAAGTTAAGCTATAGTGATGCTTGAATCCAAATAAACATCTTGAATGGTATTTAACAATTCAATTCCGTCTTTCATCGGTTTTTGAAAGGCTTTACGTCCACTTATGAGACCCATGCCTCCGGCACGTTTATTAACGATTGCTGTTATTATCGCGTCTTTTAGATCAGAACTGCCATGAGATTCACCTCCAGAGTTGATTAATCCTACACGTCCCATGTATCCATTGGCTACTTGATAGCGGCAGAGGTCGATAGGATGTTCTGAAGTCAGATCGGTATAAACTTTATCATTTGTCTTTCCAAATTTAATGGCTGTAAAACCACCGTTATTGACCGGTAATTTTTGTTTTACAATATCCGCTTTGATAGTAACTCCCAAATGATTGGCTTGTCCGGTCAAATCGGCTGCTGCATGATAATCTACGCCGTCTTTTTTAAAAGCATTATTACGTAAGTAACACCATAAAATAGTAGCCATGCCTAGTTCGTGGGCATATTCAAAAGCTTCCGCTATTTCAACCAGTTGTCTGCGGCTCTGTTCAGAACCGAAATAGATAGTGGCGCCTACTGCTACAGCCCCCATATTCCAGGCTTCTTTTACAGTGCCAAACATCACTTGGTCGTAAGAATTGGGATAAGTCAATAATTCATTGTGATTTAGTTTGACAATAAAAGGAATCTTGTGGGCGTATTTGCGAGCAACGGAACCTAATACTCCGAAAGTAGAGCTACGCCATTACAGCCCCCCTCAATAGCGAGTTTTACAATATTTTCCGGATCAAAGTAAAGTGGATTGGGAGCAAATGAGGCTCCTGCTGTATGTTCTATGCCTTGATCTACAGGAAGAATAGATACATACCCTGTATTTGCAAGTCGCCCGTGTCCTAACAGGGCTTGAAGACTGCTTAGGGTACGAATATTGCGGTCTGATGATATCCAAGTATCATCAATGGTGTTTGGAGAAGGGATATGGATTAATGATTTATCTATAGTTCTACAGGTGTGCTCTAAATAAAATGCTGCTTGGTCACCCAATAAATTTGTTATTTTACTCATACTATTTTTTTCTTTTATTGATTAATAATTCTTTATCCATAATGTTTTCTTTCTAGTATAAAGGCGTATGATTGCGCTTGAATGCATTATTGAAAACACTATTTTGATGTATTCTCCATTCTGTGATGGAGGTTTCGGACAGCGCAGGAAAATTATTTCCTGCGTCGGGGGTGGTCTTTCCTTGATCGGCTACTGCTTCCATTAGTTTTTTTATTTCTTCCGGATCTCCCAAAAAGTAGTCTTTCTTCAAATTCAGGTCATCATCAAACTCGAACACATACGGAATAGCGGTAGGTAGATTAAGGCCTACAATTTCCTCATCCGGTATGTGTTTCAAATATTTAATAATTCCTCTGAGGCTGTTTCCATGAGCCACTACCAGCAGTTCGTTTGCTGTAGCTAGATTGGGGAAAATGATGCATTTCCAATAAGGTAATATACGTTCTACTGTTTCTTTCAGAGATTCAGTACGTGGAAGATCTTTGTCAGGAACTTCTTTATAACGGGTATCTGTTTTCGGATTGCGCGGATCGTCTTCCGATAGGGCTTTGGGGGCTACGTTAAAGCTACGGCGCCATATCAATACTTGTTCTTCTCCATATTTAGAAGCTGTTTCGCTTTTGTTTAATCCTTGCAATACGCCATAATGTTTCTCGTTTAGACGCCAACTTTTCTCTACAGGTATCCAATCTTGATCCATTTTATCTAGCACACAGTTTAATGTTTTGACTGCACGCTTTAAAAAAGAAGTGTAAGCTTTATCAAAATGAAATCCTTTTTCTTTTAAGAGTGTACCTGCTTGGTTGGCATCAGCGATACCTTTTTCGGTTAAATCTACATCTGTCCATCCTGTAAAACGGTTGTCTTTGTTCCAAGTACTTTCTCCATGGCGGAGTAATACGATTCTTTTCATTTGTTCTCCTTTCTTTATTACCCGGTAATACATTTTCTGTTGGCAACAAAATTAGTTGTAGCATACATACTTATCAATACCCATTAATTATAAATTTAACAATGGAAGGCAAGGATTTGTTTCTCTTTTTATTATTTTTGTGCTTTGTAATTAACACATGCCATGAAAAGAATTAAAACAGGACTAACGGGATTTATATTAGGAGATTGGTTGGGAATGCCTTACAGGGGAAAAGGAAAAGGGACATTTAAACCTATATGGACAAAATCTTATCTTCGGGGAGATAAATGTTCAGGGAATACCTCGATGTTATTATGTGCTTTGGACAGTCGTTGCAATTTGGAACTTTATCAGCAGAATTTAAGAAACTGGTATTTCAATAGAAAGTATACAGGAGAAAACATTGAGTTTGATATTGATCAGGTGACCCAAAAAGCAATCATGAAAAATTTCAGGGGAGTGTCTTCGGATTCTAATAGTGGCAACCGCAGTTTGATGGGGTGTTGTGTTTTGGCTTTTTCTCCTTTATCTAAAGAGGAGATTTTTTCTTTTATTAAGATCACTCATAATAGTCGTTATAGCTTTAAGTATACTTGGTTTTTTATTGAGTTCATTCGTTGCCTGTTGGAATATGAAGATAAAGAACAGGCATTACAGCAGGCTGAGCAGAGATGTGATGTGGAGGTTAACAGCAAAATCTTTGTAATGGAAGCTTTGTTGTAGATACGGTGGAATCAGTGGTCAATTGGTTTATGGCAGGAAATAGTTATAAGGAGTGCGTATTTTCGGCTATAAACTCAGGTAAGTCAAGTGATGCGGTAGGAGCATTGACAGGTTTGCTGGCGGGAATATATTATGGATTAGAATTAAAGAATGGAGTGAAGGGGTTTGAAACAATGGAATCTTATATTGATTCATTTATCCAGTACCTTAATCCCACTCTTTAAATTCCAATGAAAGTTGTTCCCATTGTTTTTTTATTTCTTCTTTTTCTTCTTTTGGATTAGATATGGATAGTCCGATAAGGCGGATGGGGTGGCTTTCATAATCAATTTCTTTCAGTAATTTTTTTGCTAACGGAAGAATTTTATCCATACTTGTCAGTTCACTGTTTTGAGTGATGCTGCGGGTTATTTGGCTAAAGTCATGGAACTTTATTTTTAAAGTAAGTGTGTTACCGCTGAAATTAGTGCGTTTCAGTCTTTCTAGCAATTCGGTAACTACATGATATAGTTCAATGATGGCGGAAGAATGAAGAGAAATGTCTTTTTCCAATGTATGTTCACATCCTACGGACTTACGGATTCTTATGGGTTCTACAGGACGGAGGTCAATGCCTCGTGCGAAATCGTAATACAGATTACCTGCTTTACCAAACTGCCGGGTAAGCATTTCTAAAGTGCAGGCTTGTAATTGAGTACCATTATGAATCCCTAATGTGTGCATTTTGGGCTGTTACCGGACTACTCCCCAAAAAGATTCGATGGGAAGGTGGGCGATGAAATCCAATGCTTGGTTGGGATGTATTGTACATAATCCGTCGGGTTTGCGGTAATCCGATGCTATTTTGGCTAGAAACTTGTTATAAGAGACCCCGGCTGAAGCTATCAATCCCAATTCTTTGCGAATACGCTTTTTAATATCTTTGGCTATATCTATAGCAAGTGAAAAGCCTGCTTTATTTTCAGTTACATCCAGAAAAGCTTCGTCTAGTGACAGAGGCTCTATGATATCTGTATAGGTATGAAAAATATTATGTATCTGCTGGGATACAGTTTTATATACATTCATTCGCCCCGGAACAAAAATCAGTTCTGGGCAAAGTCTTTTGGCTTTTTGTGATGACATGGCGGAACGTACTCCGTAACGGCGGGCTTCGTAACTGGCAGCAGCTACCACACCTCGTTCTTCAGCGTGTCCCACAGCAAGCGGTTTTCCACATAATTCGGGGTTGTCACGTTGTTCTACCGATGCGTAGAATGCATCCATATCGATATGTATTATTTTGCGTTCGGACATCTTCATGAAATTTGTAACTTTAAGTTACGAAAAGAGTGTAATTTATTGGAAATGAGCGTAGGTTAATTGCTCATGATAGTAATAGGTTACGATTTAGTTAGTTATCTACTGCATCATCCTTCTGCGCATTGCGTAACCTTCAAAGAACTCTTCGTATGCAAAAGTAACAATAAAACGGGAGATTTTGAAATGAATCTCCCTAATTTTTTTCTTCTCATACAAGTTTTTCCGTAAAAGCGGTTTTATCCGTCGGTACACCATCGCCCAAAAGGATTTTGAACGGACGTATGCCGACTGCCGCATAAGCGGCGAAAAGGGCTTTGCCTCACGCCTAAACAACAGTTTAGACTGATGATGCAAGGCCCATTTCTTTTGTGCTTATGCCAAAGAGGTGCTTTTACGGGTTCGCAGATGATTTCTTTTTCCGCTGTTCCTTTGAGCCGTAAGCGGAAAGCCGTGTCTGACCGCCCGATCCATAAATGGAACAAGCCGTCATGCACGGCAGGCAAACCGGGAAGAATGATTTTATCCGTCAGACCGGACACGCTCGGACAGACATATAAAATCATACTTCCTTGCCGGTGGTTTACCCGGTTCCACGCTTCCGGCTATGTCCCTTTTCCTTTTTGGCGTTTTCCCTTTTTCACGGATTTCTCTTTTGAAGTTTTCCTGTCTAATCTGCCTCCACTTCCGTTTACCTCCATTTTCGCGTCTTTCAGTGAGCCGCATCAGTCAGTCATTTTCGTTCTGGGCGCAAAGGGTAATTCCGGGATTGGACGGGAAGCAAGGTCAAGCTCCTGTTTTCGGTAAAAATCTCCAGCCCTGCGGGTAGTATTTTGACCGAAACCTTGCATTCCCTAATCCCTACCTTTTCAAGCACCCGAAACGACGAACCGATGCGACAGAAAGACGCATAAAAAAAAATGTCGGATAAACGAGAGGCAGATAAGATAGTTTGAAACTCAACTCCCTCAGCTCTTGAATCCGCATTAAAAACAAAAAAATCAAAAACAGCGAAGATATGACGGCAACGGCAAATTTCAGACAAATGGCGCAACACATCGGGTTGGCGATATGCGGCTTGATGATGCGCACCGCCTCGGGGTGTTCGGCATCCTTTGGGGCATCATCAGAGAGATTGTAAACGGAGTGTTCCGAGTGGCGATAGGTGTAATCGTGGCTATCCTTTCCACCATTGCCTTCTTTGGCTTCATCCTTTGGTTATTCACCCTTTAACCCTTACCGACATGGCAAAAAGAAACAGCAAGACGGCAGCGCAGCAGTGCAGATATTACGAGGTGGACAACATCTTCGTGTATATGGTGGAAACGTACATCAACGGCAATTTTGAAACTTTCCGAAGATTGTACCACGAACTGAACAAGGACGCACGGAGGGATTTCATGGACTTCCTTCTCAGCGAGGTAGAGCCGACCTATTGGAGAGAGATACTGAAACAGATAATCTAAAAATGACAGCGATATGAAAGGAACAGACCATTTCAAGAGAACGATATATATGTACTTGGAACAGCGTGCGGAGGAAGATGCGCTATTTGCAAAGAAGTACCGCAACCCTGCCAAGAACATGGACGAGTGCGTGACCCACATTCTGAACTATGTGCAGAAAAGCGGTTGCAACGGTTTCACGGACGGAGAGATATTCGGGCAAGCCATCCACTACTATGAGGAAAACGAGATAGAGGTGGGCAAACCGATGGACTGCCAAGTGGTTGTGAACCACGTTGTGAAACTCACGGCAGAGGAAAAGGCGGAGGCACGTCAGAACGCTGTCCGCAAATACCAAGAGGAGGAACTCCGCAAGTTGCAGAACCGCCACAGACCGTCAGCGAGAAAAGAAAACCAACCCCAACCCTCATTATTTGATTTAGGCTTATGAAACCGAAGACCAAGATACAGAAAGAGGTGGCAAGACTTTCCGCCAACCTTCGCCCCATATCAGCGACACAAATAGATTGGGCATACCGCCACTGCGTTGAGCATATCGGCTACCGCACCAAGAAAGGGAACATCACCTGTTCCGACTGCGGTCACGAGTGGCACAGCGACAGCGGACTATGCGACACCCTTGAAGGCTGCACCTGCCCCAAATGCCATGCCGAACTCAAAGTGCAGGACACACGCAGACGCATCTACAAGGAAACGCAGAATTTCAGCGTGATAACCACCTGCAAAGGGTATCAGGTAATCCGCGTGGCGCAGGTCAGATGCGAGAGCAGGAAAGGCGAACCGATGCGTTTCTACTGCCACGAGGTCGTGCAGCGTTGGATTTCACCCGACGGCAAGGTTACGGACATGGCGTTGCTCCGTGGCTTCCTTTTCTGCTATTGCGATGTGTGGGCATTAGGCAGCGATATGGAGGTAAGACCGCACAACAGCCTATACGATGATGTGGTGGCAAGAAGCTGTGCATATCCAAAGATGAGGATATTGCCCCAACTCAGACGTAACGGCTTCAAGGGCGATTTCCACGGCATCTCCCCCGTGCGTCTTTTCAAAGCCTTGCTTTCAGACCCAAGAATTGAAACCCTTATGAAAGGCGGTGAGATTGAGGTCATGAAACACTTTCTTTTCAATACCCGTACTGCCGATGAATGTTGGGCATCATATCTGATTGCCAAGCGTCACAAGTATCAGATAGACAACCTCTCAATGTGGTGCGACTATCTGCGTATGCTCAAAAAACTCGGTCAAGACCTCCGTAACCCGAAGAACATCTGTCCCGAAGATTTCATGGCGGCACACGACAACGCAACCCGAAAAATTGAAGCCATACACGAGAAGGAAAGAGCCGCAGAGCAACGCCGTTGGGAGATTGAAAGGCGTGAGCGTGAGCAACAGCGACAACTCCAACGAAAGAAAGATGCGGAGGATTTCATCGCCAACAAATCCAAATTCTTCGGCTTGGTAATCACGGACGAGGAAATAATCGTCAAGGTGCTTGAAAGCATAGACGAGTATTACAACGAGGGCAAGACGCAGGGCATCTGCGTGTTTGGCAGTGGATACTACAAGAAAGCCGACACCCTCATACTATCGGCAAGGATTGGCGATGAGATTATTGAAACCGTAGAGGTGGACTTGCGAACCCTCGAAGTGGTGCAGTGCCACGGCAAGCACAACCAGGACACCGAATATCACGAGCGCATCATAGACCTTGTGAACAAGAACGCCAACCTTATCCGTGAGCGGATGAAAGCGGCATAGCATAACCCCTAAAACAACATTGATATGGAAGTAAGAATTGAAAGTATGATTTGTGTGTGGGATGATGCAATCCCCACGATGTTCCTTGAATTTGTGAACCTCCTCACTCTCACAACGAGTGAGGGGGAATTGAGAAAGAGCGTAAAGGAGTTTGCCGAGAAGCACGAACTTGACAAGTTTTTCCTTTACGGCTTCGGCTCACACCATTTCTACCTGCACCAACGCTACACAAGCAACCCCGAAATGGTGATGAAGAACAGAGTTCTGTCAGTACATTTTTAACCATCTAAAAAGCAACATTATGACAACACGAATGACCATCAACGGAGTAAGCACCTGCGCGGAAGCAGGTACGGAGAAATACGAGCGTTTCCAATCGGGTATCGGAAGACGCAGGCGGACACTTGTGCAGTACGACTACCGCCACCCCATAGACAGAGAATTGTTCTCTTGTGTCAAACCCACGTTGGACGAGTGCCGAGCCGCACGGGACAAGTGGCTGAACGCAAAGAAGGGAAAGGAGGACAGACTATGAACACGACCTATCAAACGCTGATAGTCAAGTTCAGCGAACCTATCACGGCATTGGACGTATCTTTGACGATACCGGAGCGTGGGGAACGGACACCTCAAGGGGTGGATAGATGATTACGAAAGCACACGTTTCACCGCCACCGACAGCCATACGGCAGTCATCACGAGCGAGTACAATATGGAATGTGTGAAAGAGTGGCTACAACGGCAGACCCCCATTTCCGAAATGCGAGAATTTTGAACGGGATGCGGTGTCCGCACCGCCAATACTTAAAACCCTAAAAACAAAAGATATGATAGCCAAGACGATATTACAGCAGATAGGCGGAAAACGCTTCACCGCCATGACAGGTAGCCGTGATTTCATAGATATGGGCAACGGCTTACGGATGAGCTTGCAAGGAACAAAACAAGTGCCAACCGCCTTGACATCATCTATGACGAAGGGGCAGACCTCTACAATATGCGCTTCTACCGCAGGACGTTCAGCAAAAAGACCTTTGAGTGCAAGACAAAGGACATTGCCGTACACGAGGGTATCTATTTTGATATGCTGGAGGAAATGTTCACGATGGTGACGGGACTTTACACACGCTTTTGAGTGGCGGGGCGGCGAGAGCGCCCTACTTTCTTTCAGTGAGCATGATGGCGGACAAAGAAAGTAGCAAAGAAACCTTTGTCCAATCTGCGATAACTAAAAAATCCGCAAGTAAAACTTGCGGAGGCTATATATTGGGTCGTTATTTTTTGGTGGAGAGGAATGATAATCTCGAACCGTTGAACTACACATTTCTGCTTCGTCTCCATTTCCCCCAACGATTTGATACGTTCAATCATTTTTGTTGTTCCTTTCTGAATTTTCCTAAATGCTGTTGCATTTATTAGTTGAATCTAAGTTGCATTTATTAGTTGAATCTAAGAAATCGTGGAGAAGTGAATAGACAGTATTACCCGACAGAGCAACTATGACAACGTAACGCCTTTACAAAAAAGTCGGTACACGAAACCCATAGACTAATTGTCTTGACCTAAAAGAGATTGGAATTTTCAGGACTGCCTATCACTTAGATAGAAGTCCAAGGTCTGCTGAAATACATAATTCAAAAATTGAAATTGCTTGACTGCAAATTTAGTAACTTTGCTTGACAAATTAACGAGAAAGAAGAGAAAATGAAAACCGACCGCATAATCGAGTAGACGGCTCCGCCAGTAACTGACGGAGTGCGCCTCTCACACCACCGAGCGTACGGGTCACGTACTCGGCGGTTCGCAAAGAGATGGGTTAAGTTGTAAATGTAATTCAGTTAAGGAAACATATCCTCTTTTCTTCAAGCGTTGTAAAGTAATGGTAGTGCCTAGAATAGGACTTTGTGCTATTGCCCAACCGCCTTTCCGTGTTCTGCTCCAAGCGTAGGCATGGTCTTGGTCTACACCTAATCGAATCAGGTTTTTCCTTTTCCTTTCGGGTTTTTTCCAATGATGCCAAATGCAATAGCGCAGTCGGTTGCGAAGCCAACCATCTAAATCTCGTAATTTGCCCAAAATACTCGTGCCTTGGAAATAGTTCAACCATCCGCGTTGCACTTCTTTTATCTTGGCAATACGCTCTTCAAATGTGGCTGGTGTGGTTTTTCGGGTGATTGTTTTAAGTCGTTCTTTTAGTTTCTTCCATGCTTTTTCCGATACAATAAGTTGGTATTGATTTTTACTTCCTTTCTCGTACGTAGGTACGAATCCGAAACCCAAAATTGTGAAGTGGATTGGTTTTCTGATACCACTCTTTTCTTCATTTATAGTTAATTTGAGTTTGTTTTTCAAAAACTTTTCAATTACCACTCTTGTTGCCTTGGCTTGATTGTGGCTTTTGCAATAAATACTAAAATCATCCGCATAACGTACAAATTTGTGTCCTCTTCGAGTCATTTCCTTATCCAGTTGATGTAGTAAAATGTTCGACAATAATGGACTTAAAGGGCTTCCTTGCGGAACGCCTTTTCTTCTCTTTCGTAGCTTTCCGTTGATTTTAATAGGTGCTCTGAGCCATTTGCGTATGAGTTGCATGGTAGCTTTGCATTTCACTTTTTGATAGATTAAATTCAGTAATAAACAGTGGTCAACTTCATCAAAGAAGTTTTTCAGGTCAATATCCACAATGTGGTTTAATCCTGAATGGATGTAATCCCGAGATTGTCCAACGGCTTGTCGGGCATTCTTGTGAGGTCTAAATCCATAGCTGTAATTACTAAATTCGGGCTCAAAAAGTGGTGCAATAGTTTGTGCTAAGGCTTGTTGCAACACACGTTCTGTAGTGGTGGGAACACCCAATAATCGAGTTTTCCCATTTCCTTTCGGAATTTCAATACCTAAAATGGGTTGTACTTGATAGTTGCCTTGTTTGATTGCTTCAATCAGTTGTAGTTTCTTTTCAGAAAACACCTTGCGGAGCTCTCTTATAGAAACACCATCAACACCCGCACTACCTTTATTGGCAATCACGTGTTCCAATGCTCTTTGAAGATTAAACGGATGTACTACTCTTGTTATCATTTTAGTTGTTTTTAACCTGTTTTCGTTAAGTAGGGCTACTATGTGTTCCGTTACCTATTGAAAACCTCTTTACGTTCAGTCCTTCCTTGTTTGTGAGACCTATGCGGTATCTATTCGCACCTCGTTTGCCCTCAAGTACTATGACCTCTGCTGACTTCTTGGATTGATTAACTCGTAATCGCCAAGACCTCCCCTGGTAAATGCTTTTTCCTTCCGTCTATCGCCGGTACATCTACATAACAATAATCTGATTTAATAGCATGTTCAGAACACTGTTTTGGACTTCGTATTGCTGTGGATACTCATCCTTATTGTTATGCCTCTTATGTACTTTCTGTTCGTCGGTACAGACTTTTGCAGTTCTGCTTCCTTCAGTGCATACCTCACGATAAACCACCTTGCAGCTTGCTAACGATTCGGGGTTTCAATCCGCTCGTAAGGGACTTGCACCCTCTGGAAAAATAACACCCCGAAAACTTGGTTCGTAAAACTAAATTTGTATTTTTGAACTATTTGAAAAGCTTTCGGGGTGTGTCCTGCATATGCAGGGCACACACATATGGTAGCGATAATTGCCGGCTTTCGTGCCAACTTGATACTTTGGTGCTTTTAACGAACCGAAGTGCTAAATTGATACGAAAGTGCTGTAAATCCGGCAACTACGGCTACCATTTTTCGTTATGCGGCAGCTTAAAAGACGACACCAAACCAGAAAAATCATCTTGACAACCACCCGACTTTTGAACTACGAAGGATGAAATTTTTCAGGGACAACTTCCAGCATTTCCAAAAAACAGTTTACCCATTGACTTGGAGACAAACAAACAATTTGAGCATTAAGGTTTAAACCGAATTTTTCCGAAATTGACCTGACCTGACTTTTCCTGAAAATCGACTTTAAAGCTGTTTTTACAGATAAATCAGGTTTCTCTAACAGACAGGAAATAAATGCTAAGTATTTGGCTTTAAACTTAAAATCAAAAAATAACTGTTTTCTTTTAATGTTTAACAGGGCTGATTTGACAGTTGGCGGTGGAAAGAAACTTTCAGGACCTACCTCATAGACAAGTTTCAAATCAAAAAAAGTATGATAGAAAACGGTATATGGATTGTAAAGCTTCCTCGAAAATAACTTTTGTGTAGGTTCTAACTGAAGGACAATGGAACCTCCCAGAAAATTTCCAAGACTCTCAAACATCAGGATTTTGAAAATATCGGAAGTAATGCCATAAGGAATATTTGACACCACTTTGAAAGGAAATTTCGGAACTGCAAAATTCCTAAAATCACAACCGACAACTTGAACATTTCGGGCATCAGAAAATAATTTTCGTAAATGTTCAACCAAAGCTGTGTCGTTTTCAATAGCAACAACATTGTTGGCGATTTTTAATAAATGAACAGTAAGAAACCCCTTGCCTGCCCCAATATCTAAAACCGTATCCTGATTACTTATATTTGCTTGTCTTATTGCATCTTTTATTAGCACTTTATCAATAGTAAAGTGCTGACCCGTAAAACGAACGGGCAATTTCTTTTTTGTCATTAGTAACTTCTTACAGGTGAATACTTCTTGAGTTCAACTTATAAATGCAACTTTTTGGGTGCGGATAATAAGCAATAAAAACATTTATTTTTCAGAGAGGAAAGTGAGACAATGTCCCCCTTTCTCTCACTCTGAATGGATAAGTTTGCTATCTTTGCTTTAATTGTCCGTCCAGAGAAAAAAGTTGCAGATGAGCAAACATATAACCGAGGTACAAAGGTATGCAATTTTCTATGATGTTGCAAATACCGATGAGCAAAAAAGCAATAGCGGAAGCTATCGGAGTAGATAAAAGCACTGTTTACAGGGAGATAAAGCGCAATTGCGACGCCCGAAGTGGTAGCTATAGCATGGAGCTTGCCCAGCGAAAAGCAGACAGGCGCAAGCAGCAAAAACATCGCAAGGAAGTGCTTACACCGGCAATGAGAAAACGGATAATAAAGCTGTTGAAGAAAGGATTCAGCCGGAGCAGATTGTCGGCAGGAGCCGCTTGGAGGGAATTGCGATGGTATCTCACGAAACGATATATCGCTGGATTTGGGAGGATAAGCGGCGGGGTGGCAAACTGCACAAATATCTTCGCAGACAAGGTCGCAGGTATGCCAAAACGTGGTTCTAAAAATGCAGGGCGAGGATTTATCCAGGCAGGGTGGATATTGATGAGCGTCCCGAGATAGTGGAACTGAAGGAGAGATTTGGTGATTTAGAGATAGATACAATTATTGGTAAGAACACAAAGGTGCCATTCTTACCATTAACGACAGAGCAACAAGCAGGGTCTGGATACGCAAGTTGTCGGGAAAAGAAGCCATCCCGGTAGCTAAGATTGCAGTATGGGCACTGCGGAAAGTGAAAAACTTAATACACACAATTACGGCTGACAATGGAAAGGAGTTTGCAAAGCACGAGGAAATTGCGCAAAAATTGGAAATAAAATTCTATTTTTGCAAACCATACCACTCATGGGAACGTGGTGCCAATGAAAACACCAACGGCTTATCAGGCAGTATATCCCAAAGGGTAAGGACTTTAGTGAAGTAACCAACAAACAGATTAAGTGGATTGAAAATAAACTCAATAATCGACCTCGTAAAAGACTTGGATACCTCACGCCAAACGAAAAATTTAAACAAATTATTAATCAGAATTCTGTTGCATTTGCAAGTTGAATTCAGCTTATAATAAGAAAGGAGATGAAGAATTTACTTCCCAAACAGGACATTTTTATTCCCTAAAGTGTTTGATGTTGATGGCATGCGAGTTTTTATTTATTGGAAACTTCCACATCCTGTGGAAAAGCTCTATCCATATGTTGATTACAAAATACGGAAAATTTCAAAAGATACGTTAGTTATAGGGGATTATACAGACTTTGTGTTTGTTAATGGTCATGGTAATGCCCCAAATCGGGAATTGTCAAAATAAAAAAATAATAAATGTGGGGT
>ENA-OQER01001029-OQER01001029.1-human-gut-metagenome-genome-assembly--contig:-NODE-1029-length-14296-cov-2.078058_pt1 | contig 14296 bp, 20 predicted proteins | sample MGYA00242797_ERZ504639 | MGnify/ENA primary metagenome ERZ504639 (study PRJEB26092, sample SAMD00036306) | human gut metagenome | host: Homo sapiens | study: EMG produced TPA metagenomics assembly of...
GATCGACCGTTTTGTAGAAGAACATCCGGATTTTCATACAGAGGAGCAAAAGGAATTGTGGCACTTACTGGTTATAATGGTATTTTAGGATATCGTACAGACCAGAGCTATGAGACACGTCCGGATGATCTGGATGCCAATAAGGTTGAATGGCTGGATGCACATCCTGATTTCAGCCTGGCGAAAGAAAGAGAGGGCGCCAAGAAAGTCGCAGATGCCATGAAAGCAGAGGGATGGCTTTTTGCAAGTCACACCTGGGGGCATCAGAATGTAGGGCAGATAGGACTGGAAACACTTCAGACCGATACCCGGAAATTCAAAGATAATGTAGATCCGCTGATCGGAGGTACAGATATCATTATATTTGCGTTTGGTACAGACCTCTGTGGACCGGAGGATTATCACGGCGATAAATTCGAATATTTAAAAGGTGCAGGATACAATTATTTTTGCAATGTAGATTCAAGTAAATATTATGTACAGATAAGAGAACGGTATTTCCGTCAGGGGAGAAGAAATTTGGACGGATACCGTATGTATTACCACCCGGAGCTTCTGGAGGATCTTTTTGATGTAAAGAGTGTTTTTGATCCGGTAAGACCGACACCGGTGCCGCCAATGGCATAACTGATAAAAGGGGATAAAGAATGAAAAAAAGAGCATTAATACTTACAGCAGTACTTACTGCAGCAGCACTGACAGGGGGAAGTGGTTATCTGCCGGTTACAGACGGCATAAGATCTAAAATGATACAGAACGTTTATGCAGATGCAGAGGATTCAAAAGAATCTGCAGACACAGAAACTTCTGATTCTGTGCTTGATCAGGCAACGATCATGTATCAGCAGTATAATTATGATGAGGCAATCAAATTGCTGAAAAAGCAGGATGATTTTACAAAAAATAAAGATTACATGGATCTTGCTGCAAAATGCCAGATTGCGAAAAAATCACTGGTTGAATATCCTCTTGAAAAAATCACACATGTATTTTTTCATACATTGATCGAGGACACATCCAGAGCATTTGATGGAGATTCAAAATCCGGAAATTATAATCAGGTCATGACAACAGTCAGTGAGTTTAATAAGATCATTCAGATCATGTATGACAAGGGCTATGTACTGGTAAGTCCACATGATATGGCAACGGTAAATAAAGACGGTACGATGAGCAGGGGCAAGATCATGGTTCCGGAGGGTAAGATTCCGTTTGTCCTTTCGCAGGATGATGTCAGCTATTACCATTATATGGACGGCGATGGCTGTGCATCCAAACTTGTACTTGACGAGAATGGAGAGGTAAAGAACGAATATGTTGATGCTGACGGAAATGTTTTAGTCGGAGATTATGATCTGGTACCGCTTCTGGATTCTTTTATCAAAGAACATCCGGATTTTTCCTATCATGGACGTAAGGGAATCCTTGCGATGACCGGTTATAACGGAGTACTGGGATACAGAACAGACAGTGCATATAAGACCGGCGAAAACCTTCAGAATGACCAGAAGAAATTCCTGGAAGATCATCCTGATTTCGATTATGACCAGGATGTAAAAGATGCGACCAAAGTGGCAGATGCCATGAAGGCAGAGGGATGGGAATTCGCAAGTCATACCTGGGGACATATGAATGCAACAGAGCGTTCTGCTGAGGATCTTAAGACAGACGATGAGAAATGGAAAGCAAATGTAGCCCCGATCCTTGGAGATACAGATATGATCATCTTTGCGTTTGGTGCAGATATTGGTGACTGGGAAGGTTACTCTTCTGATAATCCGAAATTTCAGTATTATAAGAGTGCGGGTTATGACTACTTCTGTAATGTAGATTCCAGTCAGTACTTTGTACAGATCACAGATCAGTATTTCCGACAGGAAGAAGAAATCTGGATGGTTACAGAATGTATTATAACCCGGATATGCTGAGCGATCTTTTTGATGTATCTGAGGTATGGGATTCTTCCAGACCGACACCGGTACCAGAAATGTGATATGCAGATTTGAAAGGAGTTTTATTATGAAGAAAAAAACAGTTGCAGCGATGTTGGTAATGTGCATGGCTTTATCTGCTACAGCATGTGGCGGATCTGATACAAAAGAAACCAAAACCGAGACAACACAGGATACAGGGAATAAAAAAGATTCTGCATCCTCAGATAAAAAACATCTGCTTCGGCAGTCAGACTGGTGTCTGTTTCTGATGTTTCAAAATATGTTACGATTGGAGAATATAAGGGACTGACACTGGACAGAGCATCGGTTACTGTAACGGATGATGATGTACAGGCAGAAATCGATTATAATCTTGAAGAAAAAGGAACAGAGGTAAATGACGGAACAGTAGAAGAGGGCGATTCGGTAACGATTAATTTTACCGGAACGATAGACGGAAAAGAATTTGATGGGGGTTCTGCAGAAGATTATGATCTTGTGATTGGCGAGGCGGAATGATCGATGGATTCGAGGATGGAATCATTGGCATGAAAAAGGGAGAGACAAAGAACTGGACCTGACTTTCCCGGATGATTACTATGAAGAATCTGTTGCCGGTAAACCGGTTGTGTTTAAAGTTACGCTGCAGAAGTTCGCGCGGCCTTCCGACTGAATGATGAGTGGGTAGCTGCCAATACAGAATACAAGACAGTTGACGAGTATCGTGCAGCCGTCAAAAAAGAACTCGAAGAAAATGAGACAAAATCAGCAGATTATGATCTTTACAGTAATGCCTGGAGCGAAGTACTCGCAAATTCTGAAGTAAAAGAATATCCGGAAGAAGATGTGGATAAGGCGGTTGAATCATACAAAAAACTCAATGAAAATTATGTCAAAGAAGCAGGTATGGAAATGTCTGATTTCCTTAAGGCTCAGGGAATGTCTGAAGAAGATTATGAGGAAGACTGCCAGCAGTATGCAGAATCCAAAGTGGAACAGAACCTTATTGTTCAGGGAATCATGGATGCAGAAGGACTCAGCCTTGATGATGACGATATACAGACATTAAAAGACGAACTGTTATCAGAATATGGTTATGAGAGTTTTGATCAGCTGGTTGCATATTATGGTGAACAGGAAGTAAATGAATCACTGGCACTGATGCGTGTGGAACGTTTTATAGTGGATAATGCGACAGTAAATGAAACTTCTGCAACAGAAGCTGATGTGGCAAATGAAGATGCAGATCCGGAAAGTGAAGACACAGGAGTTGATGCTGCAGAAGACACTATAGAAGATAATGCGTCAGAGGAAGATAGCAGTGACACTGCAGAAGAAAGTGAGGAAACTGCATCGGAAGATGATGTGGCAAATGAAGGATGATCATAAAAAATGGAAATGTTTTTCAGGAAGATGGAAGTTTTCGCAAGGAAACACTTTATATCAGAAATCACAGACTGACAGAGGCATTTGAAGCAACCGCTGAAGAGGAAGTTATAGATGCCGAGGGTCTTATGGTGATTCCCGGTCTTGTGGATATCCACAGCCATGGAGCATATGGGGAAGATTTTTTCTGACGGTGATCCGGAAGGTCTGAAAAAAATCTTAAGATATGAGAGACAAAGTGGAATAACATCATATTGTCCGACTTCCATGACACTTCCGAAGGAACAGCTTAAGAAGATTTTCAAAGGGATCAGGGAAGCAGAAAAGTCCGGCGATGGAGCAACGGTTGCAGGTATCAATATGGAAGGACCGTTTCTGGATCCTGTTAAGAAGGGCGCACATGTCGAAGAATGGATCACGGAACCGGATGCAGATTTTGTAAGGGAATTGAATGAAGTATCAGGTGGAAGGATTAAACTGGTAACGTTGGCACCGAATGTCAGCGGTGCGATGGAATTTATCAGGAAAATGCAGAGTGAAGTACAGATATCTCTGGGACATACAGCGGCAGATTATGAATGTGCGTCAGAAGCAATGGCACTGGGGGCACATCATGTAACGCATCTTTATAATGCGATGCAGCCGTTGGCCCACAGAGAACCGGGACTGATCGGAGCAGCTTCGGATGATCCGGAATGTATGGTCGAACTGATCTGTGATGGCTATCATATTCATCCGGCTGTAATCAGAGCAACGTTCAGAATGTTCGGACCGGAAAGAGTCATCCTGATCAGTGATTCCATGCGTGCAACAGGGATGAAAACGGTACATATGAGCTTGGCGGACAGGAAGTAACTGTGAAGGACCGCAAGGCAGTGCTGAAAGACGGAACACTTGCAGGATCTGCGACAAATCTGTTTGGCTGTATGTGCAAAGCAATAGAATTTGGTGTGCCTGTAGACCAGGCAATTTTTGCAGCCACGAGAAATCCGGCAAGAAGTATTGGGATTTATGACAGAACAGGGTCTGTTCATACAGGTAAAGAGGCAGATATTCTTCTGTTAACAGAGAATTTTGAATTAAAAAGAGTTATCTGATATACCTGCTGAAGTATTGGATCATCATTCACAGAATAACTTGATTTAGTTCAGGAATTGTGATTGTATTTCAGAATTAAATGCGTTATGATAATAAATAGACAAAAAAGTTATAGAAAATACAGCAGGTGGAGTAGATGGATAAAAGGGTATTGCGTGAACGAATGCGCAAAAAGCAACAGCAGATAAGACGTCGTCAGATGATGAAAAAAGGCGCGTATGTTGTGGCTGTGATACTCGTATTCATATTTGTAATACGGGGAATTATTCTTCCGGTCATTAATCGGGTCGGAGGGAAAAATACAGATAAACCGGCACAGGTACAGGCAGAAACAGATACGAATGCGAATATCAATACAGGAGATTCAGGAACTGAGACACAGATAGAAAAAGACACAAATGCAGCAATCCGTAAACCGCTGAAGGGTGCGAGTGATCTGACAAAGGCTTCTCAGCTGACTGCTGGCTGGCATGAGGATGAGAACGGTAAATGGTATCAGAATGTGATGGTACATATTATGCAGGTGGACTGCAGGAAATAGATGGTTCTACATATTATTTTGGAGACAATGGTTATGCACAGACCGGATGGGTGAGCGTTGGATTTGATGATTATTATTTCAATGATGACGGAACGTATGATCCGAGTCAGCATAAGACAAGAATTGCATTTACGTTTGATGATGGCCCGGGAGAGTATACAGACCAGCTTCTGGACTGCCTGGAACAGAATAATGCACATGCGACATTCTTTATGCTCGGACAGAATGTTGAGAACTGGCAGAGCGAAGTTCAGCGAATGGTAGACATTGGATGTGAGATCGGATCTCATTCCTGGGATCATCTGAATCTGTATGATCTTGATATGGATGCAGTTGCCAAAGAGTTTTCAGATACAGATGCAGCTCTGGAGAAGGCATGTGGACAGAAGGCAAGTGTTGCCAGAGCACCATATGGAAACTGGAGTGATGATATCATTGCTACTGTACAGAAACCATTCTTTACATGGTCGCTGGATTCTCTTGACTGGAGTTATAAGGATGTTGACAAAGACTATAATGAGATTATGAACGGAGATCTTACTGACGGTTCGATCATTCTGATGCATGATATTCATGAGCCATCCGTACAGGCTGCGATCAAGATGATCCCGGAACTGGTAGCCAAAGGCTATAAACTGATGACAGTCAGTGAGCTTGCAGCAGCCAAGGGAGTTACTTACAGAATGCAAACTACTCTGATTTCTGGGACAGTTCACTTCAGAAGGGTATCGTTGCAGGATATAACAGTGGTTCTTCTGACGGAAGCAGTGATGGTACAGCGGTATCAGATGGTACTACCTCAGATGACGGCTCAACAGATAGTTCTGATGTAAGTGATACAGGATCTTCGGACAGCAGTGATGTCAGTGATGGAAGTGATGAGAGTTCCGACAGTTCTTCCGGAGATGACAGCTCAGGAGGCGATGACTCTTCCGGGGATGGAAGTTCATCAGATGACAGTTCCGGAGATAACAGCTCAGACGATGGATCTTATGATGACAGTTCCGGAGACGGAAGTGATTATGCAGATGAGGACTCCGGAGATGGGTATGATACAGGATATTAATTCTATATAAAATAAGAATCCACAAAAGAGGACAAGTTCGAAAGCGCAATCGGACAAGTCCTCTTTTTGTGTACTTGTAATTTCTTATTTTAATTGACGGGAACATTATGGATTGGTATAATATGTCTATAAAAATGCAAAATATCAGCATGATAAATGTGCATAATGCTGATGGGAGGCGCAGAGTTGTAAAGAGTGCCAGAATAAAATAGCTGTTAAGGGAGGTACGTTTGAATGGGAGAGAAGTTGCAGTTTACAGAGCTGGATCAGTATCTGTTCGGACAGGGAACCCATTATGACATTTACAGGAAATTAGGAGCCCATCCGACGATACAGAGGCGTAAGAAAGGTGTATATTTTGCTGTGTGGGCACCAAATGCCAGATCAGTTTCTGTTGTTGGAGAGTTTAATAACTGGAATACACAGGCAAATCCAATGAAGAAAGTCGGATCAATTGGGGTATATGAGACATTTATACCCGGAGCAAAGGTTGGAGATCTCTATAAATTCTATATTATCGGTTATCATGGTGAAGAATTATACAAAGCTGATCCCTATGGCAATGAAGCAGAACTGAGACCTGGCACTGCAGTCCAGAATTGCGGACATTTCTGATTATAAATGGAAAGATACTACCTGGATGAAAAGACGTCCGGAATTTGATGAAATCAGAGATCCTATGGCCATTTATGAGGTACACCCCGGTTCCTGGAAGAAACATGAAGCAAAAGATGAAGATGATCCGGGATTTTATAATTACCGTGAACTGGCACATGAACTTGCTGCCTATGTAAAGAAAATGGGTTATACACATGTAGAACTTATGGGAATTGCCGAGCATCCGTTTGATGGCTCATGGGGATATCAGGTCACAGGATATTATGCACCAACCTCCCGTTATGGTTCTGTTCAGGATTTCAAGTATATGATCGATTATCTGCACCGTAATAAGATTGGAGTTATTCTGGACTGGGTACCGGCACATTTTCCGAAAGATGCACAAGGCCTCGCAAATTTTGACGGTACAGCAGTATATGAACATGAAGATCCGAGACAGGGAGAACATCCGGACTGGGGAACCAAGATTTATAACTATGGCCGTCCGGAGGTCAAAAACTTCCTGATTGCCAATGCACTCTACTGGATTGAAGAGTGTCATGTAGACGGACTTCGTGTTGATGCAGTAGCATCTATGCTTTATCTGGATTATGGAAAGAAGGATGGCGAGTGGGTTGCTAATAAATATGGTGATAACAAAAACCTTGAAGCAATTGAGTTTTTCAAACATTTGAATACCGTTGTACTTGGAAGAAATCATGGAACGGTCATGATAGCAGAAGAATCTACCGCATGGCCACAGGTTACCGGAAAAGCTGAAGATGGAGGACTTGGATTCTCTTTGAAATGGAATATGGGATGGATGAATGATTTTCTTGAATACATGAAATTGGATCCATATTTCCGTAAGGACAATCACAATAAGATGACATTTTCTATGACTTATGCATACAGTGAAAAATATGTCCTTGTCATCTCGCATGATGAAGTCGTACATTTGAAATGTTCTATGGTTAATAAGATGCCAGGCTATCCGGAAGAAAAGATTCGTAATTTGAAAGCTGCGTATGCATTTATGCTGTTCCATCCAGGCAAAAAACTTCTGTTTATGGGACAGGAATTTGGACAGCTGCGTGAATGGAGTGAGGAGAGGGAGCTTGACTGGTATCTTCTGAATGAAAAACCACATCAGGATCTTCAGGAGTTTGTAAAGACGCTTTTACATATGTATACAAAGTATCCTGCATTGTATGCAGGGGACAACGATCCTGACGGATTTGAGTGGATCAATGCAGACGATGCATACAGAAGTATTTTCAGTCTGGTAAGAAAATCTCCTACAAAGAGAAATAACCTTCTGTTATTGTAAACTTTACGCCGGTTGACCGCCCGGATTATCGTGTCGGTGTTCCAAAGAAAAAACAGTATAAACTGATCATGAATGAACATGGACTTTTGGAGAAACCGGAGGTATTTAAAGCAGAGGCACAGGAATGTGATCACAGAGAGTTTTCGTTTGACTATCCACTGCCAGGATATGGTGTTGCGGTGTTTACTTATTGATATTTTATTGTGAAAGTTAACCAATTTTGCACATCGATAATTATATAAATTTAACAAATAAAATCGTTGCAATTTAAGAAAATATAGGTTATACTGAACGCAACTGAGGAAAATCATTTGGAAACTCAGTATTTACATGAAATGCAGTAAGTTGAACATAAAAAATAAAGATTTTGAAAGGAGATTTACAATGAAAGTATCTAATATTAAAGACATCGAGAAATTTTTGAAGTAGTAGACAGCTGCCAGGGCAAAGTTGAACTGGTAACAGGTGAAGGTGACAGACTGAACCTCAAATCCAAACTGTCCCAGTATGTATCTCTTGCAAACATCTTCTCCGGCGGAGAATTCCGGAACTTGAGATCGTAGCATATGAGAAAGAAGATATCGACAAACTTCTCAGCTTCATGATCAACGGTTGATTTTAGAGAGTATAGAGTGGGGACGTGACTGGTTCATGTCCCCATTACCCATATAAAGGATAATAACCAGGGGGTATTTATGCTCCTGGTCAAATTGCGTTATAAGTTAGTGATATAAAACAAATAATATAAAGTAATTTAGCAATCATTTTGCCCATGGCAGAAAGAGAGGAAATGCAATCATGGAAAAAACTAAAAATTGAACATTATCTCCGGTTCCTTGGAGCCGGTAAACAACACTGATCAAGAAACTTCTGAAAGATGCCTTTCAGGGGGAGCAGGTCGTACTGATTGAAAATGAATTTGGTGAGATCGGCATTGATGGAGGATTTCTGAAAGAAGCCGGAATCCAGATCCGTGAAATGAACTCAGGATGTATCTGCTGCTCACTGGTTGGTGATTTTGGTGCATCTTTGAAAGAAGTTATCAGCAAATATCACCCGGACAGAATCCTGATCGAGCCATCTGGTGTCGGCAAATTATCTGATGTCATTAAAGCAGTACAGGGCGTAGAAGAAGAAACAGGACTGGTTCTGAACAGCTACACTACTGTTGTTGATGCAAAGAAATGCAAAATGTATATGAGAAATTTCGGTGAATTTTTCAACAATCAGGTTGAATATGCCGGAGCGATCATCATGAGTCGTACAGATATTGTTGACGAAGCAAAAGCACAGGCATCACTGGAACTGCTTCGTGAGATTAACTCCAAAGCAGCGATCATCACAACACCAATCGAGAAACTGGAAGGTAAAAAAACTTCTGGAGGTTATGGAGCATCCGGTATCTCTGGCAGATGAGCTGATGGAAGAAGAGGAGGTATGCCCGGAATGCGGACATGTGCATGAACATGGCGAACATCATCATGACCATGATCATGAAGAACATGAGCATCATCATCACGACCATGATGAAGAATGCGGATGCGGACATGACCACGCTCATGAAGAACATGAGCATCATCATCACGACCATGATCATGAATGCGGATGTGGACACGACCATCATGACCATCACCATCATCATGCAGATGAAGTATTTACAAGTTGGGGTCGTGAGACAATTAAGAAATATACAAAAGAAAATCTTGAGAAGATGCTGGAAGCTCTTTCTGCATCTGATGAATATGGAATCATTCTCCGTGCAAAAGGAATGCTTCCGGCAGAAGATGGAACATGGATTTATTTTGATATGGTTCCGGAAGAAACGGAAATCCGTGAAGGCGCACCGGAATATACAGGTCGTCTCTGCGTGATCGGATCTAAACTGAATGAGGACAAACTGGCTGAGCTTTTTGGCCTGTAATCATAGAGGAGAATACAGACAATGGATGAGATCAAAGTACCGATTTATTTAATGACCGGTTTCCTGGAAAGTGGCAAGACTTCTTTCCTGAGTTTTACCATACAGCAGGATTATTTCCATACGGATGGAAAGACACTTCTGATCCTCTGTGAGGAAGGGGAGGAAGAATACGATCCGGCAATTCTTGAAGCCAATAATACTGTTGTGGAGGTAATTGAAAATGAGGAAGACTTTACAACAGACAGACTGGTTGCCATGGATATTCTTCATCAGCCGGAGCGTGTTATCATAGAATATAATGGCATGTGGCTGGTAAGCAATTTTGAAAAAATGCAGCTGCCGACAGGCTGGGGAGTAGAACAGCAGATTACCTGTGTAGATGGAAGTACTTTCCAGATGTATATGGCGAATATGAAATCCATTTTTATGGATATGATAAAAAATACAGATATGGTTATCTTCAACCGTTGCAAAAAGGAAGATCCACTTCCGACTTATCGACGTGGAATCAAGGTCGCAAATCAGAGAGCAGAAGTTATCTTTGAGGATGAAGAAGGCGAGCTGGGTGATATTTTCCAGGATGAAATGCCATTTGATATGAATGCGCCGGTTATCGAGATTCTTCCGGAAGATTATGGCATCTGGTTTGTGGATGCAATGGATCATCCGGAAAATTATGAAGGCAAAACAGTCAAGTTTAAAGCAAGAGTCATGAAACCTCGCGGAATGGGAAGTAAATTCTTTGTTCCGGGACGTACAGCCATGACTTGCTGTGCAGATGATACTACATTTCTTGGTTATGTATGTAAGAGCGCATATGCGCCGAAACTGACGCCGGGAGAATGGTAGAAGTTACAGCCAAAGTCGGCATTGAGAAACGTAACGAATACCAGGGTGAAGAAGGTATCGTACTTGATGCGGAGCATGTAGAGCAGTGTGATCCACTGGAAGACGAAATGGTTTATTTTAATTAATACAGCGAGGAAATTCTGATGTATCTGATCGTAGGTTTGGGAAATCCCGGAAGGCAGTATGAAGCCACACGCCATAATATGGGATTTGATGTGATTGATAAGCTTGTGGAGGAATATAATGTTCCACAGTCTGGCGTGAAATTCAATGCCATGTACGGAAAGGGAAGAATCGAAGGACAACCTGTCATTCTGATGAAGCCGCTTTCTTATATGAATCTCAGTGGTGGTCCTGTCCGGGATATGGCAAACTACTTCAAAATCGATCCGGAGACAGAGATGATCGTTATTTATGACGATATTGATCTGGAACCGGGACAGCTTCGTATCCGTAAGAAAGGCAGTGCCGGTGGGCACAATGGAATCAAGCATATCATTCAGCAGCTTGGTACACAGACGTTTGTTCGTATCAAGGTTGGTGTCGGAGCCAAACCAAAAGGATGGGATCTGGCAGATCATGTACTTGGCAGATTCGGAAGCAATGAACGTAAGCTTGTGGAAGAGGCGCAGGAGAGAGCCTGCAAAGCTGTAGAGATGATTCTGGCTGACAGTGTGGATGCGGCCATGAACCAGTTCAACAAGAAAATGGAGAATGTATGAAGACATTTTTGCAGCCTCTGCAGAATCTTGCAGAGATGGAAGAAATACAAAAACAGGTAAAAAAGAATCGTGGAATTCTGGAGATCAGTGGTTGTATGGAGTCCCAGAAAGCTCATCTTATGTATGGGCTTTCCGGGCTTTTTCCATGTCATCTGGTAATTGCCGCAGATGAAAAATCTGCGAAAGAACTGTATGAAGATTATCGTTTTTATGATAAACGTGTTTATTACTATCCGGCAAAGGATCTTCTTTTTTTTTCAGGCAGATATACATGGGAATCTGCTGATTCGTCAGCGAATGCAGGTGATTTCGCGCTCTTCTGGAACGTGAGGATGAGATTACGGTCGTTACCAGTATTGATGGCTGTATGGACTATCTTGCACCTCTGGAAAAAATAGAAAAACAACTGATTCATTTTCGCAACGACAGTACCCTGGATATGGATAAACTGACAGCTGCGCTTGTCCATATGGGGTATGAACGTGTTGGACAGGTAGAGATGCCGGGACAGTTTTCCATCCGTGGAGGAATTATTGATATTTATTCTCTGACAGAAGAAAATCCCTGGCGTATTGAACTGTGGGGAGATGAAATTGATTCGATCCGCAGTTTTGATGCACAGAGCCAGCGTTCTCTTGAAAACCTGGATGATGTTACAATTTATCCTGCAGCAGAACAGCCAATGGAGAAAAATGGTGTCTCATTTCTCGATTATTTTAAAGAAACTGAAACTCTGTTTTTTTTGGATGAACTTAATCATCTGGAGGAAAATGCAAAAGCTGTGCAGGAGGAATTCCAGCAAAGTTGTGAGAATCGAAAGGAAAAGGGCGAGATCAGTCTTTCCGGTGACTGGATGTGTACATGGGAGGAATTGTGTCATAAGATAAATGACAGAAATTGTGTTGCCATGTCTTTGCTGGATCCGAAGAAATCTAACTGGAAAATTTCAGGTCAGTTTAATATCACAGTAAAATCTATGAGCTCTTATCAAAGTAGTTTTGAACTGTTGGTAAAGGATCTGAAACAGTACAAAAAGAAGGATATCAGATCGTTTTGCTGTCCGGTTCCAGAACCCGTGCAGAACGTCTGGCAAAAGATCTTCAGGAAGAAGGTCTGAACGCATTCTACGGACAGGATTCTGATCGTATTCTGCAGCCGGGAGAGATCATGGTGGCGTATGGCCATGCACGGAGGGGATTTGAATATCCGCTGATTAAATTTGCAGTCATCACAGAGACAGATATCTTTGGAAAAGAGCAGAAAAAGCGTAAAAAGAAAAAAGAATACAATGGAAAGAGAATCCAGGACTTTTCGGAACTTTCCATTGGAGACTATGTAGTGCATGAAAAGCATGGACTTGGCATTTACAAAGGTATTGAGAAAGTTGCAGTAGATAAAGTTGCAAAGGATTATATCAAAATCGAATATCGTAATGGAAGTAATCTGTATATTCTTGCAACACAGCTGGATGCACTGCAGAAATATTCCGGGGCAGAAACAGCAAAACCGCCGAAACTGAATCGGCTTGGTGGGCAGGAATGGAAAAAGACGAAATCCAGAGTCCGCGGTGCCGTGCAGAATATTGCAAGGGAACTTGTGGAGCTTTATGCAGTCCGCCAGGAAAAAGAAGGTTATGTCTGTGGACCAGATACCGTCTGGCAGCGAGAGTTTGAAGAGATGTTTCCGTATGAGGAAACAGAAGATCAGCTGGCTGCGATCGAAGATACTAAGAAAGATATGGAGAGCACCAAGATTATGGACCGTCTTGTGTGTGGGGATGTCGGATATGGCAAGACAGAGGTTGCGCTGCGAGCTGCGTTTAAAGCAGTTCAGGAAAGTCGCCAGGTTGTTTATCTTGTACCGACCACGATTCTTGCACAGCAGGTTTATAACACCTTTATTCAGCGAATGAAAGAGTTTCCGGTGAGAGTAGATCTTCTTTGCCGGTTCCGTACGGCTGCGCAGCAGAAAAAGACGATCGCAGATCTGAAAAAAGGTCAGGTGGATATCGTAGTCGGTACACACAGAGTACTTTCGAAGGATGTGGAATATAAAAATCTGGGACTTCTTATCATCGATGAAGAACAGCGTTTTGGTGTGGTTCATAAAGAAAAGATCAAACAGCTGAAAAAAGATATTGATGTACTGACGTTAACGGCAACACCGATTCCGCGAACACTCCATATGAGTATGATCGGTATCCGCGACATGAGTGTCCTGGAAGAGCCTCCGATGGATCGTGTTCCGATTCAGACATATGTTATGGAGTATGATGAGGAAACGGTAAGAGAGGCGATCAGCGTGAGCTTCGAAGAGGCGGTCAGGTTTATTATGTTTATAACCGGGTTACAGATACGACGGAAATGATTGACCGTATCAGCTCTTATGACTATGCGCGCTTGTATAGCCAGTCTATGATCGATGAAGGTTGAATCCCCGTTTCAATGAAACTGATATTGAGAATTTCAGAAATGGTACTTCTCCTAACACGGATTGGTATGATGAAGCCTATAGAACCGGTGTACAGCATTCTCATAATGTAAGTGTGAGCGGTGGTACGGAAAATGCGAAGTATATGGGAATCTGTCGGCTATTTGGGACAGGATGGTAATATTGATAACTTTACTTATAGACGGTACAACTTAAGAACCAACATTGAAACTCAGCTGGCCAAGAATTTCCAGTTAAGTTTGGGAGTTGCCGGAAATGTAGGAAAAACGTGAACTCCGGGATATGCCTCCGGTGGTACAGATTCTAATTCCACATTGGGAGAACAAGGTTGGTTATCCGTTGCTCACCAGACTATCATGATGCATCCGTATTTACCGGAAAAATATGATGGACTTTATACC
>ENA-OQER01001030-OQER01001030.1-human-gut-metagenome-genome-assembly--contig:-NODE-1030-length-14293-cov-2.507200_pt1 | contig 14293 bp, 21 predicted proteins | sample MGYA00242797_ERZ504639 | MGnify/ENA primary metagenome ERZ504639 (study PRJEB26092, sample SAMD00036306) | human gut metagenome | host: Homo sapiens | study: EMG produced TPA metagenomics assembly of...
ATGTGGCCCGATCTCGCCGCCGGCACCGTGGGTGCATCAATGACCTTGCCGTTGACGATGACACCACCGCCCACGCCGGTGCCCAGCGTGACCATGACCGCGCTGCGGCAGCCCTTGGCGGCACCCATCCAGATCTCGCCCCAGAGCGGCCACGTTGGCATCGTTGCCCACCAGAACCTTGATGCCGCCCAGCATACCGCCAAGTTCTTCGGCCACATTATGCTTGCCCCAGCCGCCGAGGTTTGCGCAGATGATGGGCACGATGCGGCTGTCCAGCACAGGGCCGGGCACGCCCACGCCCACGCCTTCCACCTGAGCGGCGGCAAGGCCTTTTTCCTGCATCTTGCCCTGCACGGCAGCGGCCAGATTTTCCAGAATGTGTTCACCGGCGTTGGAGGTGTCGGTGGGAACTTCCCACTTTTCCAGCAGCTCGCCGGTGGTCTTGAACAGGCCGATCTTAGCGGTGGTGCCGCCCAGATCGATGCCGAATGCGTATTCTTTCATGTTTCATTTACCCCTTTTTGACGGCCAGCGGCCGCAGTATTTCGCGTGCTCCAGTATACCACACCTACCCGCAAAAGAGCAGTGCCGCTGCGGATTTTCATGCAAACAGACGGAAAACGCAACGGATATTTGGCACAAATGCCAGTGCTCACCGCACGGTGTTGGTCAGGCTGCCAATGCCGTCGATCTCACAGCGCACCGTGTCGCCGGGCTTCAGAAACTGCGGCGGGTCCATGCCCATGCCCACGCCTGCCGGGGTGCCGGTGGCAATGATGGTGCCGGCCTTCAGGGTCATGCCCTGAGTCAGCTCGTGGATCACGTGGTCGATATCAAAGATCTGCAGGCCGGTGTTGGAGTCCTGCCGCTTTTCGCCGTTGACAAAGCTTCGGATGCCGAGCTTGGGCGGGTAGGTGCCGAACTCGTCTGCGGTAACGATGCAGGGGCCGATGGGCGTGAAGCCATCGAGCTCTTGCCGAAGTACCACTGCTTGTGGGCGGTCTGCACATCGCGGGCGGAAACATCGTTCAGGATGGTGTAGCCGAACACATAGTCTTTTGTCTGCCCGGCGGGCACATCCCTGGCATCTTTGCCCAGAACCACAGCCAGTTCGCATTCGTAGTCCAGCTTCTGCACAAGGTCAGTGTGAGCTTCAATAAAGCCGCCGTCCGGCACAGCGCGGGAAACGCGCTTGGAAAAATAAATGGCATCCTGATGTTTGGTTGCAAAGGCATCGGCAGAGTATTTCTCCGCTTCGTCCGAGTGGGCCATGTAGTTGATGCCAAGGCACACTACATCCTGCGCCGGGCAGGGAATAGGCTTTGCAGCTGCACGGCATCCACGGGCAGGGCCGGGATGCCCGCAATGGCAAGCTGCAGGCCTGCCCGCACCTGCGGGGTCAGAAAGGGGGATGGCATCGGACAAGGTTTCATAGGAAAGGCCCAGCCAGCTCAGCGGCCAGATCTGTGTGCCGTCCGGCGAAAGAATAGCCGGATCTTCTACGCCGTCCGGCAGGCGGCAGGTGACAAAACGCATTTCAGTTTCCTCCCTCAGTGGCGGTAGGCGATGGCGTTCTGGATGCGGTTGGCCTCAGCCTGCCCGGCCAGCTGGCGCACCAGCTCCAGCGCAAAGGGGATGGCACCGCCCAGACCGTAGCTGGTGGTGATATTGCCGTCCACTACCACTTCGGTATCCAGCACCTCGGCACCGGCCAATTTGTCTTGGAAACCGGCGTGCGCCGTGGCTTTTCTGCCTCCAGCAGGCCGAGAGATGCCAGCACGCTGGTGCTGCGCAGATGGCAGCTACCTTTTTGCCGCTCTTTGCAAAGGAAACGCAGGTGTCGGTAACGGTCTTGTTGGCGGCAAGGTTCGGGGTGCCGGGGATGCCGCCGGGCAGCACCACCATGTCCACATCCGAATAATCCACCTCTTCGGCCAGTGCGTCGGCGGTGATATGCACCTTGTGGCTGCTCACGATCTCGCGGCTGCCGGATGCGCTGGCCACGGTCACCTCCACCTTGGCGCGGCGCAGCAGATCGACCACCAGCAGGGCTTCACATTCCTCGGTGCCCTCGGCAAAAAATACAACAGCTTTGCTCATAAAAATCAAACCTCCCTGATTTCTGATGAAGACGGCGCATCTGCGCCGCATGAGGAAAAACGATAGAAGTACCCCGCTGGCGTGGGGACTTCTGCCTTCCCGGTTGAATGATAAAAGCCGCATACCGCACGGGCGGCACGCGGCATGGTTTGTGTGGAAGTTCAGTTTTGATCGTCGGCAGCTTTTTCCGCTTCCAGCAAGGCGCGTAACACGCTGTCGTTGGCACTCAGCACCCGGCTTACCCGGCTGATGATGGCGCTGGATGCACCGGTCTTATCCATGATCTCGGTGTAGATGCGCTTGTCCACCAGCATTTCAGCAATGTTGTAGCGCTGCTCCATTGCGCTCAGCTCGGAATAGCTGCACACATCCTGTAAAAAACGGTAGCACTGTTCCGGGGTCTTGAGCTGCAAAAATGCTGATACAGACCGGACTGGCCGGTAGGATGATCTTTTGCCATGTTGTTCTCCTTTTTTGCAGATGCCGCCCACAGGCAGACACTTTATTACACTACACCAGTGTAGTACAAACGGGGAGAAATTTCAATAGCATTTGCGGCTTTTTAGCCCAGCGTGTGCTCAAATACCACTTCGTCCCGGGGGACGGTGCCGTTTTCCTGCTCGGCGGGCTTTAAATTGCGGTAGCGCAGGGCCTTGAAGAACTGCTGCACCGGCAGGGCCTTGGCGTGCACGGTACACCACACACGGCCCTTGCCCTCGCCGCGGGCCAGCCGCTCGCAGGAGAGCACGATGTCCCGGCCAGTGCCTTGCCGCGGTATTCGGGCCTGAGGTACAGGTGCATCAGATGCAGGGCGGTGTTCTCCATCTTCCACGCAAAGTAGCCGATGGTCTTGCCGCCCAGAACCACGAGGAAGTAGTTCACATCGTTGTCGATGTCCTCCTCAATGGCATCGGCGCTCTGCAGCTCTTCCACAAGGGTGTCCAGCTGCTTTGCGGGGTAATAGCGCTTGTACACCTCATGCCAGAGTTCACTGGCAAGGTCGGCGGTGGCGTGGATATATTTGGCCTTGGCGACCAGCTTGTAATCAGGCTTCATAGTTCTCCTTACACTTTTACGATATAATCCGGCTTGCGGGGTGCTGCGGGCTTGGGGTCTGCAGCAGGGTAGCCCAGAATGCAGTGGCCGATGCGACCCAATCGCCCTCGATGCCCCACTGCCGGAGCAGGGCCTTGCCCTCTTCTGTTTCAAACTCTTCCTTTGCGCGGTTGATCCAGCAGCTGCCCAGCCCCAGCGAAGCTGCAGCCAGCATCAGGTTGCCCATGACAAGGCTGCCGTCGGGTACGGCATTTGCGGCGTGAGCATCGGCCAGCACCACCAGAATGGTGGGAGCGCCGTACATGGGGTCGGTGTCCTTGCCCATGACAGTGGCGTTCATGCGGGTGAGCTGGGCGCGAGCGGCAGCGTCCTGCACGACCACGATCTTTGCGCTCTGGCGGCCCATGGCGCTGGCGGCGTAGGTGCGGCTTCCAGCACGGCATCCAGTTCTTCGTTTGTGATCTGCTCCGGCTTATAGGCACGGCAGCTGCGGCGGTTTTTGATGGTTTCCAAGGTTTCGTTGGTCATAGCAATTCCCTCCCTTAAAACATGTGCCTTTATTGTATCACAACAAAGGCCGGAGTGCAAAGAGAAACCAGCAGGAACGCTTTTGTTGCACGTAAACGTTATCGTTGCGGGAATCATGTCAAAATGCACAATAAAACGTAAAAAGATTATGGAAAAGCATTCTTGCTGCCAAAGGACAAATACGCTATAATAGGGCTACCAAACTGGAAAGGAGTCGTGCTCTATGGCAAAGGCATCGCAGGCAGTCATTCTGGAAAATGAATTTTATATCATCAAAGCCCCCAATGGAAAGGTACTGGAAGTAAAGAACTTCAACACCGAGAACGGCGCGGCCATCCAGCTGTGGAGCTATGCAGGCCATCCGTGGCAGCAGTGGCAGTTCGTGGATGCAGGCGAGGGCCGCTGGCGCATCTGCAACCGCTTTACCGGCAAGATGATGGATCTGGCCCTTGGCGGTGTGGTGGAGGGCACATGGCTGCACCAGTGGGACCGCACCAGCGGGCTGAGTCAGTGCTGGGCGCTGGAGCCCACCCGCAGCGGGCGCACCCGCATCCGCAATGTGCTGGCGGATAAATACATCGACCTTGTGGGTATGAACACCTCCAACGGCGCACAGGCCCAGATCTGGAACTTGTGGCCGGCGGCAATCAGGAGTGGACGCTGGAACGCATCGATCCGGACACCGCCCAGAGCGGCCGCCGCGCTGAGGAGGCCAAAGACCCGCAGCCCACGCCCAGCCAGCGCAAGCATCAGAACGACCTCGTCCGCAAGCTGAACAATGCGGGCAAGGGAAGAGCAAGCCGGAAGGCTTGAACTCTCAGTCATTGCTGCGCAATGCCAGCTCCCCCGAAAGGGGGAGCTTTATTGCGCAAATCGGAAGAAGAAAAAGCTCCCCCCTCGGGGGAGCTGGCGCGTTAGCGCCTGAGAGGGTTTTACACACAAAAAAGGAGAACTCAATGAATCTAGGAGCCTTCATGAACCGGAATTTCCCATTTTCAGCACCACGCTGTGCTATCTGGAACGGGACGATGCCTACCTGATGCTGCACCGTATCAAAAAGCAGGACGACTACAACCACGACAAATGGATCGGTGTAGGCGGAAAGTTTGAGCGGTTTGAAAGCCCGGAGGACTGTCTGCTGCGGGAAGTGAAGGAGGAGACCGGCCTGACGCTGAAGCGCTTCCGCGCCCGGGGTCTGCTGACCTTTATTTGGGGCAACATGACCGAGTTCATCCACCTGTACACCGCTGATGAATGGACGGGCGAGATGGTGCAGGGCGATGCCTGCAGGGAAGGCGTGCTGGAATGGGTGCCGAAGGATAAGGCGGCTGAACTGCCCATCTGGGAGGGCGACAAAATCTTCTTCCGGCTGCTGAATGAGGAACGGCCTTATTTCTCCCTCAAGCTGGTGTATGAAGGCGATACGCTGAAACAGGCGGTGCTGGACGGGAAACGGATCGTTTGAGCTCCATCTGCTGCGCGACAGCTGCAGGCTGACAGTAGCAAAAGGCTGTTCACCGCCCGGCCCCTTATCGTGAAAAGGCAAAGCCGAATGACCGCAGTCATTCCGGCTTTGCTATATATAAAAATATTTTTCCGCTGATATTGTCAGAGCGAAGCGGAGACAATTCTAAAAGTTAGTTCAGCTTCAGATCGCCCTCTTTGATCCAGCCCAGCTTCCGCTCGATCTCGCAGAAGATCACACTCAGCACGGCGGGCAGAACAAAGCACAGCAGCACCATGCAGCCCAGTCCATCGGGGTGATGGCGGCTTTGGTACCGGCGGCAATGTCGCTGACCCAGCCGGTGTACACGCCGATCTGGCCCACCAGACCGCAGGTGCCCATGCCGGAAGAGACAGCGGCACCGTTCATCTCAAAGTGGAACACGCAGGTAGCCAGCGGGCCGGTGATGGCACTGGCCAGCGTGGGTGCGATCCAGATACGGGGGTTCCTTGACGATGTTGCCCATCTGCAGCATGCTGGTGCCAAGGCCCTGACTGACCAGACCGCCCACGCCGTTCTCCTTGTAGCTCATCACGGCAAAGCCGATCATCTGGCGCAGCAGCCTGCTACGGCGGCACCGCCGGCAAGGCCGGTCAGACCCAGCGCGGCGCAGATGGCGGCAGAGGAAATGGGCAGGGTCAGCGCCACGCCCACAATGACGGATACCAGAATGCCCATGACCAGCGGAGCCTGTTCGGTGGCCCACATGATCAGGGTGCCCACCTGACTTGCGGCAGCGCCAATGGGTGCGGCAATCAGCATGGAAAGGCCCACGCCGGAAAAAATGGTCACCAGCGGGGTCACGAGGATGTCCACGCGGGTCTCCTTGCTCACGGCCTTGCCCAGTTCGGAAGCCACGATGGCAATGATGAGCACGGCCAGCGGGCCGCCTGCGCCGCCCAGAGCATTGGCCGAGTAGCCTACGGTGATCAGGCTGAACAGCACCAGCGGCGGGCAGTGCAGCGCCCAGCCAATGGCGCAGGCCATGGCCGGGCCGCTCATGGCCGTGGCGTAGCCGCCAAGGTCTACCAGCACGTCAAGGCCGGTCTGCTGGCCCAGCGTCTTGATGATGGTGCCGATCAGCAGGCTGGCAAACAGGCCCTGCGCCATGGCACCCAGCGCTTCAATGAGATAGCGCTGCGGGGTGATGACGATATCCTTGCGTTTTAAGAAATCTTTCACATTTGACATGAGAAACTGCCTTTCTGTTTCAAGATGGTGGATTCAATGCAAAAACTGCATGTCAAGTATAATACCATACACATGTCAAGACAACAAGACAAAATGCTGATTTTGCTGGAAATATCTGCAATTTTTGGCTTTGTGCAATGTTTTTGCGGGCTGAGACGTATCTGTTTTGGAGCATTTTCTGATACCGGGGCGGCAGCTTTTCGGAGCTGCGCTTTGCAGTGTGCGGCAATTGACGGGGGCTTGCCCGCGGGTGTATACTGAAAGAGTATTGAGAAGATGAAACGCTGCCCTTTTTGCGAAGGGCGGCATCCCGATAAAAATGCATGAGGTTTGGAGCACAGCATGAAAAAAACGTTCTGGAATAAACTGACTGCCCGCGGCACCCGCGGCAAAACGCGGTGTGCAGCGGCAGTTCTGGCATTGGCAATGACCTTTTCAATGGGCGCACCGCTGGCACTGGCTGCACAGCCGGAAGAAAGTACCGCGGCAGTGACCGAGACTGTTTCTGCACAGCAGGAAACGGCAATGCCCACCCTGCAGACGGAGACCCCGGAGCTTGCTGCACAGGACCCGGAAGCACCGCCTGTACAGGCCACCGAAGCGGAGGAGAACAGCACGAACCAGCACACGCCGGAAAACAGCGTGGTGCTGACACCGGAAGAGATCCGTGCCGCGCTGGATGCCGGTGCCATGGATGCCGCCGAGGCCCAGTGCATCGACCTGAGCGATGAGAACGGATTTTTCAGCTGGCTGCTCAATTTCCTGTTCGGCTGGCTGGGAAAAGACGAGTCTCAGCCGGAGCCGGTCTATTCCGGCTGGCGCACCTCCGGCGGTAAGACCTACTACTACAGCCAGACCACCAACAAGCCGGTGACCGGCATCCAGTGCATCGACAATAAACTCTATTACTTCAATGCGGACGGTGTGCTGGAAAATGGAAAGACCTTCGGTGTGGATGTTTCCAAGTATCAGAAGAACATCGACTGGAACCAGATCAAAAAGGCAGGCGTGAGTTTTGTGATCGTCCGCATCGGCTACCGCGGCTATGGTGCTTCCGGCACGTTGGTGCTGGACCCCATGTTCGAGGAGCATTTCACCAATGTGAAGAATGCGGGCCTGAAGGTGGGCGTGTATTTCTTCAGTCAGGCTACCACCGAGGAGGAAGCCAAGGAGGAAGCCTTTGCCTGCGCCTACGTACTGAACGGACGCAAGCTGGATTACCCCATCTTCTTTGACACCGAAGCATCCGGCGCTTCCAATGGTTCCGGCCGTGCCGACGGTCTGGGTATGGAGGACCGCACCAAGTGCGCCATCGCCTTCTGTGAGGAGGTCAAGGCACAGGGCTACAAACCCGGTGTGTATGCCTCTACCCTGTGGTACCGCAAGCGTGTCAATCTGAACAGCCTGAAAAAATATACCATCTGGAACGCGCATTATGGTGTTGCCAGCAGCCCCATCGACTGCGCCCTGTGGCAGGGCACCTGCACGGCACGCCTGCCCGGCTATAAGGGCGATATGGACGTGAACATCAGCTACATCGGATAAGTGAGGAAACTGCAATGGACCGCATTCGCCTGATCGCATCGGACATGGACGCGACCCTTCTGGACGAGTACAGCCAGTTGCCGCCAAAGTTTACCGAGACCATCCGTGCACTGGCCGGGCAGGGCATCTTGTTTGCCGCCGCCAGCGGGCGGCCTCTGTACACACTGGAAACGATGTTCCCGGATCTGCTGGAGGAGATCATTCTCATTGGCGACAACGGCGGCGCTGCCCGCTGGAAGGGGAAAGACCTGTTTGTGTCCGAAATGCCTGCCGAGGGCTGGCGGCAGCTGGCCCGCAGCACAAAGCAGGCCGGAGACGTGGGCCTTTTGTGCGGACTGCAGGCGGCCTACGCGGAAAAGCAGGACGAGAAATACGATGCCGTTTTCAAGAATTTTTATACCCGGGTGGAATACGTGGATGACCTGACTGCGGTGGAAGCGGCGGCGGATAAGTTTACCGTCTATCTGCCCAACGACGACTCGCAGAAAGCCTTCGACCGGATCTACGGCGCATTCCACACAGGAAATGGCGGTGCATTCTCGGTGGCAGTGGCAGGCAGAAACTGGGTGGACGTGATGAACCCAGGTGTGCACAAGGTGCAGCACTGGCAAGGTGGGTGCACTGCTGGGCATTCCGGCCGACAGCATGATGGCCTTTGGCGACACCTACAACGATGCGAGATGCTCACCACCGCGAAGTACGGCTTTTTGATGGAGAACGGCAGCGGACCGCTGCGGGCGCAGGTGCCGTTTCTGGCACCGTCCCACCGGGAATACGGCGTGATGCAGGTGCTGAAACAGGTGCTCCGCCAGAACGCGAAGTCTCGCCGGAGGATTTTGTGAAGGCGCATTAAAGCGGGAGAGACGATTTGGAATGCTCTCCGCTTCGCTCTGAGCATAAATAGCGGAAATAGTATTTTTATTTGCAACTCAAACGCTGCGGCCGTTTCGGAGTTGCTTTTTCACAGGGAGGGTCGTAACGGCAAACGGCATTTGCTGATGCTGGCTCTGCGGGAGCATTCACGTCAGCATGAAAACATGCTGTTGCCATTACGTTTCGTCGCGCAAGCGACTTCAAATCGGCGCAACACAAATCCTTTAGCGAAGCGACTTGGATTTTTTGTATGGAGCCAACTGCTTTGGGATTATTAAGGGCGAGCAGCTATTTGCAACGGCGACGACCGCGGCCAGCGGCCGAAACAGGGAGGAGCTGTTGGGGCAGCGGCCTGCAGGATGCGAGTGCCGCGCAAGGCACAAAGCAGACGCAGGGAGCCGCAACCCGCCGCCTCCCGCGCCTCGAAAGTAGCGGGTGCTTTTCTGGTTCTCTTTTGGCACGCAAAAGAGAACGTACCCGGCGGAGAAGAATTTTGTAAAAGCCATCCGGCCTGCCCCACACGGCCGCGCTCTGCACGGGAAGAATCATACGGCGGGCATTTTAAATCGTCATAACCTGCCCGAACTCTGAATAAATTATTCTCAGAGCAATAAACAGGCTGGGGAGGCATGGGGATATGTTTGTAGTCACGTTAAGCAAAACGAGCCTGAAAAAACTGGGTCTGGGTGCCATGTGCTGCGCACTGGTGGTGTGCAGTGCTCTGCTGGGCCGGTTCATCAGCAACCGCACCGTTGCGGTCTCGGCGGCAGTGAACAAAATTGAGAGTGCACAGGACATCCAGACATGGTTCACCGGCTATGGTCTGGATGTGGACGGCGCATCCATCACGCAGACAAGGTCAAGATCCCCGCAAGTGGGATGACAGCTTTTCGGCCTTCAACGGGGTGGTGCAGCAGAGCGGCATGGACCTTGCACGCTACAAGGGCAAGACTGTGGAAAATGGACGGCGCTGATCCCGGCGGCAAGCAGCGGCGAGACCAGCCGCTACGGCGTGCTGTTGGTGTACCGCAAAAAGGCCGTGGGAGCTTACCTGCTGGAACGGCCCTCCGGCGTTGTGGTGGGCCTGAAAGACATGCAGGCCGCCATGGCGGAAGCTGAGGCAAAGCAGACTTCCGGCGAGGACTACGAGGCGACTGGGGTGAGCGCCACGACGAAGAGCTGACCGGCAGCGAACCGGCACAGCAGACCTCCGGCGAGGACTACAGCGGCGATTGGGCGAACGCCATGACGAGGAATTGACCGCCCAGCAGACCTCCGGTGAGCCGGATGCCGTGCCGCAGGCTGTGCCTTATACGGAACTGCCGCTGGATGCCGAGGGATATCCGGTGGAATAAGCACCGGAACGACCTGCCAAAGCCGGAAACGACCGGGAACAGCTTCGGGTTTTGATGCAAAATCAGGTCGCAATTTGCCTAAAATTTGCGCACAAGCAGAAGAAAAAGTGAAATGCGTGCATTTTTGTCACATTTGTATGTTCAATTGTACCAAAATTTTGCATAAAAAATTAGCAATATGAAATGGTGAAAAATTCCCGGCAAGGGTTTATAATAGATGTATCAACGTGCCGCGGCTCGGCCGCGTCTGGTGCAAGTGCAGAAGCGCCGCACGGGATCAAGTAAGGAGAAAATGATTATGAAGGAATTCCAGTATACCGTTAAGGATGCATGCGGCATCCACGCTCGTCCCGCCGGCCTGCTCGTCAAGACCGTCAAGGCTTTGCCAGCAGCGCTACCCTGGAAAAGGACGGCAAGAGCTGCGATATGCGCAAGCTGATGGCTCTGATGGGCATGGGTGTAAAGCAGGGTGAGACCGTTACCGTCAAGGTCGAGGGCGACGACGAGGAAGCTGCTGCAGCAGCCATCCAGAAGTTCCTGACCGAGAACGTCTGATTCCGCAGTTAAGATGAGGAAGGCCCTCGCGGGTGAGCTGCGGGGGCTTTTTTTGGACTGTCGGAGCAGTGCGGCCCCGGCACAGATGAAGAAGGAGTAGTGTGCAATGCAGGTAGCACCGGTAAGAGCGTCCTGAATGGCATCGCCATCGGCAAGCTCAAGATCTACAAGAAAAAGGATACTGCCATTTCTGCCGCAGAGGTAGCGGATACCGCAGCGGAAGTGGCGCGTTTTGAAGAAGCGCAGCAGAAGGCCATTGAGCAGCAGACTGCGCTGTATGAAAAGGCACTGGCAGAGGCTGGCGAGGACATCGCCGAGGTGTTCAACATCCACGCCATGATGCTGGAAGACGACGACTTTGTGGATGCCATCAAGGAGATCATCAACAGCCAGAAAAAGTGTGCCGAGTACGCCGTCAAGACGGCAGGCAACAATCAGGCTGCGGTGTTCGCCGCCATGGATGACCCGTATCTGCAGGCCCGCAGTGCAGATGTCATCGATATCGCACAGGCCATTCTGGACATCCTGCAGGGGGTGGACAACGCCAGCCTGCAGGGCACCGAGCCCAGCATTCTGGTCGCGGAGGATCTGGCCCCGTCTGAGACCGTCCGCATGGATAAGAGCCTGCTGCTGGGCTTTATCACCCGTGAGGGCAGCTCCAACAGCCACACCGCCATTCTGGCCCGCAGCATGAACATCCCTGCCCTGATCCAGTGCAAGGATATTCAGGACGACTGGGACGGCAAGATGGCGGTCATCGATGGCTACAACGCCTGCGTTTACGTTGAACCCACCCCCGACCTGCTCAAGAGCCTGAAGAAGCGCCAGCAGGAAGATCAGAAGAAGCAGGCCCTGCTGCAGGAGCTGAAGGGCAAGCCCAACACCACGCTGGACGCAAGACCATCAATGTCTTTGCCAACATCGGCGGCATGAGCGATGTGGGTGCTGTGCAGCAGAACGATGCCGGCGGCGTAGGCCTGTTCCGCACTGAGTTCGTCTACCTGAACTGCAAGGACTTCCCCACCGAGGACTACCAGTTCGAGGCCTACAAGCAGGTGGTGGAGAGTCTGGCTCCCCGCAAGGTGGTCGTCCGTACCTGTGACATCGGTGCCGATAAGACCGTCGATTACATGAAGCTGGATCACGAGGATAACCCCGCTCTGGCTACCGCGCCATCCGCATCTGCCTGACCCGCAGGGACTTCTTCAAGACCCAGCTGCGCGCTCTGCTGCGTGCTTCTGCCTACGGCAACATGAGCATCATGTTCCCCATGATCACCAGCCTGCGGGAGCTGCAGGATGCCAAGGCTGTTCTGGAAGAGTGCCGCGCAGAACTGACCGCCGAGGGCGTGAAGATGGGCCAGAACATCGAGGTAGGCACCATGATCGAGACCCCCGCCGCTGTACTGATCGCGGACGAGCTGGCTGCCGAGTGCGACTTCTTCTCCATCGGAACCAACGACCTGACCCAGTACACCTGTGCGCTGGACCGCCAGAATGCAAAGCTGGAGCCGTTCTTCAACCCGCACCATCCCGCTGTGCTGCGCGCCATCAAGATGACCATTGAGGCGGGCCACCGCCACGGCATCTGGGTGGGCATCTGCGGTGAGCTGGGTGCCGACACCGCCCTGACCGAGACCTTCCTGCGCATGGGCGTGGACGAGCTGTCCATGAATGCCAAGAGCATCCTGCCGGTGCGCAAGATCATCCGCAGCGTGGACCTGAGCAAGCCTTCTGAGAAGTAATTCATCCGAGAATCCCGGTTTACCGTTCCCATAAAGCTCCCCGGCAGGGCATCCCGCTCTGCCGGGGTCTTTCTATACCGGGCAAAAGTTTTCGGAAAATACTTTAAAACGATAAAGCGAAATGCTATACTATAAGCGATGACAGGGTATGCAGGTGTCCAGCGCTGCCCATGGAGGACCGTTATGACTCAGTTTTTGATTCGTCTTTTCATCCGCCAGCCCGACCATGCGCAGGACCTAAGGTGCGCGCCGCCTACGGCAACCTTGCCTGCTGGGTGGGCGTGGCATGCAACCTGCTGCTGTGTCTGGGCAAGCTGACCGTAGGCACTCTGTTCGGCTCCATTGCCATCATGCAGATGCCCTGAACAACCTGTCGGATGCCTCGTCCAACGTGGTCAGTCTGGTGGGCTTCAAGCTGGCCGCAAGGCCCCGGACGCAGAGCATCCCTTCGGCCATGCCCGGTATGAATATCTGGCGGGGCTGGTAGTCAGCGTGACCATTCTCGGCATCGGCCTTTCGCTGCTGAAGGAATCTGTGGTCAAGGTGCTGCATCCCACCCGGTGATGTTCAGCTGGCTCACGGTGGCCGTGCTGATCGCATCCATCCTCGTCAAGCTGTGGATGAGCGGCTTCAACCGCACCATCGGGCGCATTATCGGCTCCGAGACCCTCATTGCCACTGCTGCGGACAGCCGCAACGATGTGCTGAGCACCGGCGCGGTGCTCATTGCCGCAGTGCTGTGCCGCGTGACCGGCTGGGATGTGCTGGATGGCCTGATGGGTGTAGGCGTGGCGGCGTTCATCCTGATCTCCGGCTGGGGCCTTGTGATGGATACGCTCAGCCCGCTGCTGGGCGAAAGCCCCAGCGAGGATCTGGTGGACCACATCGAGCAGAAGGTGCTCTCCTATCCCGGCGTGCTGGGAATGCACGATCTGATGGTGCACGACTACGGCCCGGGACACCAGTTCGCCTCCCTGCATGTGGAACTGCCTGCCGAGCAGGACCCGCTGGAGGCACACGACCTGATCGACAACATTGAACGGGATTTTCTAAAGAATGACCGGCTTTTGGTTACCATCCACTACGACCCCATCGTTACCTCGGATGCTGCCGTGGGCGTGCTGCGCGCCCGCCTGACCGAAAAGCTGCGCCAGCTCGACCCGGCCCTTTCGCTGCACGATCTGCGCATCGTGCCGGGCAGGACCCACACCAACGTGCTGTTCGATCTGGTGCTGCCGGCAGGCTATGCAGGGATAAGGTAGAGCTGCTGGAACAGCTGGAACAGTTCATCAAGGAACAGGATACAGCCTACAGCTGCATCATCAAGGTGGAGCAGAGCTATACGGCTGCCCACAAATAAACTCTCGGGGGAAAGTATTATGCTGAACGAGACTTATCGCGCGATGCTCGGCAATAAGAGCGTCATCCGCGAGACCTTTATGTACGGCAAGCAGCGTGCTGCCGAGATCGGATATGAGAACGTGTTCGATTACTCGCTGGGTAACCCCAGCGTGCCCTGCCCGCAGGAGTTCACTGCCGCCATGCAGGATCTGCTGACCAACGAAGAGCCGGTAAACCTGCACGGCTACTGCCCCAGTCAGGGCGACCCGGGCTTCCGCATCGATGTGGCAGCGCACCTGACAAAGACCTTTGGCCTGCCCTATGAGCAGAAGCACATCTTCCCCACCACCGGTGCGGCGGGTGCCATTGCCCATGCCATCCGTGCGGTCACGCAGCCCGGCGACGAGGTGCTCACCTTTGCGCCCTACTTCCCGGAGTACGGCCCCTATGTGGCGGGCACCGGGGCAGTCCTCAAGGTGGTGCCGCCGCAGGCACCGACCT
>ENA-OQER01001031-OQER01001031.1-human-gut-metagenome-genome-assembly--contig:-NODE-1031-length-14282-cov-9.781491_pt1 | contig 14282 bp, 14 predicted proteins | sample MGYA00242797_ERZ504639 | MGnify/ENA primary metagenome ERZ504639 (study PRJEB26092, sample SAMD00036306) | human gut metagenome | host: Homo sapiens | study: EMG produced TPA metagenomics assembly of...
TTTTTGGTAAAAATTCATCTACTTCTCTTCCGAAGAATCTCAGCTCCCTAACCAGCGTTGAGCTGATGCTGCTGTATCTTGGGTCAGAAAACAGCAGGATGGTTTCTACGCCGCCCAACTGCTTATTGATGTCAGCCTGCTCTCTTTCGTACTCGAAATCCTTGGCAGAACGGACGCCACGAACCAGAAACCTGGCTCCCAGGCGATGCGCCAAATCGATGGTAAGATCATCGTAAGAAACCACCTCCAGGCGATAACCCTTAGATGCATCCTCCGCATCCACCAGTTCCGAACATTCCTTCGGGAAAACAGCCTTGATATCCTCCACACGCTTCGAGATTTCCTCGCTGGCGTGCTTCAGCTTACTCACCGCCACTGCAATCACGAGCTTGTCGAACATCGGCAAGGCACGCTCGGCAATGTTCTGATGTCCTATCGTAAATGGGTCGAATGTACCCGTAAAAATCCCAATCTTCATAAATGTTTATCCTTTACGGCGCTAGCCCTAATTCAACATTCAACATTTAACATTTAACATTACTCAAACAAGTCTCCCTGCATAATATTGCTTGTATACGGATTTCTGCCGAGATGCTCGTAGGCAAGCGGCGTTGCCATTCTTCCTCGCGGCGTGCGCTTGATGAAACCCTCCATGATGAGGAACGGCTCGTAAACCTCCTCTACGGTGCCGCCATCCTCGCCTATTGCCGTGGCAATGGTGCTTACGCCTACCGGACCGCCACGGAACTTGTCGATGATGGTGGTGAGAATCTTGTTGTCAATCTCGTCCAAGCCATACTGATCGATGTTGAGCGCCTTGAGCGCCATCTGGGCAATATCGTAAGTGATGGTTCCGTTGCCCTTTACCTGGGCGAAATCACGCACTCTTCGCAGCAGGGAATTGGCGATACGAGGGGTTCCGCGCGAACGGCGGGAGATTTCCACAGCCGCCTCATTCTCTATCGGCACCTTCAGGAGCATCGCACTTCGCTTGATAATCTTCTGAAGCGTAGCCGGGTCGTAATATTCGAGATGCAGATTGATTCCGAAACGGGCACGCAGAGGAGCTGTAAGCAGACCGCTTCTCGTTGTTGCTCCCACGAGGGTAAACGGATTCAAGTCTATCTGGATGCTGCGAGCCGAAGGACCCTTGTCTATCATGATATCGATGCGGTAATCCTCCATCGCCGAATAGAGATACTCCTCTACCACAGGCGAAAGTCGGTGGATTTCATCGATAAAGAGCACATCGTTGGGCTCCAGCGAGGTAAGGATTCCCGCCAGATCGCCCGGCTTATCAAGCACAGGACCCGATGTAATCTTGAATCCTACGCCCAGTTCGTTGGCGATGATGTTGCTCAGCGTGGTCTTACCCAATCCCGGCGGACCATGGAGGAGCGTATGGTCGAGTGGTTCGCCACGATATTTGGCAGCCTCAACAAAGACCTCGAGATTTTCCACCACGCCATTCTGTCCGCTGAAATCAGAAAACTTCAGCGGGCGCAGCGCCTTCTCGAATTCCTTTTCGGCAGGCGAAACTATTTCTTGTCTTATATCAAAATCTTCGTTCATTCTATGACTATTATCGATAATATGGGTGCAAAGTTACACATTTGTTGCGGAATTAAAGAAGAAAAGCCGAATTATTTTGCCCATGATTTTGCACAATCCCAAAAGATTCGTGCAGATTTGCAAGCGTTACCCTACAAAAATGTTATAATTTATCATTTTCTTGCAGAATAATTTGTTTATCCGATAGAAAAGACGTACTTTTGCACTCGATATTGAAAGCGAGGAAAGAAATAAATAAGAGAGAAATATCAGGATTTTAAAAGAAATAGAATTATGCTTAAGTTATTTCAAGGGCTCAGCAAGCTGCTGGCCAATTACACATCTATCTTCGTGATAGGTGTTGCAGTGTTCACATTCTTCTTCCCACATACCTTCGACTGGGTGCGCGGAACTACTCAAACCGTCATTCTCGGCATCATCATGCTCACAATGGGTCTGACCTTGACCACCAACGACTTCAAGATTCTGGCTCAGCGCCCGCTGGATGTCTTCATCGGAGCCTGTGCCCAGTTTATCATCATGCCGGGTGTGGCTTACACCCTGGTTCATGTGTGGCATCTTGACCCAGCTCTGGCACTCGGAATCCTGCTGGTAGGTTGCTGTCCGGGCGGCGTTTCGAGCAACATCATGAGTTATCTGTGTCATGGCGACGTAGCTTTCTCCGTAGGAATGACCTGCGCCTCTACCATTCTTGCACCAGTGATGACTCCGCTGCTGATGAAGATTACGGCAGGCGAGATTATCCATGTAGATGCTGTGGGAATGTTCATCAACATCCTCATCGTAACGATTATTCCTGTAGCCATCGCTGCGCCCTCAACTATATTTACGGCAAGAAAGACTGCTTCCCTACCATCCAGAGTCTGATGCCGGGCATCAGCGTTACGTGTCTGGCAATCATCGTAGGCGGTGTGATTTCTACGGTTCATGATGACCTCGTAGCCCGCGGCTTATCGCTTTTCCTCTGGACTTTTGCCGTGGTTTTCTGCCACAATACGCTGGGTTATCTTCTCGGTTGGCTTGCCGGCAAATGTGCCGGATTCAATACCGCCAAGAAGCGTACCATCAGTATTGAGGTCGGCATGCAGAACGCCGGTCTTGCTACGGTACTTGCGGGCAACTTCTTCGCAGCCCAGCCCCTCGCTGTATTGCCTTGCGCCATCAGCTGCGCCTGGCACAGCATTTCCGGCACCATCCTTGCCGGAATCTATCTGAAATGGGACCATCTGCATGAGAAGAAGTAAATGAATTCGGAAAAGGATTTATGAATCTAACAGAAGCAAAGATTGAGCAGCACGCCCTGAAAGGGCAGAAGCTCCTAGCCCAGGGCAGCGCCCTGGGTATAATGGGGATATAACGAAGTCGCCCTGTAAGGGCAAGCTTCAAATTAACGAAGACTTTTGCCTTACAGGGCGTTTTGTTGGTTGTATGTTTAACCCAGGGTGTTACCCTGGGCTAGGAGCTTCTGCCCTTTCAGGGCGTATTACTTAAAACTCACCTTACGGGGTTAACAGTTAACAGCCGTTTTTCTATAGTTACTTCCCCGTAGTCAGCAGCTGCACGCGCGCTGAACTATCTCATTTGTCTCGTTCCACACCTGAAGTATTGGCTCATATCCCAGATATCTCGCGCTACAAGGCTTTCAGCTGCAGGGCGAGGTATTTCTTCGTCTGAATTAATTCAGCCTCATCCTTTGGCTCTATCTTCTCCTTCTTGCCCTCGGCGATAATGCCATCTATCAGCGAAGAAGGAACCTCGTAGGTGGCGAGGAACTTATCGAAATCCTTATACTGGCTCTTCAGCTCCTTACGATGCGCATCGATGAACTTCAGACTGTGGTTGATGACGATGCTCTTAGCTGCCAACTGACGGTGCATCTTGGTGTACTTGGTTGTATCCAGCGGCACGAAATAATCTGGCATGATTCCACCACCACCATAAACTACACGATGCTTGCGCAAGGTATAATATTTCAGACTGTCTGAAAGATGGATGCTGTCCTGATTGGTGAACTCGCCATGCTTGTAACGCTTGTCCAGATCCATCGCATAATCCAACCTGTCACCTTTCTTATAAGGCTTCTGGATGCATCTGCCGCTAGGCGTATAGTAATGGGCGATGGTGAGACGAATCTCGCTGCCATCATCGAAGGTCAGCGGACGCTGCACCAATCCCTTGCCGAAGGTTCTGCGACCAACCACTACGCCACGGTCCTGATCCTGGATGGCTCCGGAAACAATCTCGGCGGCAGAAGCGGTAAACTCATTGGTGAGCACCACCACCTTGCCCTTGCGCCATCTGCCGTTAGCCTGCGCCTTATATTCCTGACGAGGCGCAGCACGACCGCTGGTATAAACGATGAGATCGCCCTTCTGCAGGAACTCGTTGGCTATCTGAGCCGCAGCCTGAAGATAGCCTCCGCCATTATCCTCAAGGTCGAAGATAAGGTCCTTCATTCCCTTCTTTTTCAGCGAATCCATCGCTATTGTTACCTCTTTATGACTTGTAAGGCCGAAGTTTCCCAATCGGATGTATCCGATGCCCGGACGAATCATATAAGCCGCATCCATCGTAGTTACCGGAATTTTATCGCGCTTTACCTTGAAGATGAGTTTATCCTTGATGCCACGGCGCACGACGGTAAGGTTCACCGTTGTTCCCTTAGGACCACGAAGGCGCTTCATGATTTCCTCCTTGCTCATCTTGACGCCCGAAATGGCAGTATCGTTTACAGCCACAATGCGGTCGCCGGCAATGATTCCCACCTTCTCAGAAGGTCCGTTCGTAACCGGCTGGATAACGAGCAGCGTATCATCTACCATGTTAAACTGCACGCCAATGCCATCAAAACTGCCGTTCAGCGGCTCGTTCATCGCTTGGTTCCTTGGCTGTAGCGTAAGAAGAATGAGGTCGAGCTTTTCGAGCATGCCTCGGATGGCGTCCTCTACGAGCTTATTCTCATCCACACTATCCACATAAAGGTTGGTAATGGCGATTTCAGCCCTTCCCAACTTCTCTATCGGGCTGTTCTTGCCCATCTTGATACGCAACTGGGCACTGGCAGAAGTTACTGCAGGAATGCTACCAGTGCTATGAATAGATATTTCTTCATTTCTTAAAACTTAAAGTTTATGAAAGAGAGAAATCCTTCAAGAGTTAACAGGTTAACAGTTAACAGCGCTTTTTTCAATGGTTACCCCCCCCCGAAAGCACTTGAATTCTTCACTCTTCGTTCTTCACTCTTCACTTCATTTAATCCAGCGGTGCTGAGTCTTCCTCCGGAATATCCTCTTCTATCACCAGATTTTCGATGATGAAGTTCTGGCGCTCCATCGTATTCTTACCCATATAATATTCCAGCAGCTTCTGCACCTGATCGGTTTTATGCAGCGTAACCTGCTCCAACCGCATGTCGGGACCGATGAAATGGGCGAATTCATCAGGCGAAATCTCTCCCAATCCTTTGAATCGGGTGATTTCAGGGTCAGGGCCCAAATCGCGAATCGCCTGCTGGCGCTCCTCATCGCTGTAACAGTAATGCGTGATGAAATCGCTCTTTTTCTCCTTACTTCCCAGTTTCGCATCCGCATCAGCCACTGCCTGCTTGTTCTTGATCTTGGTTCGCTTGTTGCGCACTCGGAACAATGGGGTCTGAAGCACGTAGACATGGCCCTTCTTGATAAGATCTGGGAAGAACTGAAGGAAGAAGGTGATGATGAGCAGGCGGATGTGCATTCCGTCGACATCCGCATCGGTTGCCACAATCACCTTGTTGTAACGCAAAGAATCCAAGCCATCTTCTATATCGAGAGCTGCCTGAAGCAGATTGAACTCCTCGTTCTCATAAACCACCTTCTTGGTAAGACCGAAGCTGTTGAGCGGTTTACCACGCAGAGAGAACACCGCCTGGGTATTCACATCGCGGCTCTTGGTGATGCTTCCGCTGGCAGAATCGCCCTCGGTGATGAAGATGGAACTCTCCTCCTTGCGCTCGTTCTTGGCGTCGCTGAAATGGATGCGGCAGTCGCGGAGCTTGCGGTTGTGGAGATTCGCCTTCTTGGCACGCTCACGGGCTAGTTTGGTACGCCCGCCATTGCCTTGCGCTCGCGTTCGCTCTCCTTAATCTTATTCTCCAGAACCTCAGCTACATCCTTGTGGATATGGAGATAGTTGTCTACTTCCTTCTTCAGGAAATCGCCCACATACTTATTGATGGTTTCGCCACCATTCGGCGTCATCGTAGTACTTCCGAGCTTAATCTTGGTCTGACTCTCGAAGACCGGTTCTTCTACGTTGATGGCAATGGCAGCCACCAGTCCGTTTCGGATGTCAGCATACTCATACTTGCCGTAGAACTCCTTGATAGTCTTGGCAATATGCTCCTTGAAGGCACTCTGATGCGTACCTCCCTGGGTGGTGTGCTGACCGTTGACGAAGGAATAATACTCCTCGCCATACTGGTTGGTATGGGTGAAGGCAATCTCGATGTCCTCGCCCTTCATGTGGACGATGTCGTAGAGACCTTCGTTGGTCATATTATCGCTCAGCAAATCCTGCAGACCATGGCGGCTCAAGATACGGCGGCCATTGTGCATGATGGTGAGTCCGGTGTTCAGATAAGTATAGTTGCGGAGCATCGTTTCCACGAAATCATCGTGGAAGGAATAGTTCTTGAAGAGTGTATTATCCGGCTCGAAGAAGATAAAGGTACCGTTCTCGTCCTCAGTATCTTCCATCGTGTCGCTCTTCAGAATACCTTTCTCAAACTTCAGATGGCGCACCTTTCCGTCACGGTACGACTTTACTTCGAAGTGGGAACTGAGGGCATTGACCGCCTTCACACCCACACCGTTCAGACCGACGCTCTTCTTGAACGCCTTGCTGTCGTACTTACCGCCGGTATTCAGCACACTTACAGCCTCAACGAGCTTGCCCTGAGGAATACCACGGCCATAGTCGCGCACGCTGACACGCAGATTGTCCTCGATATCGATTTCCAGACGGGCACCTGCACCCATCTTGAATTCATCGATAGAGTTGTCTACCACCTCCTTCAAGAGCACATAAATACCATCTTCCGGCAGATTTCCATCTCCCAGACGGCCGATGTACATACCCGGACGGGTACGCACATGCTCCATATCGCTCAAGTGGCGGATGTTATCATCGGTATATTCTACCGGCTGCTGCTCCTGAGGGGCATTGGTAAGATCATCAGCGGCATTCAATTCGCTGTTACCTAAGTTTTTATCTTCAGACATGATTTCCTCCTTAGTTATTCTTATTTATTTTCTTATAACATAGCAAATGATGTTGCAATATTCTGTTTATCAGATAATTGCCAACACAACAATTACTATTTACCTGATACTCTTAATATAGCAGTTGCGGCGCTTGTGAAGGACTGGATCCAAGACGCCCCATTGTCCCTGCACAGCAGCATTATCTTCATTTCCACCTGTGTTTCTCCCCACTCGATTCCATACTTCTGATAGATAGGAATCAGGTCGGCAAAGAGCAGCGCATTGGCACCCTTAGCACGGTATTCCGGCTGGATACCGATGAGCAGAAGGTCGACAATCTTGGTTTTATGGAACTTGATGGCGCGCAGCAGATGCCACCAGCCAAAAGGAAGCAGCCTGCCCCTATGACACTTCTGCAGAGCTCTGGAAAGGGAAGGCATCGTAATACCGATACCTATCATCTTATGATCCTCGGTAGTCCAGTCTTCTATGGCTGTTACAAAGTTCAGGTCGAGCAAAGACAGATACATCTTGATGTACTGGTCTATCTGCTTCTGTGAAAGTTCGGAATAACCATAGAGATTCTTGTATGTATCATTGATGAGGTCGAAAATCTTCTGTCCGTATCCGCCCTGATAAATATCCTTACGGGTAAGTTTGCGGACATGGAGATTGTATCTTTTCTCTATCATCGCCGCTATCTTGGAATATTTCTCTGGGATGGTATCTGGCACCATCAGTTTATACTCTACATACTTATTATCTACGGTAAAGCCCTCCAGAGCCTCAATGTGCTCCGGATAATATGAATAATTATAAATGGTAGGCATGGTGCCTAGCTGGTCAAAGCCCCAGGTAAGCATGCCTTCTGGATCCATATCGGTAAAACCCAGCGGCCCTACAATATCTTCCATTCCCTTCTCCTTACCGTATTTCTCTACAGCATTGAGAAGAGCCTTGGAAACCTCGCAGTCGTCAATGAAATCAATCCAGCCGAAACGGACCGATTTCCTGCCCCATTTATTGTTTGCCTTATGATTGATAATGGCAGCGACGCGACCTGCCAGCTTGCCGTCCTTATAGGCAAGATAATACTCAGCTTCGCAGAACTCGAACGCTGCGTTCTTGTCCTTGCTCAGAGTATTCATGTCGTCGCTGAAAAGATTAGGCACATCATATTCGTTGCCTTCGTAGAGGTCGTAATGGAAGTCGATGAACGTCTTCAAGTCCTTCTTTGTTTCGACCTTTTTAATTTCTATTAATGACATGATTTTCAAACTAGTTTGCAATATTATAAATGCAAAAGTAGCAATATTTTGGCAAATTACCAAATATTGCTATCTTTATTTTCAGTTTTTTAGGGGTTAAAATTTAATTACAACCCCCAAACTAGCCTATATCACCCATTTAGTGGTGGTTTTGGCGGAATCAATTTACTTAACGAGATGCTCTTTTATCCAAACCATCTGCTGATAATTTGTATCGGGTGTAGTCCAATGCTCATTGATTGGAGTGAGCAAAGCTTCCTTCTTACATTTCAACGTATTCCAAACAGCATAGCTGGTAGTTGGCGGACAGGTATTATCGTTATATCCCCATGTAAGATAAGTTGGGGCCTTTACCTTGCGGGCAAAATTCACCACATCATAATAAGCCATCGTGTTGAGACAATCCTTGTTCTTCAATATCTCATGATATTTATTGAAGTGAGGATAACCGCCCGTTCTTCCTTCTCGCATAAGCAGCCATATCGCTGAGCGCCGGATGATTGGCAACACACTGGGTTACGCGCTTATCTAAACCGGCTGCAATAATAGCCAAGGCTCCACCCTGACTTCCGCCCTGCACAGCCACATTCTTTCCGTCCCATTCTGGGAGAGAGGTTAGGAAATCTATGCAGCGCACCAGTCCCTGATAAACATGCCTCATATAATAACGGTTCTTATCTTCCAATCCATTGGCAAGATAACCACCGTTTGCATCGTTGAATCCCTTGCTTATCTCCTGGAATGTTTCGGCTGGGAGACGTGGGTCGAGACCATGAATCTCTATCTCGAAGCGGATGAATCCGTTCTCGGCGTAATATTTATTGCGCATAGGCTCCTTGATGGTCTTGATGCCGGCTCCAGGAGGTGTGAGAACCACAGGATGGCTACCCTGCTTGGCATTCTTGGGATAGAAGAGGTAGCCGTACATCGCATGACCTTTCTTATCTATCTGAAGCTTTACAAGATAGCAATCTATCTTATCTGTACAATATTCCTTGGCGAGTTCCTTGGTATAGCTCATCGGCACGTTCTTCAGTTCGTCCTTTGCCTGCTGCCAGAAAGCATCGAAATCCTTAGGCTCCTGGGTATAAGGCTGAATCTTATCTACCGAGAATCCTACTTTGATATGATGCTGATAGTCTTACCATCGAGTTTATAGAATAATCTCAAATCGCGGAAGCGGTGTCTTTCGGGTTCCCATGTTCACGATGCGCGCCCATTCTTCAGCTTGAAGCTTCCTTTCTTGTCAGCCTTCAGCATGTCATCGCCTATTTCATAATTTACCTCGCCGTCACGGGGAATTCCATACTTATAGAAACTTACTTCCACCTTAGCCTGTTCGCCCGTCTTATAGAGCCAGTCGGCATGGTCAGGCACGGTTAGCCAGAGATAATCACTGCGATAGGGATAGTTCTCCGCCTTCACACTTAACACACTCGTCATGTTCATCGCCAGGATAAACAGAAGCGATAAATAGATTGTCCTTAATCTGTTCATAATTTTATAGTTTGTTTTTAAATTATAATATTCAACTATCATATATGAGCGCAAAAGTACAACATTCCATTGAGATAACAAAATGATTTCAAGGATATTTTTGTTCAAGATACCCTCAATAGGCATCTTGAACAAACAAATATCCTTCCCGATAGTTTTAAGCACTGGCGGAAAACTAACATTCTTCAAGGAATCACAATAAGAAAAAGCTCGATCATCTATTCTCTCCAACACTGGCGAGAAGTGCGAAGTGTCGGATGAAGCGAGAGATGGTTCATCAAATGAGTAGTGAAATTATGAGGGTGGAGTCGATTACAGAAGACAATATGGAGTCAAATTGCTCCATGACCCGAAAATATTTCTCCAAAAGGAGTGAGTTTATCAGATTTAATTTGTATCTTTGCCATGTCATATCAGAGTTTTGCTTATTTTCTTTTCGCAACACTAAGATAAGTGAAAATTCTGACATAGCAAAATCCGAAGTAACTTTTTGTTGCTCAGGCGCTTAAAATGTTTAATTGATAATAGTGTTGCGGTATTAATGGAATAACCAGAAATGAAATTGAAAAGACATCTACTGACAGCCGCCCTGACACTCTTTTGCCTATCGGCAGCTAACGCTCAACTGCTAAGAACAACAGTGGAACAAGGAGAAATTGAAGGTGTAGAACATGAAGATTCGCCCTATACAAGGGAATCCCATACGCTGAAGCACCAGTGGGCAACCTCAGATGGAAAGCCCCAGTGAGCAAGAAGCCTTGGAAGGGAGTATTCAAAGCAGATAAATGGGGAGACCGTCCACCACAGCCCATCGACCTAACCAAAATGGTGGAGAGCAGGGCATGAGCGAGGACTGCCTATACCTCAGTGTGGAAACGCCAGCCAAGAGTAAGAATGACAAACTCCCTGTATTTGTGATGATTCATGGAGGAGCCTTTCTTTCTGGCTCCTACAGTGGAACTCAGGAAAGCTTTGTCAAGGAAGGCATCATCTATTGCAGCATAGAATACCGCTTGGGAGCCTTGGGATTCATGGCACATCCAGAGCTGAGTAAGGAATCAGGCAAGAACATATCTGGTAACTATGGCATCCTTGATCAAGTGATGGCCTTAAAATGGATTCACGACAATATCGCTGCCTTCGGTGGAGACCCAGACAAGATTACCATTGCTGGAGAATCTGCCGGTGGTATCTCGGTAAGTATACTATGCGCCTCTCCCCTTGCCAAGGGACTCTTCCGAGGAGCCATCAGCGAAAGTGGTAGCTCCTTCTGGCCTGTGGGTGAAAGCAGAAATGGTAACACAGCCATGCTCACCTCCAAAGCGGCAGAAGCAGGTGGACTTCTCCTTCAAAAGAGACTCAAGGCTAAGAACTTGAAGCAGCTAAGAAAAGTTCCGGCTATGGACATCGTGAAGAATACCGCCTTTGAGTCCTTTTGGCCAAACGTTGACGGCTACTCCATCACCGATGACCAGTATAAGCTCTATGAAAAGGGAAGCTACAATGATGTAAATGTCATCATAGGAACCAACAGCGACGAAGGAAGTATGTTTAGCCGCCCTGTCAGTGTAAGTGACTATGAGAAAAGAATCCATGAGATATATGGAAGTTGGGCAGACCAGGTTCTCAGTCTCTATCCTGCCAAGACAGAGGAAGAAACCTACTTCGCTCAATCCGACATTTTCCGTGATGGCTCCTTTGCATGGGGAACGTATGCCTGGGCTAACCTGCAGAGCAAGACCGGCAAGGGCAAGGTGTATATGTATTACTTTGACCAAGACTCTGAGAACACCATCGTGAAAAGCCGCAAGGGAGGAGCCAGCCATGTGGCAGAGATGCCATTCATCTATGGCTATAAGTTTGGCTCTGGAAAGATGACCAAGACGGAGCAGCACATGGAGCAAATCATGTCACGCTACTGGATCAACTTACCAAGACTGGCAATCCAAATGGGGATAGCCTTCCTTTCTGGACTACCTACCAGGAAGGTAAACCAACGGTGATGATTATGAAGGAAGGACTGCATTTGGGTCCTGTTCAAAATCAAAAGCAAATGGACTTCTTCGAGGAGTTCTTCAAGGAAAAAAGAAAATAATACGTCAAGTTCCAAGTGGCATTTCTCCCACTTGGAACTTTTTCATTAAAGAGATAAAACGCCACTGTGGCAGCACACCTCACCTATTTTTTTCTCTATCAAGCTGTTGCTGATATATTTTTCTTTTCAGACCTTTACATTTTACACATTTTCGAGGTTTTCTAAGCTTTCTCCGTTATCATCAGCACATGACTTTCGTCGCTCAATGTGGTGGCGAAGATATAGGTTTCGCCACCATCTTTCAGCTTCAATCGCTTGCGCAATTCTGCTACGGAAAGAGGGAAGTTGCGGGTGGAGATGTTTGCCTTGGTGATGCCTGAGAGATGGCGCTTCAACTCCTTCTTATTGAAAGAGGAGATGGCGATGATGCGGAAACTTCTGCCTGGGAATGCTGCGATAGGATTACGGCTCACGAAAAGATGACTGTTCTTGGAAAGCATCCTTGCATCATAGCGCCCAGAAAGAACTCCGAAACAGCCGGCTTTCATCAGAGAGGCATTCGGCTCGTAAAGATACTGCATCTCTTCAAGGGTGGATGGGGCTATCTTCACCGAAGAAGACTCCATATCCAACTCATCACAAACGAAGGATTGCGCATCATTGATGCAATAAATGCGGAGATTTCCGCCCATATTTCGAGCTGAGAGCACTAAAAGGAGTTCCTTGCACTCATTGTTCACGGAGATAATATGAACCTCTTGTACGCAGTTTAATTCGCTTACCGCACGGTGCCAGTCGAGCATCGGAGAGAGTTTGATGATGACGTAATCTGCCTTAGAAAGCATTTCTTCCTGCAAAAGGGTTACATCGGGCGTACAATCTTTCAAGGATACTACCTTGTTGCCCGCATCGTCTCTACGGGCAGGATCGATGAAGATTAGCTTAAGACCAAGGTTGGTCTTAAGTAATGACTGAGACTGGTCATAAGTTATGCCTAAAGAATCATCAGTTGATGCTGCATCTTTTTTCTTTGGATGAAAAGAATGCAACACCTCTATTCCGTCTCCATTCTTCACGATGGCATTCATCAAACCCAACCGCCCAAAGTTTTCCTTCGCTGCTTCACAGAGATGAGCCTGACGCTCCACATACATCGACTTCACGCCCAATCGGGAAGCGATGTAAGAGAAGTCGACTCCGAAGCCGCCGGTCAGGTCAACAAACCCGGTTTCTTCAGAAAAATCTCCTTCATGAGGTTCTTCTTTTATTTCATTAACATTCTCTTCTGATTCTGTTAATATCTGTTGCTTTTTGCAAGTAGCTTCATTTTTGGCGAATTCTGAATCAACTGCCCCTTTGCCCGCAAATTCGCAATTTTCAGAAAGATGAAGATTTGAGGCGTTTTCGCTCTCCTTCTCCTTTTCTTCTCCGTTTTCGGATGATGAAGGAGACAAACCGAGCAGTCGGGCAGCGAGTTCAGCCTTATAAAGTGCCGTTTGCTCTGACGAACATTGCTCCATCGAAATATGAGGGGGATAGATAATGCCATCGATGCTTGCCCAACGGGGCAGTTTCACACGAGCCATCTTTCGCCCGCGAATCTGGTCGAGAGCGAAAGGCATATCTACCTCGGGATACTTGCTGCCGAGGAAAGCCAACTGGCGAACATCATCGTCCTGATGCTGGCGGATAAAATCGAGCGTTGCTTGGTTCATTATTTCTGTTGAGTGATTCGTCATTACATTACTTATTCTTAATAACCGCAAATTTACGATATTCTGATGAGATTACAAAATATTTCTCAGAATATCTGATAATTTATGTCGGGATACACCAAAAACAGGATGCTCCCGGCTATAATCTACCCTTTTTCCTAGCTATATGATTCTGACAGCAGGCATAAATAAATACACAACTATCGGAGATAGAACAACTGACTAGGAACAGAAGGCTGGCAAAAGACAAACAGCATACTGGCAAAAGGCAAACAGCCGACTAGCGCAACAGAGGCTAGTCGGCTGTTCCTGTATAACAGTTTGCCAAACATCCTTTCTCTTATTTCAAGAGAAGCACGGTTGGCAGGAATATCGCAATCAGCTCTTCACTCTTCACCTTTTCAACATAAAGAACTGAAACACAATACATTACATAGGTGAAGAGATTTTCGGCACTCTTCACCCACTCTTCACCACTCTTCACCTTTTACGATTTTGGGAAAGGTATAAACGCAGAGCCGCTTAGCTGTCAACAGCCTAAAAAGGTGAAGGGCGGGGTGAAGAGTAAAAAAACACTCTTCACCCGCCCAACTTCCTATCCTTCAACTACTTACACTCAAAAGGTGAAGAGTGAAGAGTTGTTGGGAAAATTCTCTCGCATCCGTAAAGATGCAGAGAGAAAATTCCGGTGTCTCAAAAGAAACGATGGATTAGTCTGCCAACTTAGCCTTCAAGAACTCACGGTTCAAGCGGGCGATGTTAGCGATAGACTCGTTCTTAGGACAAACAGCCTCGCAAGCACGAGTGTTTGTACAGTTACCGAATCCGAGCTCATCCATGCGTGCAATCATCTTCTTAGCACGGGCAGCAGCCTCTACACGACCCTGTGGGAGAAGTGCCAACTGGCTAACCTTTGAGCTGACGAAGAGCATGGCAGAACCATTCTTACATG
>ENA-OQER01001032-OQER01001032.1-human-gut-metagenome-genome-assembly--contig:-NODE-1032-length-14264-cov-2.030558_pt1 | contig 14264 bp, 16 predicted proteins | sample MGYA00242797_ERZ504639 | MGnify/ENA primary metagenome ERZ504639 (study PRJEB26092, sample SAMD00036306) | human gut metagenome | host: Homo sapiens | study: EMG produced TPA metagenomics assembly of...
AAATACACTGTTAGTTCAGATATAAATAAAGTATTGCACATCTTTTTTGCCTTACAAGTACAAATGATTGGTTGAAATACATAAAAAAAGAAAATAAAATTTGTTGAAAATGGCAAAAGCATAATAATATAAAAAATAGAGTTTGTTTTATTGACATTTTTATAAAAATGCGTTATTAATAAATCACAAGATGCGTTAACGTTAACGCAAGTAAATGAATAAACTATCACAAGACATATTGGGAGGAAAAAAGATGAAAAAAAGAATGTTTGCAGCTTTATTGGCAGTATCAATGATGATCGGAATGACAGCCTGTGGTTCAGACAACAGCAGTGCGGGAAACAGTGCTTCCGGAAGCTCTACAGAGACAGCCAAAAGTGATAATGCAGGATCAGACAGCAGCTATGATGTTTTAAATGTCGGAACGATGGCATTAACCTGTGGTATCCCGGTTTTATATGCAGAGGAGCAGGGCTACTTCAAAGATGCAGGATTAAATGTCAACATTGAGATTTTTGCAACAGGCGCTCCAATCAACGAGGCAATTGCTGCAAACCAGATTGATGTCGCTGTTTCGGGATTCGCTTCTGTTTACTCTCTTGCGAATGCAGATTGTAGCTGGGTTGCAGATGTGAACACAACTGGTGGTATGGGATTATATGCACGTTCCGATTCCGATATTGCACAGTGTGCCGAAGAGAATGGATTGATAGGAAGTGCAGACACATTAAAAGGAATTCAGATTTTAGAGCCTCTTGGAACTGCAGTCCAGTATATGACAGAATCTTATGCAGAAAAATATGGATTAACACCAAATGATATCAATCAGGTTAATATGGAATATGCCTCTGCATACCAGGCATTTACAACAGGCGAAGGTGATGCAATGGCGGCAAATCCACCATATTCTTACCAGTTAGAGGAAGAGGGTTACACCAAATTATGTTCCTTTGAGGATGCGACCGGAGTCAATATGTGTGACGGCTGTTTTGTAAGAAATAAAGTCATCGCAGAACGCTCCGAAGAGATCCAGTTATTTGTAGACTGCCTTGTAAAAGCAATGGATGATTTACAGGATGATGATTTAAGAAGTGAGTATACAAGAAAAGTTTATGACGAAAATGCAATTTCCTGTTCCGATTCCGATCTTGCACATGAGATCGCTGACAGACAGTATGTTGGTACAGAAGCAATGAAACAGTCCGATTATGTTCTTGGACAGGCATGGGTAGCAATCACAGATTTCCTTGTAGAAGCAGAGAAGATTACAGCAGAGAATGCACCGAATGTAGCTGCTTCCATCAATGCAGAATATGTATCAAAAACAGTAGGAACAGAAATTAAGTCTGAATAAGAAACGTTCATGGAGTGATAAAAATGAAGAAACAAAAAAGTTATATATGGATATTGTCAATCCTGTCTGTTATTGGTTTTGTAGGAATCTGGTGGTTTTGCTGTGATGTGTTAAAACTCACAAGCTCATCTACACTTCCTGGACCTGTGACAGTGATAAAAACTTTTATTGCAAAATTAAGCAGTTCGGCACCGGATGGTGCCACACTGCCACAGCACATAGGTTCCTCTTTAAAAATCGCATTAGGAGGCTGGGCACTTGGAGTTGTGATCGGCACACCACTTGGAATTTGTATGGCATGGTATAAAAAAGTAGACTTGTTCGCAAGACCGATTTTCGACCTGCTTCGTCCAGTTCCGGGACTAGCATGGATTCCACTTATGATCATTTTATTCGGAATTGGAATCACTCCGAAGATCGTAACGGTTTTTCTTTCTGCATTTGTTCCATGTGTCTTAAATTCTTACACGGGAATCCGTCAGACAAAAGATGTGCATCTCTGGGTAGGACAGACGTTCGGCGCAAGCGATACACAGATGCTGCTAAATATCGCAATTCCGACGGCTTTACCGATGATTATGACGGGAATCAGGGTTGCACTGGGAGCAGCGTGGACCTGCATTGTAGCAGCCGAGATGCTTGCATCTACCAAGGGACTTGGATATATGATCCAGCAGGCAAGAGGAATTTACAGACCGGATATCATTATCTGTGGTATGATCGCCATCGGTGCAATAGGGGCTGTTTTTTCGGGAATTCTTTCCTTGATTGAGAATAAGATCGTGAAAGGAGTGCGCAGAGATGGTTAAGAATTTTAATAAGAAAGCAAAAAATTATGAAAAAACAATCTGTGCAGCGATTTCTATACTGGCATTCTTAGTGATCTGGCAGCTTGTTGTCAGCTTTACTAAGGCTGGAATGGTTTTGGCAGGACCGATCGAAACATTAAGTATGTTTGTGATTTCCATTGTAAAACCACTCGGAACGCATACGATTGAGGGTCATATTTTATGGAGCTTAAGCCGTGTATTAGTTGGATTTATCATTGGTTCCGTACTCGGGATTGTACTTGGTATTTTAATGGGCTGGTTCAAACCAATGTCTGCACTGTTCCGTCCAATCTTTGAAATTTTAAGACCAATCCCGCCAATCGCCTGGATTCCGTTATCTATTGTATGGTTTGGACTCGGAGAGTCTTCTAAATATTTTTTGATCATGTATTCAGCGTTTTGTGCAGTGACTATGAATGCTTATTCCGGTGTTCGAAGTGTAGATCCGGAACTTATCGGAGCTGCCAAATGCTTGGAGCAAATAATAGACAGGTATTTACGACAATCGTTCTTCCATCCTGTGTACCACAGATTTTTGCAGGTTTACAGATTGCAGTCGGAACGTCCTGGGCAACCGTTGTTGCAGCCGAGATGGTGCGTTCTTCCGAGGGTGTTGGCTGGGTGATTATCCGTGGACAGGACAGTAACAGTACTGTACAGATCCTTGTCGGAATCGTAGCAATCGGAATCGTCGGTTATATTCTTGCAGTTACTATGAGAGCCATCGAATCAAGACTTTGCAAATGGAGTGTGAGAGGGAAATGAGTAAAGAAATTATTGTATGTAAAAATATGGATAAAACCTTTGAAACTTCCAGAGGTGCTGTGCATGTAATCGAGGATGTTACGTTGAATGTACATGAGAACGAACTGCTGGTTCTGTTTGGACCAGGACAGTGTGGGAAATCGACGATGATCAATTGCATGTCAGGCTTGAGCCGGTTACAGAGGGAAGCGTCGAAGTAAATGGGAAAAAGGTTATAAAACCGGGACCAGACCGCGGTGTTGTATACCAGCGAATGGCACTTTTTCCATGGCTTACTGTTATGGGAAATGTGGAATATGGCCCGAAAATGCGAGGAGTGCCAAAGAAAGAGCGACGAGAGAGGGCACAGCATTATATTGAACTGGTAGGATTAAAAGGGTTTGAAAATTCGTATCCAAATCAGTTATCTGGAGGGATGCAACAGCGTGTAGGTATTGCAAGGGCATACTGCAACGAACCGGATGTTTTGTTTATGGATGAGCCATTTGGACATCTGGATGCTCAGACACGATATCTGATGCAGGAAGACCTGATGAAGATCTGGGAAAAGGAAAAGAGAACGATTGTCTTCGTAACGAACAATATTGAGGAAGCAATTTACTTAGCAGACCGTATTATTGTTATGACAAACTGTCCGACAAAAATCAAAAAAGAATATAAGATCGATCTTCCAAGACCAAGAAACTATGTAGACGAAGAATTTTTGAAATTACGAGAGGAAATAAGTACAGTTGTTGACAAGGCACTGTAGGAGGGAGAAAACATGGAGAAACAGGATATTATTTTACATGTAGACCATATGACAAAGTGCTTTGGAGATCTTAAGGTATTAAATGATATTTCTTTTGATGTGCACAGAGGCGAGTTTTTATGTATCGTAGGACCGACTGGCTGTGGAAAAACGACCTTTTTAAACTGTATCACAGGGCTTTATGACCTGACAGGTGGGCAGATTCTTGTAAATGGCGAACTGGTTGACACGAAAAAGCACAATATTGCCTATATTTTTCAGGAATATTCAACGATGTCCTGGCTGACAGTAGAAGAAAATGTAGCTTTCGGGTTGAAAATGAAAAGGATGCCAAAAGATGTTATTAAAAAAGAAGTTGCAGAAGTACTCGAAATGGTAGGACTGACAAAGTATAAGGATTATTACCCGGTCGAGCTGTCCACAAGTATGCTTCAGCGTGTTGTAATCGCAAGGGCATTTGCAGTAAAACCAGATATTCTTCTGATGGATGAACCGTATGGTCAGCTTGATGTTGAATTGCGTTTCCGTTTGGAAGACGAACTGATTAAACTTTGGCAGAAACTTGGAACGACAGTTATTTTTATTACGCATAATATAGAAGAAGCAGTTTACTTAAGTGAGAATATTCTTGTTCTTACAAATAAACCAACAAGTATTAAACATAAACTGGAAAATACATTGCCAAGACCAAGAAATGTTGTAGAACCAGCATTTATTGACCTGAGAAATCAGGTGACAGAGCTGATTAAATGGTGGTAGAGGAGGAATGATATGAAAGCAGTAATGCTAATGTTTGATTCTTTAAACCGTGAAATGCTGGAACCGTATGGATGTGACTGGGTTAAAACACCGAATTTCAGACGTCTGGCAGAGCATAGCGTCTGCTTTGACCAGTGTTATGCAGGCAGCCTTCCATGTATGCCGGCTAGAAGGGAACTCCAGACAGGAAGATATAATATGCTGCACAGAAGCTGGGGACCGATGGAGCCTTTTGATGATTCCATGCCGGAACTTTTAAAAAATAACAATATTTATACACATCTGATCTCTGATCATGTGCATTATTGGGAAGACGGTGGTGCAACATATCATTACAGATATAATTCATGGGAAAATATCCGTGGACAGGAGGGGGATATGTGGAAATGTCTTCCTGAATTGTTCGCACCATGCGATGAGAGCAAATTACAGAACAAAGATGGTGTTTATTTCCATGCAACACAGAATTTACAGCGACATGATGCCGTAAACCGTAAGTTCATGAAGACAGAAGAAGATACAGCGCTTGCAAAAACAATTCATGGCGGACTGGAATTTATTGATACAAACCATGATTGTGACCGTTGGTTTTTACAGATCGAATGCTTTGATCCACATGAGCCGTTCTATGTGCCGAAGGACTGGAAAACAGAGTACGAAGATGATTATGAGAATCCGGGAAAAGACTGGCCGCCATATCATCATGTGACCGAGGAAGAAATCTTGCAAGACATTATAGATACAAATATGCGGAGCTTTTAGAACTGTGTGACAAATATCTTGGAAAGCTCTTAGACAAGTTTGATGAGCTGGATCTGTGGAAAGATACGATGCTGATCGTAAATACCGATCACGGATATTTGCTGGGGGAACATGGCTGGTGGAGCAAAGTAGTTATGCCTTGTTATGACGAGATTGCGCATATTCCGCTTTTTATCCATGATCCGAGATTTGCAGCAGACGGTCAGCGTAGAAAAGAAATCGTGCAGACGATTGATCTTCCTGCAACAGTATTGGAGTTTTTCAATGTCGGATTGCCGAAGAATATGCAGGGAAGACCAATTCGTACTGTGATCGAGAAGGACGAAAAAATCCGGGATTATGCATTATTTGGAATTCACGGTGCGCATGTTAATATTTATGATGGAAAATATATTTATATGAAAGCGCCAGTTTCTGAAAAAATACTCCTTTGTATGAATATACGCTGATGCCGATGCATATGAGAAATATGTTCTCACCTGCAGAATTAGAGAAGGCAGAGGCAGTAAGTGGAAATTGTTTTAATTTCACCAAGGGTTGCCCTGTCTGGAAGATTCCAAAAGGAAACGGAAATGGTTCGAAAGATTTCAGTGATCTTTTAATTAATGGAAAAGACAGCGAAGAAGCAAAACATATTGATAATAACAGTATGGTCAATGCTGCCAATTTTGGTGATAAGTTATTTGATATGGAAAAAGATCCGAAGCAGACGACCGTATTAGAAGATAACGCAATCGAAGCCTATATGGCGAATCTCCTCCAAAAAGCCATGAAAGAAAACGACTGCCCGATGGAGCAATTCGAACGTATCGGTATTTCTGGCACAGAGGTAATCAGGGAAGAGGACATTCACCTTTTACATAAGAAGGAAAAAGAGGCACTGCAACCTTCAATCCTGAAAAATCTTGCATGGAGCAAAGGAGCGATAAATACCTATCAGGCATTGATGAAATTTATTCCGGCATCAGACAAAGAACATGTGCGTGAGGTACTTGAGACAAAAATCCCGACGAAAATCACGGAAGAAAAAATTATTCCGAACAATATTTTAGATATTATTCCAGATGTAATTCCTGAGGAATATGTGGATATGGTGGAGTATTTTGTTGGATTGTCGGGCAGGACGGAGTAAAAAAGTATAAATACTGGTTGCATTATTATATACTTTATGTATATAACAAATATAGGAACGAAAGTTCCACTTCATCAAGATGAGTCCTGTGACGGTAAAGACAGGACGGAAAAATAAAAACTGACCGAGTGATGAAGCTTTAGGCGGGAGGTGTGATGCCTCCCGCATTCTTGTATCATATCTGACAATACTCATTTTTTATCCCCAGGAGAAACATGCATTTACCCGAAACTGACTATCAGATTTTAAAACTAACAGACCAATTTTATCAGGCATACCTCTTCAAAGGAACAAGCCGTTCTTCAACTCTTCCATATTTCCACAAACAATTAGCCTTGAGCATAAAATCTAAAATAACTTCTATACTCTTCGTCAGATATTTTTTCTGATGATAGATAAAATAGTAATATCTTTTGAATTCTGCATCTGTAACATGGATCTCCAATAATTTCCCCGAAGTAATATAATCGAGCGCCTGCGCTTTAGGCAGGAATAAGACACCCTGACCGTGCAGACAAAATTCCAGCAGGGCTTGTGTACTGACACTTTCCAGACTGATTTTTGGCTGGATTCCGTACTGATGGAACCGTTTATCTAGCATGTCGCGGCATCCGCTCCTGGCTCACGGACAAGAAGTGGTATTTTTCAAGTCCTGTATGGAAAGCTCCGGCGAAAGCTGCCGGAAGGAATCTGATTTATCATGTGTATGATGGCTATGCAAAAAAGTAGAAGAAAAGGCAGGAAGAAAAGAAAAATTAGGGCTGCATAAAGCAACCATGGATTCTTCTTTGATCAGAGTCTGTCGTATTCCTGCATGGGAGCTTAAGTTGTCTACGATAGCAAAGTCTAGTTCATTATGAAGAAGACAGTCTTCAATATGACTTGAATTCTGTATCATGGTAAAAGAGGGATCTCCGGGTGGATCGACTGGAAATCGGAAATAATCTTCGGCAGATAATTGGCTCCAAAAGAAACATTACTGCCGATCCGAATACGCGTGGAAGCAGCAATATCCTGTAAGATATCTCTGGATTCTTCAAATTGTGTCAGGATCGAGTCAGCGTAGCCGCGCAGATATTCCCCGGCATTCGTGATATAAAGCCTTCGGTTCATGCGCTCAAACAGTTTAACCTGATAAAAGGCTTCTAATTCGCGGATGGCATTGCTGACAGCAGGCTGTGCCATATTCAGATTTTTTGCAGCCTCTGTGATGCTTTCCATGCGGCATACTTCAGCGAAAATGCGCAGATGCTTTAAAGTCATTTTTGGTTCCTCCTTAGGATGCAGATGTATAAAATGTAGGCTATAGAAGAAGCGAGTTGCATTAAGTTTGAATAATGAAATAAATAACAAAATACATAATGGAATTATTATGTATTTTATAATAACATAATAATAGCTTTATTGAAATGAATTTGTTAGAATAATATAGGTTTTTATAGTTGGCTATTTAGAAACTTTCAAAAAGTAAATTTAATTGTGAAAAATAAATAAAAGCAGACGAAGACATTGAGGAACGGCCGGTTCTTAGAAGGCAGCGTCAGCTGGCTTCTTAGTACCGTTGCCAGTGACGCATAGCGGGAGCGTGTCTTCGTTGATTTTATTTATTTTTCACAATTATCATAAATTAAATTACTTATAAATAGCCTGATCATTACAAAAAGAGGAGAAAGAAAATGCTTATTTATCTTGTATTTCTGATCGTATGCTTTGGCGCATCGATCGTAGGTGCTATCTGTGGAATCGGTGGTGGAGTGATCATCAAACCGGTTCTTGATTCTTTTGGGGTGTTGGATGTAACTGCCATCAGCTTCTTATCCGGATGTACGGTTCTTTCCATGACGACCTATTCCGTATTGAAGAATAAAATCAGCGGGGAATCACATGTTACAATGAAAACAGGATTTCCACTGGCAATCGGAGCAGCAGTTGGCGGATTGATCGGAAAATGGCTGTTTTCCTATGTAAAATCTTTAAGCAGTGATCCAAACAAGGTTGGAGCTGTGCAGGCATTATGCCTTTTGATCGTTACACTTGGAACTTTGATCTATACCATTTATAAGGCAAAAATCAAGACCTATGAAGTCGACAGTGCAATTGTTTGTGTACTGATCGGTATTTTCCTTGGAATTATGTCTTCTTTCCTCGGAATAGGTGGAGGACCGATCAACCTGGTTGTTTTGTTCTTCTTCTTTTCCATGTCAACAAAGCTTGCAGCAGAGAATTCCTTATATATTATTTTCTTTTCACAGATCGCAAGCCTGATCTCTACGATCGTGACAGGAAGTGTTCCGGATTTTCAGATCGGTGTGCTGGTACTTATGGTTGCAGGTGGAATTGCAGGTGGAATCTGTGGACGTGCGATCAATAAAAAAATCGATGAGAAGACAGTGGATAAGCTGTTTATCGCATTAATGGTCTTAATGATCGTGATCAATATTTATAATATTTACAAATTTATGTAAAAAAGCAGACAGAGGAGGTATTTATGCCGCCAATTAGTGTTTTGATGAAACCATCCTCAGGGATGTGCAATATGAAATGTGACTATTGCTTTTACTGTGATGAAACACAGAAACGAATCCAGGAATCTTACGGATTTATGTCAGAGCAGACTCTAAAAAATGTGGTCCGGAAGACAATGCTGCGTGCAGAAGGAGCAGTCAGTTACGCTTTTCAGGGAGGCGAGCCGACACTCCGGGGACTGGAATTTTTTGAAAAAGTAGTTGCATTTGAAAAACAATATAATAAAAACGGAATCCGCGTGAATAACGCGCTTCAGACAAATGGGTATCTGATCGATGAGGCATGGTGCAGATTTTTTAAGGAAAATCATTTCCTGGTTGGACTGTCTGTCGACGGAACAAAAGAAATCCATGATACGTATCGCCACAGTAAAAATGGCGGGCCGACATTTGACAGAGTCTGCCATGCAGCGGAGCTGATGGATACTTATGGTGTGGAATATAATATTCTGACTGTAGTAAACCAAAAAGTAGCGTCAGAAATTGCAAAGATTTATGAGTTTTATAAAAAACAGGGATGGCATTATCAGCAGTATATTGCCTGCCTTGATCCGTTAGAAGGAAGCACATGGAGAAAATGAGTATGCACTTGAGCCAAAACAGTATGGAAGATTTCTGATCGAGCTTTTTGAATTATGGTATGCGGACTGGAAGAACGGAACACAGCCATATATCCGGCAGTTTGAAAATTATGTCGGTATCCTTTTAGGGTATCAGCCGGAAGCCTGCGATCAGCGGGGAATCTGTGGGATCCAGAATGTCGTGGAAGCAGACGGAAGTGTGTATCCATGTGATTTTTATATGTTAGATGAATATCGTCTTGGTAATTTTAATGCAAATCAGATGGAAGAGATCAATGCAAAAAGAAAAGAGATCGGATTTATCGAGCGGTCGCTGCAGTTAAAAGAATCCTGCAAATCCTGTCCGTATTTTACAATCTGCCGCGGTGGATGCCAGAGAAACCGGATTATGACCAGGTATCCGGAATGTATGAAAATTATTTTTGCAAAAGCTATGAGATGTTTTTTGATGCGTGCCTGCCGAAAATGAAAGAGATGGCGGAGACATTGAAGCGAAGATAGTTTTGTTATTATTTCACAAAAACTACCACCAAAATATGGAATATCTGTCAATTGAAAAATCTATATTTTGGTGGTAATTTAAATACAGAAATTGAAAAACGTTTACAAAATAAGATTGGAGTACCAACAGTTTATGAATGCATCGATCCATGATGTAGCAAAAAGAGCAGGTGTTTCCATAGCAACCGTTTCCAGAGTTGTGAACAATTCTGCCGGAGTGAAAGAAAGCAAGGTTGCCGCAGTGAAGGAAGCGCTGGAGTATTATGATTATCAGCCAAGTCAGTTTGGCAGAGGACTTGTAACAGGCACTTCCAAAATGATTGGTGTTTATTCACCATTAGCAGGTGGAAGCATGTTTGAAAGTGGATATATGCTAGAGTGCCTGCGGGGAATTGATAATATTATCAGAGAAAGTTCTTATAGTCTCTTGCTGATGAATGAATCTGTTTCTTATGAGAAAAGCGAAAAAGCAAAGCCAAAATTCATAGAGTATGTAAACCAGAAAAAAATAGACGGATTGATCGTACTGACGATTCCATCTGATGGAAGGCTGGAAGGCGCGTTAAGTGCGATTATTGAAGATGATTTTCCAGTGGGCTATATTGGGAAAAGATTTGGTGAGAAAGGCATGAATGTGTATGCCAGCTATGAAGAATATATGATGGATGGTATCCGGAGACTTTATGAGAAAGGACACCGGGAAATTGCTTTTCTTCCAATGAAAAAGCAGAAGTGCTACGAACCAGAAGATTAAAAGCAAAGCAGAGATAAAGTATTCCGGATTAAAGGTGAATATCACAGACACTACATCGGATATTGACATAGAGTTTTTAAGAGATATTTTAGAGTATATGATGGAAGAAGAATTAGTTACAGCAATGATCGTAGAAGATTTGCGATTGCTGGCTAAAGTACAGAGTATATTATCTACCATGGGAAAGCAGATAGGAAATGATATTTCTGTAATCTGTGTTGAGCATGTAAAAAATGAAGGGGCTAAATTGCTTCCGAAAATTGATTGCTACTATGTGCCGGCATTACAGTTAGGTGAAACGATTGCTACAGAATTACTTGATAACCTTACCGGGAAAAAAACAAAAGAGATTTCCAAAAGGTTTATGCCGGAGTATATAGAAAGAGGATCTGTAAAAGAAATAGAAATGATAGAATCTATCCTGGTGGAAGATGAAAGTAGCATGTTATTTTCCACCGGAAAGCTGCCTGAGAAACAGGTATTTTATGTAATAGGAAATTCCTTGGAATTCCCTATTACACAAAAAGCACTAACGTGCCAATGATGCGCACTCGCGCGAAGATGTAGGTTGTCGCAAGCAACCGCGCTCGGCGCGAGCATGTGCAAGGCACAAGCTTTATTTTTTTGATAACTTGAAAACGTTACAGAAAAATAAATATATAGAAAATTGAAAAATTTTCAAACAGGATAAGTATTTGAAATCACCAGATTTTTATATAAATGAAGACACAAAAAGGAGAGGAGAAATTTATGAAAGCAATTATGGTAATGTATGATTCACTGAATCGCGAAATGCTGGAATCATACGGCTGCAACTGGACTAAAACACCGAATTTTAAAAGACTTGCAGAAAAAATGTGTACAGTTTGAACAGTGCTATGTAGGAAGCATGCCATGTATGCCTGCACGAAGAGAGCTTCAGACCGGAAGAATCAACTTCTTCCACAGAAGCTGGGGACCAATGGAACCGTTTGATGATTCCATGCCGGAAATTCTTAAGAAAGGAGGAGTTTACACACACTTGGTCAGTGATCATCAGCATTACTGGGAGGATGGAGGAGCAACTTATCACAACCGATATTCCTCATGGGAGATTGCGAGAGGTCAGGAGGGCGATAACTGGAAAGCAGATGTAGCACATGGTTATGAAAAAGGTGCCGGAACTGTTTTTGAAAATAAGAAAGTGATGTTAGAGTATCCACTCTATGCAAGAATGATGGCGCAGGATCAGATCAACAGAGCGGAGATGAATACTGAGGAAAAGACCTCTCAGGCAGTCAACTTTTGCAAATGGTTTGGAATTCATCGAGAAAAACCATGGCGAAGACAACTGGTTCTTACAGATTGAGACCTTCGATCCACATGAGCCGTTCTATACTTTACCGAAGGATAAAGAGCTTTACCCACATCATTTTGAAGGGGATGCAGCGATGGAAGCCGACTGGCCACCATATGCACCGGCTGTGGAATCTGAAAATACAATTGAACATGTCAGATATAATTATGCAGCTTTAGTCAGCAAATGTGACCGTTATCTTGGAAAAGTGTTAGATGTGATGGATAAATACAATCTGTGGGAAGACACTATGCTGATCGTAAATACAGATCATGGTTTTTTACTTGGAGAACATGGCTGGTGGGGAAAGACAAGCATGCCAATTTACAATGAAATTGCACATACACCGCTATTCATCTATGATCCAAGACGTGCGAGTCTGGCAGGAGAAAAACGTAATTCTATCGTTCAGACAATTGATCTTGCACCGACACTTCTTGAATATTTTGGAATGGAAATCCCGAAAGACATGGAAGGAAAACCATTAAAACAGGTGATGGATGATGATACACCGATCCGTGAATATGCAATATTTGGTTATCATGGAAGTCAGGTGGATGTCACAGATGGCAGATATGTTTATATGCATGCAGCAGACCATCAGGGAGAAAAGGTATATGAATATACATTAATGCCAACTCATATGCGTCAGATGTTCCAGCCAGAAGAATTGCAGAATATCGAACTTGCTGGACCATTTTCCTTTACAAAAGGATGTAAGGTCATGAAAATTGAAAAAAAAGATATGATGGGAGACACGACATCTTTTGGAAGCATGTTATTTGATTTAAATGAAGATCCGACGCAGAATACACAGATTCATGATGAAGCGGTGGAAATGCGCATGAAGGGTTACATAAGAGAATACATGGAGAAAAACGATGCACCAAAAGAGTTGTATAAGAGACTGGGGTTATAAAAAATAAATCAAAAGATGGTAGAAACCATGGCGTTAAAGCATGGTGAAAGGGGCAAATTATGAATCAGAAATATGAAAAAGCAAAATTTAGTGATGTATTTAAATATTCATTTGGAGGATTAGGTTCTAACCTTGCATTCTTCCTTGTAATGTCATTTCTGACATTCTTCTACACAGATATTTTCGGAATCAGCTCTTATTTGGTTGCGACCTTAATGCTGATATCCAGATTTATTGATGCATTTACAGACCCAATCATGGGTATGCTTGGTGATAACACAAGAAGTAAAATGGGAAAATATCGTCCATGGATCATTTTTGGAGCACCGGTACTTGGTGTGCTGATTTTCTTATTATTTACTGCACCAGAGATGTCACCAACTATGAAAGTCGTATATGCTTATGTGATTTACATTTTATATTCATTAGCATCTACAGTAGTAAATATTCCTTATCATGCATTGACACCAGTTCTTTCTAAGGATCCTCAGCAGAGAACAGAGATTGTTGCATGGAAACAGGGAATGGGAACTGTTTCCCAGTTTGTCATCACAATTCTTGCACTGCCATTGGTAGAACTTTTCGGTGGTGGAAAACAGGGTTGGGCACTCTATGGTGCACTGATTGGCATCATGACAACCGTTTCCTTTTGGATCTGTGCATGGGGTGGTAAAAAATATGATAAAGTTGATGTAGAAGTAAAAAAAGAGAAATTCAATTTAAAAGAGAACTTACAGCTTCTTGCAGGTAATAAACCAATGCTTATGCTGATGATCGCATTCGGTACAGATGTACTTGCAAACGCTACATACAGTGCAGTAAATATGTATTACTTCAAATATGTCCTTGGAAGAGAAGATTTAGTATCACCGGTTGCAACTGCAATTTTAGTAGGAAGTATTATTTCTATTCCATTACTTCCACCGTTAACAAAATTAATCGGTAAAAAGAGATTATACTGGTTTGGAAGCTTATTGTCCATTTTACCTCTAGCTGTTATGTGGATAAAACCTATTGCACCGGTTATTGTGCTTATGAGTATGATGGGAGCATTTGGATTTGTATCAAAACTTCCAGGCAACCTTGGTTGGGCAATGCTGCCGGAATGTTCAGATTACGCAGAATGGAAATATGGAAAACGAGGAGATGGTTTATTATCTTCTTCTTTAACATTTATCAACAAATTTGGCATGGCAATTGGCGGATTTATCGCAAGCTTTTTCCTTGGATTAGTTGGATTCGTGGCAAATCAGGATCAGTCACCAGCGGTTATCAATATGATCGTATTCTTAAGA
>ENA-OQER01001033-OQER01001033.1-human-gut-metagenome-genome-assembly--contig:-NODE-1033-length-14263-cov-1.416171_pt1 | contig 14263 bp, 19 predicted proteins | sample MGYA00242797_ERZ504639 | MGnify/ENA primary metagenome ERZ504639 (study PRJEB26092, sample SAMD00036306) | human gut metagenome | host: Homo sapiens | study: EMG produced TPA metagenomics assembly of...
CTTTTTTCAATTTCTTCCATAGAGAGATCTTTTGTCAGCTGATGAACGATCGTGGAAACCATTTCCAGGTGTGCCAGTTCCTCAGTGCCAATATCATTCAGCACTGCCATGGCCATGCGATTTGGCATAGTAAAACGCTGAGAAAGATAACGCATAGATGCTCCGATCTCGCCATCCGGGCCACCATACTGACTCATGATGAACTGGGCGATCTTTGCATTTGGAGTCTTAATATTTACCGGATACTGCAGTCTTTTTTTCATAATTCCACATAAACTATCTGCACCCTCCTTCCGTTTCCCATGGGAATGGCTGCTGCACCCATTTCCATGTATCCCCACCAGATTCCAGTGCAGCATCTACTGTCAGTGGGCCATAACACTGCGCATATTCTTTCAGCAGTTTCTGGCGTTCCTGTTCACACTCCTGATAAAAGGAGATTGCCTCTTCACAGCATGGATGTGTATCCAGATAAAGCAGAACATCATTTACTGCAAAACTGACTTCGTTGATACGGTTCATTAATTTTTCTTTTGCAGTACACTGATTGCGATACATCATCTCTGCCCACCTCTCTTTCCACAAAATGGTTTACAGAGCTGCGGAAAAACAGTTCCGACCTTCAACGCATATCCAAGATCATATGTCGTAGTAAATTTCTGGCAGGGAACATACGCCATGGCTGCTTCCATCTGATCGATGTGTGTATACATTTCCGCATCTCTGGTTTTGGCATCCGGAAGGTGACACGGACATGGTGAAGGGCGGGATGGCTGATTTCTGGAATTATTCCGGCAGGAACACTGCTGCCCGGACATCATCTCTTTTGCCATTCCACAGGTTGCATTATATGGGCGGCCACATGGACGGTTCATCTGATAATTTTCCATGAGCAAATCCTTTCTGTCACAAATAATATGTCTCTATATTTTATGACATAAATATGGAATGGTGCGCATATCTGCCCATAAAAACAGCTCCCTTCACCGGGGAGCTGCACATTTCTTATCGCATTACTCAATCACATATGCATCTACGATTTCTCCGTAATATGCAATGTGTGTATCTCTGTTTGCACCTGAAAATGAACTTTCTACATTCTGTGGGTAAAACTTCTCTCTGTTTTCCTCTGTCATGGCCTCTGTATCCTGTGTCTGTTTATAGACTACTTTGCATTCCAGTGTCAGTGGAAGTTCTTTTACTCCCGGGACAGAAATTGTTTCCGGTTCTTCGTAAGTCAGACCAATTTCTTTCGCTTTATCTACATCTCTTCCTGATTTTGCCCCACAGTATCCAAGAATTTTTTTTGCACTGTCATCCAGTGGAATATTAACCGTAAATTCGCCATTCTTCTCAAGAAGACTTCTTGTAAAACGACTTTCTCTGACAAATGTAATAAAAACTGGTTTTCCCCATTCTACACCAACCATTCCCCAGGAAATTGTCATAGAGTTCACTCTGCCATCTGCTTTTCCGGTAATCAGCACTCCATTTTTTACTCCGTTCAAAATTTCTCCCATATGTTCAAAAACATCTATTTTTTTCTTCATGATCTTATTTTCCTCCTGTTAGTTTACATACATTTCTTTTGTCCTTTATCTTAAGATAAAAACAGGAATCTGCAAGTATTTTGTACTTTATCATTCACGTTTTTAAATGTATAATAGAAGTACTTTAACAAAGGAGTTCAGAATCATGTCACCATCAAAATCCAAAAATCTTACCCCTTCCTATGCAGTCATCCAGGGACTGTACTGGATGTATTTTGCAGCAATCATGAGTTTTTCCGGTTTTTTTCTTCTTTCCGGTGGATTTACCAATACTCAGATTGGAATCCTTGCAGCTATAGCAGGACTTCTGTCTGCAGTACTGCAGCCTGTCCTTGCAGGTTACGCTGACCAGCAACAAAGCCCCTCCCTGAAAAAACTGATCCAGATGCTGTATCTTCTTCAGCTGATCCTTGTGATCGGATTATTTTTATCCCATTCTCTCATACTTACCGGACTTCTTTATGGTTCCAGTATTGCCCTGCTGCAACTGATGACTCCTTTTATTAATTCCCTTGGAATGGAAAGCATCAATCAGGGACATTCTCTCAATTTTGGTCTTGCACGTGGAATGGGATCTGTCGCTTATGCCTGTATCTGTTACATTCTGGGGATCATTACGGTAAAAGCCGGACCTGTTTCCATCCCGATCACTGTAATTGTCCTTACCCTGCTGTCTCTTGGTATCCTTATTCTTTTCCATTTTCCAAAGCAAAATCAGACAGCACTGCCACGAATGCTCCCAAAAGCAGCTCAGACAGTAATCCGATTCTTTTTTCAAAAAATACAAACGCTTTTTCTGATACTGCTCGGTGCATTTTATCTATCTCAGCCATATTCTGCTAAATAACTTTAATTTTCAGATTGCCCAAGCAAAAGGCGGTGGAAGTGCGGAAATGGGAACTGCCTCAGCTATCGCTGCCATGTGTGAATTGCCAACTCTTTTCCTTTTTGGATATATTATCCGAATTCCGCTGCGACCTTTTGATAAAAACTGCCGGAATCTTTTTCACGATAAAAGCGCTTGGTACTCTGCTTGCTCCAAGTATTCCGATATTTTACGGTGTACAGATTTTTCAGATGCTCGGGTGGGGCCTTATGACTGCTGCTTCTGTTTATTATGTAAATGCTCTTATGGAACCCGAAGACGCCATCAAAGGGCAGGCCTATTTCACAATGGCATATACCCTTGGAAGCTACTTGGTTCTTTTCTTGGCGGAACACTCATCGACCTTGCCGGAGTACACGCAATGCTGCTCTTCTCAACAGTCTCTGCATTCATTGGTGCACTGATCGTACTAATCTTTGCTGAACGTACTTCAAAATAATATTCCAAAAAACACCGCAAACAGATACTACCTCCATCTGTCTGCGGTGTTTTTCATTTGTTATTTTTCATTTATTATTTTTCATTTGTTTCGTTTCCATCTGCTCTGTTTATTCGCACAAATCTCATTCCACTGACAATTCCCACAGATTTCCACCCGTTTTCCTGACTCGATCACATTTTTCTGCACATTTTCCACAAATTCCTGAAATCTCATCTGTGCTTTTTCACTGAGTCCGCATGCTTCAAGCACTTTACGGTCATAGGCTTCCACCAGACCGGCACTCACGCAACTTCCCTCTTTCAGATTCGGACACTCTTTACAGATTTCATCTCCGGATACGGTAAGCTCAATATCTGCGCCTTTTTCAAAAAACTCCAGCATCTTCTGCATATTTACTGTGAATCCGTCACTGTAGCCTTTTCCTTCAAAATACGCAAGACACATTCCATGATGCGGTCTTAAACAGATCATGCTACAAATTTGCGGAGCTTTCTGGAAAGACCATAAGCCAGAACAATTTTAATAATATCCGGAATGATAAATGGAATGACACACCATCCCAGAACAGTTGCAAGACCAACGGCACCATTCGCTCTGCTGTAAACGATCATAAACCATGCAGTACCAAAAGCATAGCATACGATCAGTCCTACGATCATGGACACAATCTGCATTACGGATTTCTTACCCGGAAGTTTTCCATTGCCCACATAACAAGGGCAGAAAACAGAAAACCAATAATATATCCGCCAGTTGTTCCAGCAAGAACACCAATACCTCCAGAAAATCCTGCAAATACCGGTACTCCAATTGCTCCGAGCAGAATAAATACCAATATGGAAAGTGTTCCTCTTTTTCCACCAAGGACACCTACCGCTACAAAAACGCCAAACGTCTGCAGTGTAAACGGAACAGCTGCCGGAATGGATATCCAGGAACAGATTGCCATAATAACTGCAAATACGGCAATGTACACAATATCATAAGTTTTACTTCTGGTTGCTGCTATTGTACTCATTTTTTCTCCTCCTCGTGATGACAGTTCTATCTGTTATCTATTTAACAATTTAACACAGGCCTTTCCAATTGTCAACTTAATATAAAAAGAGGTTTACATTTTAAAAAATTATATCCTTAAATGTAAACCTCTTTTTATAATATTATTTATCGTCAACTATTTCTGTTGATGTACATAAACCTCCATCTGGTTATATGGAATCACAATTCCGTTAGCATCAAATTCTTCTTTTTATCTTCTGATTCAGGCGCCATTTCGTTGGCCAGTAACGTTCTGTCGACACCCAGACACGTAAGCCCATGATCACTGCACTGTCTGCAAGCTCGTCCACAAACACAACCATTTCTTTTGTGTCGCTTTTGGTATCTGCATCTTCTCTGAGAATTTTCTCAATGATTCTCTTTGCCTTCTGAATATCTGCCTCATAGGAAATTCCAACTTTGATCTCAAGTTTACGATTCTCCTTGGCCGTTACATTTATGATCGTACTGTTTGACAGTGTTCCATTTGGTACCACAATTTTTTTATTGTCAATGCTCAGAAGTGTTGTATAGCAGATCTCAATCTTGGCGACCGTACCCTCACACCCGTTTGACTGATCCTGAATGATATAATCTCCAACTACAAAAGGTTTAAAAAGCAACAAAAGAACTCCTCCTGCCAGATTTGCAAGACCTCCCTGTAGTGCCAGACCAACCGTCACACCTGCCGTACCAAGCAATGCCGCTACAGAAGATTCCTTTACACCAAGGCTTACTGCAATATTGATGATCAGAAGAACATACAAAACCGCTTTCCCGGCAGAAGAAGCAAACTGTATCACACCAGCATCCACATTGGCTCTCTCCAGAGATCGTCTCATAACATTCAATATCCACTGAATGATTTTTCGTCCCACGAAGAACACAATTACTGAAAGAACAACTTTAATACAAAAGCCCATAACTGCCGGAACCTGGTTTTCCATATACTGTTTAAAATTCAACAGATCTTTCAGACTATCCTTCACACCGTCAATTCCCATTTCCTGCAGACCTTCATCTACTTTACTGACAGTTTCACTGACTGTATCCATAAAAAATCCCTTTCTTTTTTCAATCTGTAATTGTATCTATCATACATCTCTGATATTTTCTTTTGTATTTATTAATATACCATGATTTTTCTGCAAAAACTATTTTAAATATTTAAAATCCCATATACAGTGATATAATGGAAACGCTTATAATAATTATATTCTTTTTACGGAGGAAAGCATGCATATTATAATTGTCGGATGCGGCAAGTTGGAAGCACCCTTGCAGAGCAATTACAGGAAGAAGATACTGATCTTACTCTGATCGATACAGATGCAGACGTTATCAACAATCTCACCGAAGATATTGATGCCATGGGGATTGTTGGAAATGGAGCCAGCATCAATACACTTATGGAAGCCGGCGTCAAAACTGCTGATATCATGATTGCAGTCACCGCTTCTGATGAATTAAACCTGCTCTGCTGTCTGATTGCACAGAAAACCGGACATTGTCAGACCATTGCCCGTGTACGCAATCCAATTTACAGTAAAGAGATTGGTTTTATTCAGGAACGCCTTGGTCTTTCCATGATCATCAATCCGGAACTGGCCACTGCCAGAGAAATCTCAAGACTTCTGCGTTTCCGGCCGCCATCAAAATCGATCCATTTCAAAAGGACGTGTAGAACTTCTCAAGTTTAAAGTTCTCCCGGAATTTGAACTGGATGGAATGTCAGTTTCCCAGATCACAGACAAATATCGCTGTGATGTTCTGTTTTGTGCCATTGAAAGTAAAACGACCTTAAGCATCCCGGGCGGTGATCATCTGGTTCACAATGGCGATTTTATCTCTATTATCGCAACACCCAAAAATACAGCTCTTTTCTTTAAAAAGATTGGGCTGAAGACACATCAAGTCAAAAATACTCTGATCATTGGCGGCGGCACAATTTCCTATTATCTTGCCAAAGCCTTTCTGATCTGAAGATCAGTGTTAAGATCATTGACAAGAACAAAGAGCGCTGTGAAGAACTCAGCGAGATGCTTCCAAATGCCACAATTATCTGCGGTGATGGTACAGACCGCGCACTTCTCATGGAAGAAGGTCTTTCCACAGTAGAATCCTTTGTCACACTCACAAACATGGACGAGGAAAACATTTTCCTGTCACTGTCTGCAAAAAATATGACACAGGCCAAACTGATTGCCAAAGTAAACCGTCTTCCTTACAAAGACGTTATCGATGAGTTAGATATTGGAAGTGTGATCTACCCGAAATATATTACCTCTGATTCTATTCTCCGGTATGTACGTGCCATGCAGAATACTATCGGAAGTAACGTAGAAACTTTATCATGTGCTTGACAATCAGGCGGAAGCGCTTGAATTTATCATTCGTGATAATTCTCCTGTTGTGGGAATTCCACTTTCCAAACTGAATCTGAAAAACAATCTTCTTGTTTGCTGCCTTACACGTGAGGGGACTGTCAGAATTCCAAGAGGACAGGATTCCATTCAGATTGGCGACAACGTGATCATTGTCACAACCCATAAGGGACTTCGCGATATCCGCGATATTCTGGCATAAGAAGGGATGTATACAGATGAATTTTCGAATTATTGCTTATATCGTTGGATGGGTGTGTAATTTTCAGGCAATGTTCATGGTTCTTCCATGTATCACGGCTCTCATTTATCAGGAACATGAATTTTTCGCTTTTCTGATTTCCATGATTGTCTGCCTGATCGTAGGTTTTCCACTGACTATCCGAAAACCTAAGAACAAAGTTTTTTATACCAAAGACGGATGTGTTGCAGTAGCTTTGAGCTGGTTTGCACTTTGTATTTCCGGTGCAGTACCTTTTGTCCTCAGCGGTGCTATCCCACATCCAATCGATGCTTTTTTTGAGACAGTATCTGGGTTCACAACAACCGGATCCAGTATCCTGACAGATGTGGAAGTTCTCCCTCATTGTATTCTGATATGGAGAAGTTTCACACACTGGATCGGTGGCATGGGGGTTCTTGTATTCTTGCTCTCACTGCTGCCACTTGCCGGCGGGTATCATATGAATCTGATGAAAGCCGAAAGCCCTGGTCCTTCCGTCAGCAAACTGGTTCCAAAAGTTCAGCAGACCGCCAAAATTCTTTACACGATTTATATTGGAATGACACTGTTCCAGATTATTCTTCTTCTGATTGGCAGAATTCCTCTGTTCGATACCCTGTGTATTTCTTTTGGTACAGCCGGTACTGGTGGATTTGGTATCGTCAATGACAGTATGGGAAGCTACAGCACCTACTGTCAGGTTGTCACAACGATTTTTATGATTCTTTTTGGAGTCAACTTTTCTGCATATTATCTTCTTCTTACGAAAAAGTTTGTGCAGGCATTTAAATTTGAAGAAGTACGTTATTATTTTGGAATCATTCTCGCTGCAATCCTTGTGATCGGATTAAATACAGCTCATCTGTTCCGCAATCTGGGTGAAGCATTTCAACAGGCAGCCTTTCAGGTTGGTTCTATCATTACAACAACCGGTTTTTCCAGCACAGATTTCAGCCAGTGGCCCTCTTTGTCCAAAACGATTCTCGTACTTCTGATGTTTGTCGGTGCATGCGCCGGAAGTACCGGTGGCGGAATCAAAGTTTCCCGAATTTTGATTCTATGTAAAGCAGCCAAAAAAGAATTCCAGTTATATCTGCACCCGAATGACAGTCAAAAAAATCAAAATGGATGAAAAAAACGATTGGACATGATATCATCAGATCTACAAACATTTATCTGAGTGTATATCTCCTGATCTTAGCAGCTTCTGTCCTTATTATCTCTCTGGATAATTTTGATCTTATTACAAACTTTACAGCAGTCACCGCAACATTGAATAATATCGGTCCTGGTCTGGAAATTGTAGGCCCGATGGGGAACTTCAGTTCCTTTTCCTATCTTTCCAAATGTGTGTTAATTTTTGACATGCTTGCCGGACGATTGGAAATTTTTCCGCTGATGCTTCTTTTCTTTAAAGGAACCTGGAAGAAATTCTAGTTCACAATTTTTTCAAATTTATACCATATTTTTTTCACATTTATTAGGTATATTAATATGCATAGAAGGTGCATGCCTTCTATAAAATATTTTTCTTTTTCATACGCGCGGTACGAAAGTACCGGCCTCCTTCCATTTATGGAACTTTTTTTTATTTACGCAACGTCAAAAGCTCTGTCGTATCAATCACTGATACAACAGAGCTTTTTATTACTGTAAATTATCGCTGATCGTCTGCCAGATACTGCTGTTTTCAAATCCCAGCTTCCACTGTGCAATGCCCGCAAGATTATATTTCGGAATCAGTTTCACTTTCTCCACGATCGATTGTGCATCTTCCAGCCAAATCTGATACGTTGAATTATCTTTTTCAAATGTTGCATAATTCTGACTGACACTTCCGTCCCATACAGCTTCAACGCCATTTTCAGTAAGGACATTCTGTGCTTCATCCATTCCAATCGCCTCACTGGTCAGAGCCCCACCAGTTGTTTTCCAAAGTCTTGTATAAAACGGAATTGCAAGAACTGTTCTTTCTGCCGGTGCTTCTGCAATCGTATCCTGCACGCCCTGCTCCACCCATGGAAGAGAGGCCACAGATCCGGCATCTGACCCTACATAATGTTCATCATACCCCATAATAACAATATAATCTACCACCAGTCCTTGTTCTCTGCGGTCATAATGGCTGGTAAAATCTTCCGGAACCGGATTATCTACTGAAAGAACAAGATTATTCTTATGACATTCAATAGAAAGTTCTCTTAAAAATTCCAGGAAATGAGGTCCCGCATCTTCACTGAGTGTCTCGAAATCCACATTTATACCATCTAGCCCAACGGTAGTTGCTGACTGAATCAGCTGCTGAATCATATTTTGTCTGGATGACAACTGTGAAAGTGTATCCGTTGTACTCACTTCTGCCGTAAAATTATCAATCAGTCCCCAAACCTTTAATCCGCGTTCATGTGCAAGTGCCACATAGTCCGCCGACGCAATATTTCCTATATTTCCTGCTGTGTCCTGAATATAATACCATGTAGGAGAAATTACATTACACCGCTGACATTTGCGATCGTGTCCGCCAGATATGCATTTGCATCCTGACTTGTCACCTGATGCCAGCTCATATTTACTTTTCCATCCATAGTAAGATAGGTATATTCCTCTTTCTCAAATGATCTCTCAAAATCTTTTGTCTCAGCAGATGCTATCGTATCCTTCTGAACATATCCTATATAGCCATCCATTGTAGCAACCTGGGCCCAGTCTTCCAGTCTTCCAGAAAGATTAATGTATCCCCCGTCTTCACATCTGTCAGGATCGGAGACTTGATTCCACCCTGATAACGGATACTTGTATCTTTTTTTAGCTGTCGTTGTCTGCACTCCGGTAAATCTGTACTGGATTGCAACTCTGTTCGGATTTTCATATACATAAGCATCCAGGTCTGTAAATTTCTGCACGAAACCAAGACGCAGATAAACTGTTCCATCCTTCAGCCATACATCGCCTTCTCCGCTCTCTGCTGCCGGATAATACTGCAATTCAGAAGGTGTCGCATAAAGTACTTGCTGGTCAGCACTATCCCAGTAATATCTCTGATTCAGATATGTATTTACCATATCAAGTGGAAGATATATCTGATCTCCTGACATCAATGCGCGTTCTTCCATGATTTCAGTTCCCAGAACAACTGCCATTTCCCCATCTCCGGGCTGTCCATAATATTCTGTAAGATTCATTCTTTCTTTTGTAGGAATATATTTCTTAATAAAATGCATTCCCAGCCCCATAACTGCCAGCACTAAAATCAATATGCAGACAATTACGACAGGCATGTGTTGATTTCTCGTTTGTTTTTTTGCCTGATGCTTCATCTGTTTCTCCCTTTAATTTCAGATAAGATCTGTAACCATTCTGTGTTGCGCTTCTTTTTTTTCTTACGTATCGTAACACTTTTTATGCTATTCTCAGTAACCTGATTATTACATATACTTTTTTATTATAACATGCTTTACTTATATAATGTCTTAACTAATTATAAATTTTCAAATATTTCCTGTACAGAATCATTACCTCAGATTTTTTAATTTTGTGCAGGATTTTCCGGTCTGGTTAAGTACGAGAGGGGAAACTGCACTTGTACCGGAAAATCGCTGCAATCATCTTATGTATATAAAAGCAGGTATTTATCATCTTCTGTTTTTGGGAAGTTCCCTGATATGTTCAAAGTTCACTTTTGCAATCCTGCCTTCTTCATCTGCAGTATAATCCCTCATGTAACCACCGTCTTCTGCGATCATACAGGCTTTCGCAATACATTTCGGTGTACTGGGATTCCATTCAGAAAAAGCCTGACACCTTGTTTCCGATAATCTTTTAATTCATCCTTCAAAGGTTTCAATGACTTTTTACTGCATTTACTGTGTGACATATTTTATTTTTTTCGGCCCTCCTTTCCTGAAATTAATTTTAGAAAACACCTGATAGGTTCAAGAAAATAATCCTCCGTATAATTGAATTTAATCTTATGGTGGGATTTCCACACTGCCCCAGCAAGAACGCTGTATGATATGTTGTATTACCGGCAATGATATGGAAGGAAAATGTATTGTGTAAGTTTTGCTTCTAATCTGTTCTTCAGCTATATGACGAATATTTTTTCTTATTCCTCATTATACAGAGTTCCTTTGTTTATGCAAGCCTTTTTAGCACTTTATCTAAAAATTCCCAATTAATTTCTAAATATTTTATAAATAGACAGGTTCTATTTCTTTACATTTTCTATGATTGTGGTATATAATATGTCATATTAATAAGTCATGGACTATATAGCCTGTCGTTCTGATATTTTCATATAATATAGCAGAGACAGGTGCATAAGAATAGGATGTGATCATAATGAAAATAGAAAAAATCAATGAAAATCAAATCCGCTGTACATTAACCCGAGAAGATCTCGAAAGCCATCAGGTTAATCTCAAAGAGCTGGCTTATGGTTCCGAAAAGGCAAAAAAACTTTTCCGCGATATGAATGCAGCAGGCACAGAATACAGTTCGGTTTTGAGGCTGATAATATTCCTCTCATGATCGAAGCAATCCCGGTCAATTTGGACAGTGTCATCCTCATCGTTACTAAAGTAGAAGATCCGGAAGAACTGGATACTCGTTTTTCCAAATTTTCACCATATAAGGACAATGCTCAGGCAGAACCACTTCAACTTGACGGAGCAGACAACATTATTGATATCTTCCAGAAAATATGTGAAGCAAAAATGAAAGGTACTACTCGCAAGCAGGCCAATCAGAAAGAAACTTCTGAAAAATCTGCTGCCTCTTCTGAAACACCGACAGTTGATCTGATCCGGTTGTTCAGCTTCTATCATTTGGATGATGTCATCGCTGCTGCACACGGTCTGAACGGATTTTTCACAGGCAAAAATACTCTCTATAAAGATTCTTCAGACGGTCGTTACCAGCTTGTCCTTCATCAGTCTGAATACTCACCAGAAGAATTCAACAAAGTTTGCAATATTCTTTCTGAATATGGATCCGGCAGAGCATTTTCCGCAGCCGGTGAAGCTCATCTGAAGGAACATGGAGAACTGATTTCTTCCAGTGCCCTTCAGCAACTTACACAGCTTTGATAAACACCATGACTTATAAAATGCAAAAAAAGACTGGCCCGAAAGCCAGTCTTTTTATGCGGTAAATCCGTGCTTATTCACCAAGGAAATCATTGATCTGCTGAACCAGAACATCTGCGTCCATTCCATGAACCATAGCTGCTTCTTCCAGAGATTCCATCTGTGAAGACGGGCATCCAAGGCAGTGCATACCAGCTCTCATGAGAATTGGTGCAATATTAGGATCTAAAGTAATTAACTGGCCAATCAGCATGTCTTTTGTAACTTTTGCCATTGTAAATTGCCTCCTTTAATATGGAATTCTTAAAATTCCCGACTATGATTTATTATAATATAAAAGTTAGAAGCGGTCAACCAAAAATATCGATTTTTTTTGCTTGTTCACAATTTTTATACTTGTAATCCATAAAGATATATATTAGAATAACGATATAGAACCTGTAAGGGTACTAACGAGAATAAAGGAGGATACTATAATGGCATATGTAATTTCTGACGAATGTGTAAGCTGTGGAACATGCGCAGCTGAATGTCCAGCTGAAGCAATTTCTGAAGGTGCAGAGCATTTCGAAATCGATGCTGATGCTTGCCTTGACTGTGGAACATGCGCTGATGCCTGTCCTACAGAAGCTATTCACCCAGCTGAATAATTTCATTCATATCAACAAAAAGCTGCAGCGTCTGCTGCAGCTTTTTATATTCCGTTACTTATCCCGGTGCCTTCGTCCAGATTTTTTCTCAGCAGCAGCTGCTGCCTCTTTTCGTGCAAGCTGCTGTCTGCGTATCGCATAATCAAGCGATCTGCATCTTTCTTCATCTTCATTCTGTGCCTTCAGTTCCTGCGTGATCAGTCTTTCAAGAATCGCCTGAAATTCTAAGATCTTATCATTTTTCCCCTCGTCTTTTTTTGGATATTTTTTCTTTTAAATCCCTGTCTGTTTTTACTTCAGCATGATCTATGACTTCTCCTTCCAGAAGTGTTGATGCACTTTCTCCAAATCCGGTCATAGATGCTGTTATCTGAGGGATCAGGTTCTTGATTGCCCGAAGCTGCAATCCTCTTTTCTTCAGTTCTTTAATATTCAAAAAAGTTGAATATCATATCCGGTGTAATAACGGTGTCCCAATTCGTTTCTGTGAATCTGTAGTTCCAGTTCCTCTTCCCAGTATCGCAGGACATATGACTTGACTCCAGTCATTTCCACCGCCTGTCTGACTGTATATCGTGTCTCCATCATGCACCTCCTTATGAACTTCATTACATTTTATTATAAAAAGTAACCCTTACGAATTCAACAAAAAACGTTCGACAAAAAAGCAGGCATCCACTCAGAACTATGTTTATTCTTCGGTAGATACCTGCTTTCTGCTTTTTTATTATTTCTTCATGTTTACAAACTGTGTATATCTTGGCAGCCATACCAGTTCAATCGTTCCGATTGGACCATTTCTTTGTTTGGCAATGATTACTTCTGCAATATCTTTCTTCTCTGTATCTTTGTGATAATAATCATCGCGATACAAAAACATAACGACATCGGCATCCTGCTCAATCGCACCAGACTCTCGAAGATCCGAAAGCATCGGTCTGTGATCCGGTCTCTGTTCAACCGCACGACTAAGCTGCGACAGTGCAATGACCGGTACCGACTCAGTTCCTGGCAAGTGCCTTAAGCGAACGAGAGATATCAGAAATTTCCTGCTGACGTGAATCACTTTTGCCACTGCCACTCATCAACTGAAGATAGTCGATCATAATGATTCCAAGATTATGTTCCAGTTATATTTTCGACATTTGGATCGCATTTCCGCAATACTGATTCCCGGTGTATCATCAATGATCAGGTTGGAACGTCCAATGATATCCGCTCCTTCCACCAGCTTTGTCCAGTCCTCATCTTTCAGATTGCCGGTACGCATATTCTGTGAATCGACATGCGACTCCATCGCCAGAAGTCGGTTTACAAGCTGTTCCTTCGACATTTCCAGACTGAATATCGCAACCGTAACATCTTTACGAAATGCCATATACTGTGCAATGTTCAGAACAAATGCAGTTTTACCCATAGAAGGACGTGCTGCGATCAAAACCAGATCTGACGGATGCATACCTGACGTCTTGTAATCCAGATCGATAAATCCTGTCGGAATACCAGTTACACTGCCTTTCAGTTTGGATGCCTTCTCAATGTTGTTGATTGCATTCAACACAACCTGCTGAATCGGTACATAATCCCCGCCAATACTTCTCTGCAGAATATTAAACAGTTTCTTTTCCGACTCTTCAAGAATCATCTCTGTACTTTCTTTTTCCAGATAACAGGTATTTGCAACATCTTCTGTCGCTTTGATGAGGCGACGCAAAAGTGCTTTTTCACTTACAATGTTGGCATAATACTTCACATTGGCAGAAGTAGGAACTGCCTCAATAAGCTCTCGTACATATTCCATACTGCTGATATCCGGAGGAAGATCTTTTTCTTTCAGTCGATTCTGCAGAGTGATCAGATCAACCGGCTTCCCTTCATTACAAAGCTCTACCATTGCATCAAAAATAATGCCATACTGATTCTGATAAAAGTCATCACTTGTCAGGATTTCCGATGCAATCAGAATCGCATCTCTGTCAAGGGGCATGGCGCCGATGACAGAC